>SDBT01008596.1_pt1 | contig 16656 bp, 17 predicted proteins | sample 2277101 | NCBI WGS metagenome assembly SDBT01 (sample SAMN10404973, study PRJNA504765) | marine sediment metagenome | isolation source: marine sediment core GS10_PC15, 103 cmbsf | place: Arctic Ocean: Southern Knipovich Ridge | collected 2010 | reverse complement strand
TGGAGGAAGTGGCGGCGACTGAGTTGGGCACGCATCCTGGGAGGAGTATTCCGAGGCGGAGCCGCCGCACGCTCGCCGTAGACTGAATTGGCGATGGCGTCACCCGGCCAAATTCAGATTTCAGGCGCGCGCTCGCACAACCTGAAGGGCATCGACGTGACCCTTCCTCGCGACGCGCTGATCGTGATCACGGGACTCTCAGGCTCCGGCAAGTCGAGCCTCGCCTTCGACACGATCTATGCCGAAGGCCAGCGCCGCTACGTCGAGTCGCTTTCCTCCTACGCCCGGCAGTTCCTCGGGCAGATGGAGAAGCCCGACGTCGACTCGATTGAGGGTCTCAGCCCGGCAATCTCGATCGACCAGAAGACAACCTCACGCAACCCGCGCTCCACCGTGGGGACCGTCACGGAGATCTATGACTATCTGCGCCTGCTTTGGGCGCGGATCGGCCGACCCCATTGCCACAGCTGCGGTGAGGCGATTACCGGCCAGTCCCTCGAGCAGATCACCGACCAGGTCCTGACCCTGGCGGAGGGGACTCGTTTCATGGTCCTCGCGCCGGTCGTGCGGGAACGCAAGGGCGAGTACGCGCGGATGCTCGAGGAGATGCGCTCGCAGGGCTACGCCCGGGCCATGGTTGATGGCGAGCTACGTCGCCTGGACGAGGAGATCACGCTCGACAAGAAGTTCAAGCACGACATCTCGATCGTCGTCGACCGCCTGGTCCTGAAAGAGGGGGTGCGAAAGCGCCTTTCGGAGTCGATCGCCGCATCTGCCGCGTTGGCCGACGGCTTGGTTGAGGTCGAGCTCCTCGACGCGGCACTTGAGGCCGGCGAGGTCCTAACCGGGCCCAGCGCCGGCAAGCGCGGCGAGGTGCTGACCTTCAGCGAACGGTTTGCCTGTCTCAACTGCGGCACGTCAATCCCCGAGCTGGAGCCGCGGATCTTCTCCTTCAACTCACCGCACGGGGCCTGTGATACCTGCCACGGCCTCGGCTTCCAGCGAGTGGTCGACCCGGAGTTGATCGTTCCCGACCCGACGCTCTCGATCGCCAATGGGGCGCTCTCATCCTGGATGGGCGCTGCGTCTCGCTACTACCGGCGCCTGCTGGACGCGGTCTGTGAGGAGAACGAGATCGACCCGGACACGCCGTGGCAGAACTTGCGCAAGCGAGATCGCGATGTCCTGTTGAACGGCACCGGCGACGTGAACCACAAGATCAGCTACCGGAACCGCTACGGCCGCCAGCGCACCTACTCGGTGCGCTTTGAGGGCGTCCTCGGGGGCCTTGAGCGTCGTTACCGCAACACGGACTCCGACAACACCCGGCAGCGGATCGAGGGCCTGATGGCTCTGCAGCCGTGCCCGGCCTGCGATGGCGCGCGGCTGCGCCCTGAGAGCCTGGCGGTCGCGGTCGGCGGGCTCGGGATTCACGAGTTCACGGCGCTTTCGGCAGCGGCGGCGCTTGAGTGGATCGAGGCCCTCGAGCTGACTGACACCGAGCAGGCGATCGCCCGCTTGATCGTGCGCGAGATCGGTGAGCGGCTCCAGTTTCTCGACAGCGTCGGAATCGGCTACCTCACTGTCGATCGCGCGGCCGCCACGCTGTCGGGCGGCGAGGCGCAGCGGATTCGTCTCGCGACCCAGATCGGCTCCAGCCTCGTCGGCGTCCTCTACATCCTCGACGAGCCCTCGATCGGGCTGCACCAGCGCGACAACGAGCGGCTGATCGGCACATTAGCCCGGCTCCGTGATCTCGGCAACACAGTGATCGTGGTGGAGCACGACGAGGGCACGATCAGAGCCGCCGACCATGTCCTCGATCTCGGTCCCGGCGCCGGCGAGCATGGGGGCGAGCTCGTCGCCGAGGGTCCACCGCCGCGAATCGCAAGGACCGCGGCGTCGCTGACCGGCCAGTACCTGTCGGGAAAGCGCTCGATCCCGGTGCCGGAGCAGAGGCGGAAGCAGTCGGGGCAGCTCGTGGTCAAGGGGGCTTCTCAGCACAACCTCAAAGACGTCGACGTTGCCTTCCCGCTCGGCGTCTTCTGCTGTGTGACAGGAGTCTCGGGCTCAGGAAAGTCAACGCTCGTCAACGAGATTCTCTACCGCGCGGTTGCGAACCGGCTTCACAAGGCACGACTGCGTCCGGGCACCCACGATCGAATCAACGGGATTGACTCGGTCGACAAGATCATCAACATCGACCAGTCGCCGATCGGGCGGACCCCGAGATCCAACGCGGCGACCTACACCAGTGTCTTCGACCACATCCGCGAGCTCTACTCAAAGACGAAGGAGGCCCGTGCCCGCGGCTACGCGCCCGGCCGGTTCAGCTTCAACGTCAAGGGCGGCCGCTGCGAGGTCTGCAAAGGCGATGGGCAGATCAAGATCGAGATGCACTTTCTCCCCGACGTCTACGTGCCGTGCGAGCAGTGCGACGGGCGCCGCTACAACCGTGAGACGCTGGAGGTGCGTTTCAAGGGCAAGACGATCGCGGACGTCCTCGACATGTCCGTGGAGGACGCACTCGAGTTCTTCGATCGGATCCCGAAGCTAAAGCGCCGACTCCAGACGATGCACGACGTCGGCCTCGATTACCTGCGCTTGGGGCAGCCGGCGACGACGCTCTCGGGTGGCGAAGCCCAGCGCATCAAGCTGTCGACCGAGCTCTCGAAAGTTGCAACCGGGAGCACCCTCTACATCCTCGACGAGCCGACGACGGGCTTGCACTTCGCCGATGTCCAACGTCTGCTCGAGGTGCTCGGGCGCCTGGTCGACAACGGCAACACCGTGATCGTCATCGAGCACAACCTCGACGTGATCAAGTCCGCGGACTGGATCGTCGACCTCGGACCTGAGGGCGGAGACGGCGGCGGCGAGGTGGTCGCAACCGGTCGGCCGGAGCAGATCGTGACCGTGCCGGGGTCCTATACAGGCCGGTTCCTCGAGGGCCTGGTCGAGCCGCAGATCAAGCCGCGCCGCGAGTCGGCGCGCGAGCCGATCGCAGCCTGACCGGGCTGCCGCAGGGCGCTCCGCGCCCCTCGAGGCTGTTCTGGCGTAGGGCGCGACTCCTGTCGGCGGTCCTGCCCATCGCGGCCGTGGCCGCCATCAGCGCGTGCGGTGGAGGCGGCGACGGGACCGCGGCTGACGCGGAAGATGAGTCGAGTGCCCAGACGAGCGCGAAGGAGTCCACAGGTGGTAACGAGGATTCAGGCCGTGACGCTGCGAAGCGCGAGAAGCGCGACCGGTCAAAGCAACGATCGGGCGAGCAAGAGTCCAAAGGCAGCGGGGGCGCGGACTCGCCGGAGGCCTCTATCCAGGTGGCGGTGAGCGGCTTCTTCACCTCAGCCGATCCGGCGATTGTCTGCGAGGAGGTCATCACGATGGCCTTCATGAAGCAGGCGTTCGGCGATCGCCGCGGATGCGCCGATGCTCAGGGCGCCGGTAGCGCGGCGCGGAAGGTCGACGTTGCCTCGATTCGAGAACGGGGCAAGACGGCGGATGCGGTTGTTGTCCCTAAGGGTGGGCCGAATGACGGCGAGCGGCTCGACGTGAGCCTCGTCCTAGAAGGGGGCAGCTGGCGAATCGATGGGATCGCGTCAGACGTCCCGGTTGGTCCCTAGGACAAGACCTGAACGACCACCGTTCGCTCGCGCGGGTGGTCGTCGAAGTCGATCAGGACGAGCTGCTGCCATGTTCCGAGGGCCAGCCGACCGTCGAAGATCGGGATGACCTCCGAGCTCCCGATGATGGACGCCCGTTGATGGGCGTGTGAGTTCGAGTCGTGATTGAGGCGGTTGTGCTCGTAGTCGCCGACGGTGGGGATCAACCGATCGAGCAAAGCCTGAAGATCGTGCACGCCCCCGGGCTCGTACTCCATGGTCGTGATGGCCGCGGTGCTGCCTCGCACGAACGTCGTCGCGGTACCTTCGATCACGCCGGTGCTCGCGACTAGGTCCTGCGCTTCCGCGGTGATGTCGATTACATCGGCATCTCCCCCGGTGGACAGCCTGAGCTCAGCGGTGTGCACCGCCATCGCTGCGTGCAGTTACCAGTCCCAGGCGGAAGTGCCGGCCAGGGTCTCTTGGTTCAGATAGCGCTGGAACTCTGCGAGCTCGTCGGGGTCGATCGAGTACGTGTGCTCAGGGGCGGGAAACCTTCGCTCCCGGACCTCGGATGTGTATGCGGCGACTCCGCGCACCATCTCGGTGTGAAGCTCCGCGTAGCGGCGCACGAACCGCGGAGTGTGGCCCGAGTAGATGCCCAGGAGATCATGGAAAACCAGGACCTGGCCGTCACTCGCCGGGCCGGCGCCGATTCCGATGATCGGAATCTCCATCTGCTCCATGAGGGCGGCAGTCACCTCGGCCGGAATCGCCTCAAAGACGATCGAGAAGCAGCCGACCGCCTGGAGCGCAAGCGCATCCTCAGCGACCTCAGCCGCGCGCCGGGCTGTCCGGCCCTGGGCCTTGTAGCCGCCGATCGCGGTCGCTGTCTGCGGCGTCAATCCGATGTGCCCCATAGTCGGGATCCCGGAGCGCAGGATTGCCCGAGCGCGGTCGACAGACGAGCCGCCACCCTCCAATTTGACCGCGTCGCAGCCACCCTCCTTTACGAGGATCTGAGCGCTCTCGACTGCCTGTTCGTTCGAGCGCTCATAAGAGCCGAACGGCAGATCGGCGACAAGCAGTGGGTTCTTGCTTCCGCGCTTGACCGCCGCCGTCAGCATGACCATCTCATCGAGCCCAACAGGCACGGTCGAGTCGTGTCCAAGCACGGCCATTGCCGCTGAGTCGCCCACGAGCACAAGGTCAACGCCGGCCTCCTCTGCGATCTGAGCCGACGGGTGGTCATACGCGGTGACCATGACTATCGGCTCACCGGTCTCGCGCATCTCGGCCAGACGCGGCAGCGTCATCGGGCGCGGATGATCCGGGGGAGAGTTGGGTGTGCGCGGGGGCGTACTCATCAGGTATCGGCCAGCTTGGATTCGATAACGACGTTATCGATGAGACGTACGGATTCAAAGAGTACGGCGATCGCGACCAGAACCGCGCGCCCGTTGAAGTCCTCAACCGGTGCGAGGGTCGCGGCGTCGCGGGCCTCGAAGTACTCGGGAGCGATGCCGGCCCCTTCGAGCACCGTGCTGCCGGCATCAAGCGCGGCCTCGACGCTCGCTCCAGACTTGGCAGCGCGTTCCACCGCCTGTAGTGCCCGGTAGAGCGAGGTAGCACGGTCTCGATCCCCTGCGCTGAGTCGGGCGTTACGTGAGCTCAGCGCCAACCCGTCGGGCTCGCGGACAGTTGGCACCGTCGCGATCCGCACGGGAAAGTCGAGGTCGGTGACCATCCGCTTGACGACCGCCACCTGCTGGGCGTCCTTCTGGCCGAAATAGGCGACGTCCGGGCCAACGATGTTGAGGAGCTTTGCAACCACCGTGGTGACGCCGAGGAAGTGCTCGGCGCCACGGTGCTCAGGCGCTCCGCAGAGCACGTCTGTCAGGCCGGCGACCCGGACCGTCGTCGAGGAGCCTCGCGCATAGACCTCGTCAGCGCTCGGTGCGAATAGAAAGTCCGCACCCGCTGCCCCTGCGAAGCGAGCGTCTGAGGTTTCGTCACGAGGGTAGCTCGCCAGGTCCTTTGAGTCGCCGAACTGCGTTGGGTTTACGAACAGGCTCACGACCACTACCGGGCACTCCGATCGGGCGGTCCTGATCAGCGAGAGGTGCCCGTCGTGGAGCGATCCCATCGTCGGCACCAGCCCGATCCGGGCTCGACCGGCTCTCGCCGTGGCCAGTGCCTCGGAGATCTCACCCTTGCCACGGAGGATGCGCATCAGCTCGGACCGTCACTGCGGTCGGCAAGGGCGCGCGCCCGCTCGGCGAGGGCGTCATAGGTTGGAGCGAGCTCAGGTGCGACCGCGGCGATCGCCTCTCGATGGCGCCTGACTGTCTCTTCGTCACCGCGCGCGATGGGACCAGTCAGCGCCTCAGCGCCCCGCTCCCCCCAATTTGCCGCAGTCTGGGCGACAATCGGCGCGAGTAGCTCGCGTGAGTTCTCGACTCCAGCTCGCTCAAGCAAATCGGCGGCACACTCCTCCAAGGCAACAAGCAGGTTCGACGACATCGAAGCTGCGGCATGGTAGGTGGCCCGGGCTGTTTCCGGAACCGTGAACGGGACCATCTCGAGACGGGTGGCGAGCGCCTCGGCGAGCTCTTCGGCGCGCGTCGAGGATCCAGAGACCGCGCAGGGCGCCCCGGCAAGGCTTGTTTCCGGGCCCGGGATGGTCTGCAACGGATGTATGGAGAAGACGTCCGCTCCGCGGGCCTGGGCGGGTGCGAGCACCTCGAGGGTGCTGGCCCCGCTCGTATGCCCAACGAGCTCCAGCGGGGGTATAGCCGCGCTAATCCGTTTGCATGCGCCACTGAGCTCTTCGTCTGGGACGCAGAGCAGAGCTACGCGTGTGCCGGAGACGACTTCATCGGCGTCATCTCGCCCCAGCACGGAGGCCTTGATCCCTGCGGCTTCGGCTGCCTTCACGATGGAGCCGCCAACCCGTCCGGCGCCGACAATCGCGAGCGACGAAAGCCCCTCAATCTCGGCCACGGTTTGAGTATAGGCACGGGCTCGTGCCCGGCCGCCGGAGTACGATCGGCGGCGATGGGCTCTTCGGACGGCGTGGTCGAGACGGCCGGTGACGGCCAGTCAGACAGCGCTCAGGCAGCTCGCCGCGAGGAGCTCGTCACGCTCTACAGAGAGGCATCGGATTGCACCCGCTGCCCGTTGGCCGAAACTCGCCAGAAGGTTGTGTTTGGCGCCGGCAACGCCAATGCTGATCTCATGTTTGTGGGCGAGGGCCCCGGGGCCCAAGAGGACAAGCAGGGCTTGCCGTTTGTCGGCCGAGCCGGCGGCTTGTTGAACGAGCTCCTGGCCGGCGTCGGGCTCGAGCGCGATGACGTCTGGATCACCAACGTCGTCAAGTGCCGACCCCCCGGGAATCGAGATCCACACCCTGCCGAGATCGAGGCATGCAGCGGTTACCTCTCCCGGCAGCTCGATCTAATCCGGCCGCGCGTCGTTGCGACACTCGGCAACTTCGCTACCCGCCTGCTCACTCGGAGCCGCGATCCCATAAGCCGGGTTCGAGGGACCCCGCAGCTACACACCCTAGGCGGGACCCAGGTCTTCGTGTTTCCGATCTTCCATCCGGCCGCCGCGCTGCGGACACCGTCTCTGAGGGAGTCGCTGGAGACAGATTTCAAGGCACTCCGCGAGCTGATCGATCGGCCGGTGCCAACCGCCGTTATTGAGCCAGACCTCGACGCGCTGCCAGAAGTGGCGCAGACAGGGCGCGGCCCAGCCCCGGCTCGCAGTCAGCTCGACCTGTTCGGATAGGGGGCTTGGAAGAGGTTGGAGCTGAAGCTGCGCAAGAAGGCGAAGAAGCTCACCAAGAAGGCTCAGAAGATGAAGGCCAAGGTGCCGTGAGCGCCACCGATCAGTAGTGCGATGCCAGAGTGCTGCTTCGCACGCGGGAAACCAAACCCTTAGCATCCGACGCTGACCGGGCCGACCTCCTGGGGGGTGCCGCCGCCACACGACGAGCGAGGAGTTTCATGGAGCCAATTCAGGAGGCGGATCCCGCCACGGCCAGTACGCCGGAGCAGGAGGTCGCCGACGTCCTTCCGATCGAGGCCGATCCGGTCGACGCTCAGCGCGTACTCGACGAGGTGCCGTTCTGGTTTCACACCTTCGCGCTGAATCGAGCCCAGGGCATCTACACGCCGGGCTCTGCGGTCGACCACCGCTATCGGCTGGCCTCCCTGCCGGCTGACTACAGCGGGCTCAGTGTCCTCGACGTCGGCGCCTTCGACGGCTTCTACGCGTTCGTCGCCGAGCACCGCGGCGCCGAGCGCGTGCTGGCGATCGACAACGAGCAGTACGTCGCCTGGGTGAAGGCCCGCTGGGGGCATGAGCTCGAGGGCGGCGAGGGCTTCGAGGCGATCGCCGAGCTGCTCAACTCGAAGGCCGAGTACCGTCGCCTTGACGCGTTCGACGTCGATCGCCTCGAGGAGCAGTTCGACCTCATCTGCTGCTTCGGGATCCTTCATCGCGTCGGCAACCCGCACGGTCTCCTGCGCCGCCTGGGCGATCGACTGAAACCCGGCGGGCGGGTGCTGCTGGAGACCCTCGGAGTCCCCGGCGACGACGGCTCCGAGCTAGGCGCCGTGCGGGTCCCCGATCCGGGCGAGGTCTATCCGGGCGACGAGTACGTGTTCTGGGAGTTCACAAGCGGGAGCATCGCGCGGCTTGGGCGCTACTCGGGCTTCGAGCGGTTCGACGTCCACGACATGCCAGTGGTCGACGGCCACCCGCGGATCATCGGCGCGTTGGCCGTCGAATAGGGCACGGCTGCAGCAGGGCCGCTGGTGCGCGAGGCAGTCCGTGAGGCGGAAGTTCCGCAACCGGACCCGCTCACCGCGGCTGGGCTAACAAGTAAGCGGTCCGAACGGCGGGGCCCACGCTTCCCCTCATCCTTTCCGACAGTGTGAGGGGTCGCAGGTGATGAGGGGTCGCAGGTGACGCCCGCCGCGCTGTCGCTTCCAGGCGGAGACGGCAGCGACCGTCATACGTAGCTATGGGCGCTCGATGGCGATCAAGCGCGTCCCTCTAGAGGCTACGATTCTCGACCTACGTCAGCCACACTGAGGAGCCAAGAGATCGCACGAGTCAGGTACATCGTGGACGACGTATCAGATGCCATTGACTTCTATGTCTCAAAGCTTGGCTTTGAGCTCGAAGAGGACTACAGCCCAGCGCTGGCGATCCTGGTGCGTGGTGATTTGGAGCTGTTGGTTGCGGGGCCAAAAGCATCAGCGTCCAGGCCAATGCCGGATGGAGTTAGACCCAGTCCAGGGGGCTGGTCGAGGTTCGTCGTGACGACCGATGATTTGGAGTCCCTCGTCTCAAGCCTCAAGGACGATGGGGTGAGTTTCAGAAACGACATTGTGGAGCAGGGAGGGCGCAAACAGATCCTTCTCGAAGACCCGTCTGGCAACGTAGTCGAACTCTTTCAGCCGTAGCTCATCTCGACTAGCTCGACGTCTGACTAGCCCAAACGTCGTGTGAAGCTCCAGCGGGGCCTTCGAACTGACCTGCGCGCCGCCTCGAGCGTAAGTCGCTGGCACGATGGCTCCGATGAACGAAACGCCGATAGCTGACGGCCGCTGCGTTCGGACGCGAGGCCCGGAGGACACCGCGGCGGTGGGCGCCGAGATTGCGGCGGGGCTAAGTCCGGGCGATGTGGTGCTTGTCTCCGGTGAGCTTGGAGCCGGCAAAAGCGTGCTGGTGCGCGGCGCCGCTCGCGCGCTCGGCGTGGCGGGCGCGATTCCTTCGCCGTCCTTCACCATCGGTCGGCGCTACAAGGGATCGGGGCCCGATGTCTCCCACCTTGACCTTTACCGACTGAGCTCATTGGCGGGCGAAGAACCGTCGTTGCTAGACGACTACCTGACCAGCGACGCCGTCGCGTTCGTGGAGTGGCCAGAGGTCGGCGACGCTGAGCTCCGCAGCGCAGCATCAGCGAATGACGGCCGGGTCGTCGAGGTCACGATCGCTCCAGTGGGAGCGCTCGAGCGCGAGGTCAACATCTCATGAGGCGAGCCGGCATCCGGACACTCTCGTGAGCTCGATCGTGCTCGGCCTCGACACGGCAACTCCAGATGTCGCCGTCGCCGTCTGCAGCGACGCCGAGTGTCTCGGCGAGAAGCAAATCGCCCCACTCCCGGGCGAGCGCCCTCGACACGCCGCTGCCCTGCTTCCTGCGGTGGAGGACCTTGTGAGTGACTCCGGTGGGTGGGACGCTGTCGGGCGTATCGCGGTCGGGGTCGGCCCGGGGTCGTTTACCGGCCTGCGGATCGGGATCGCAACGGCTCGGACCCTTGCGCAGGCACACAACTTGGAGCTGAGCGGCGTGAGCTCGCTGGCGGCGCTTGCAGCGGGAATTGATGAGCTCGACCAGCCCGATGCGGGGACTCACCTGGCGGTAATTGACGCCCGACGGAGCGAGATCTTCGCCTTGCTTCGGAGTCTCGAGGGGGAAACGATCTGGGGCCCGCTCGTCACTCCGCCGGATCGGGTCGCATCGCTGATCTCTGACGCCGACATGCCCGTATGGGCGGCGGGGGACGGCGCGCTACGATTTCGAGCAGAGCTTGAGGCTGGCGGGATCGAAATTGCGCCCGCGGCAGAGCCGGCCCATCGGCTCTCAGCGCGACATGTGTGCCTGCTCTCTGCGAATCCAGAGGAAGCGGACTCGGTGGTTAGGCCCATCTACCTGAGGCAGCCAGACGCGAAGCTCTGGCGAGAGCGAGATCGTGGCAACCCGTGAAGCCCCTGACATAACCGGCGTTGGCATCAGGCGTCTTGCCTTCGGCGATCTGCCTGCCGTCCTGGGAATCGAGCGGCGCTCGTTTCCGGCGCCGTGGTCGCTCGCGATGTTCGTCCTGGAGCTCTCCAAGCCCTCGAGCATCTGCCTCGCCGCGACTGACCAGGATGGCTTGATCGGCTATGTGGTCTGCGCCCGCTACGCGGACGTTTGGCACCTGATGAACGTCGCGGTCCTCCCACAGCATCGGCGACATGGGGTAGCTCGACTCTTGCTCGCGCGGCTGCTTGCGAACGCCGGCTCGGATGCCCGCTACACGCTCGAGGTGCGGGCTTCGAACACCGCCGCGATCGCGATGTATGAGCGACTTGGGTTTCGCCGCGCCGGGCGCAGGCGGGGCTACTACCACGACAACGGCGAGGACGCGCTGATCATGTGGCTAGGTCGTCAGGACGATTGAGTCGTGCTTGTCCTGGCGCTCGAAACCTCATGTGACGACACCTGCGCTGCGGTGCTGGACGGCGGTGAGATCCGCTCGAACGTGATTTCCTCACAGGCCGAGCTCCACGAGCGCTACGGCGGGGTGGTGCCGGAGGTCGCATCTCGCCATCACCTGGAGCTCATCAACCCGGTTCTCGATGAGGCTCTCCAGGTTGCCGATGTTGAGTTGAGAGACATCGATCGCTTCGCGGTTACCCGGGGCCCGGGGCTGATCGGCGCACTACTCATCGGCGTGAGCGCCGCCAAGGCCCTGGCTTCCGCGGCCCGACGGCCGCTCGCCGGCGTCGACCATCTCCAGGGCCATGTCGCCTCGGCATTCTTGGAGCCCGAGCCGCTGGAGCCCCCGTTCCTCTGCCTGATCGCCAGCGGCGGACACACCCTGCTCGCGGGCGTGGAGCACCATGACACGCACGCGGTCCTCGGCCAAAGCCTGGATGACGCGGCGGGTGAGGCGCTCGACAAGGCCGCGCGGATGCTGGGGCTCGGCTACCCCGGCGGCCCCGAGGTCGAGCTTGCCGCGCAGGAGGGCGACCCAAAGAGCTTTGACCTCCCGGTCGCCATGACGCGCGATCCGGGGCTCGACTTCAGCTTCAGCGGCCTGAAGACAGCGCTTGCGTATCGCCTCAGCGATATGAGCCCGGATGAGTTGCGCGACCGGCGTCCCGATCTTGCCGCGTCATTTCAGTCGGCGGTGGTCGAGCAGTTGGTGGCCAAGATCGAGCGGGCTCTCGCCGCGGGGGAGTGGAAGACAGTCGCTCTTGGCGGCGGAGTTGCGGCGAACAAGCTGCTGCGTGAACGGACCGCCGAGGTTGCATCGAAATCGGGGGTCGGCTTGAAGCTCGTGCCGCCCGAGCTCTGCACTGATAATGCGGCGATGATCGGATCAGCGGCGCGTTTTCTGGAGCCGACCGGATATCCGGACTATCTGGACTGGGACGCGGTGCCGGCGTGATGGCGCTGACTCTCTACGGCCGGCCCGGGTGCGGTCTGTGTGACACGGCACGGGATCACCTCGAGCGGATGCAAGCAGAGGGCATGCCCATATCGATTCGAGAGGTCAACATCGACGAGGACCCCGACCTTCATCGGCGATACCTGGAGCGCGTCCCAGTGGTCGAGCTTGACGAGGAGATCATCTCCGAGTTGCGGCTCGACCCGGACGCCTTGAGGGCCCGGCTCGATACGGTGTCCCAATGAGTCAACGGCGCGCGGCCGGAGGTGGGTCAACGACACGGGCTCCGAGGCAAGGCGGGCGTCCAGTTGCCGACGATGGCCGTGAAGAGCCGGTCGGCGGGCCAGACGGACGAGTCGAGATTCTGGCTGACGGCGAGCGCTTGGCGCTGGGGATCGCCGTGCGGCTCTCCCGCTACCTCCAGGTACTGATCCAGGCCCGCAAGATGGGCAAGGAGACGATCTCTTCGCAGGAGCTGGCCGAGTACACCCACATCAACTCAACCCAGATTCGCCGTGACCTTTCGGGCTTTGGCAAGTTCGGTAAGCGCGGGGTCGGCTATCGGGTGGAGTCGCTCGTCAGCGAGATTCGCAAGATCCTAAGAACCTCCGGACAGCACAACATCGCGCTGTTCGGGGCGGGAAAGCTCGGTCAGGCGATCGCGTCGTCAGACATTTTCGCCGACCACGGGTTCAGGATCGTCGCCATCTTCGACGCCGCACCGAACGTCGTCGGGACCGAGGTGGGCGGCCTCCCGGTGCGTGAGGTCTCAGAGCTCGCCGCGATGGTGAGCGAGCAGGACATCGTCGTGGGTGTTCTCGCGGTCCCTGCCTCGGCAGCTCAGGAGGTGGCCGACGAGCTCGTGGCCGCCGGCGTGAAGATCATCTTCAACTACTCCGAGTCGCTCCTGCAGGTCCCGCCTGATGTGACTGTCCACACCTCGAGTCCGGCCGTTGACCTTCTCTACGCCCTCTACTTCTACCTAGCCTGAAGCCCATGTCCGGTGACTCCGGCGCGGCCAAGGGGCCAGATCCGACCCTCGACCTCGAGCTCGCACGCGAGCGCTTCGAGCAGTCGCAGGACTTCACGGTTGCGATCGAGGAGGAGTTCGCCCTGCTTGATCCGGTCACTCTCGAGCTGAGCGATCGTTTCGAGGAGTTGCACGCCGCCGCGCTCGACGATGAGGTGCTGGTGGATTCGGTTGCCGGCGAGCTGATCGCCACGGAGATCGAGATCCGCTCCGGCCGTGCCGAGAGCTTTGACGAGCTCATTCGGCTCCAAGGGGAGCGCCGCAGGCGCTTGTTCAACCTCGCAAAGGATCGAGGGATCGGACTGGCGGCTACGGGCACGCATCCGTGGGCGAACTACCTCGATCAGCGGATCATCGATACGCGGCACTACGCGCGCCTCAAGAACGAGCTTCGTTGGGTGGCGCAACGGAACAACACCTGGAGCGTGCAGCTGCACATGGGGATCAAGGGCGCGGATCGAGCCATCGCTGTTTGTGATCACGTGAGAGGCCTACTCCCGGCGCTGCTTGCCGCCTCGGCCAACTCACCCTTCCTCGACGGGTTCCAAACCGGGCTCCATTCGGTGCGCTCGGAGATCTTCACTCGCACGTTCCCGCGCTGCGGCGTGCCGGAGGCATTCGGGGGTTGGGCCGAATACGCCGAGTTCTGCGAGCTCTTGACGGCGACCGGGTCGATCGTCGAGTCGACCCAGCTGTGGTGGAGCGTGAGGCCCCATCACGCGTTCGGGACGATCGAGGTCCGCGTCTGTGACGCTCAGTCCCGAGGCGACGAGTCGCTGCGCCTGACTGCACTGATGGCGGCCTGCGTCGCCCAGTCGGCAATCGACTACGACGACGGGTGCCTGCCCGCACCTCTGCGCGACCGCGAGATCGAGGAGAACCTGTGGCGGGCCATCCGCTACGGCCTTGACGGCCAGATGATCGACTTTGAGCGCGGAACCGAGGTGGCCACGCCCGCGGCGCTCGAGGCGCTGTTCGAGTGGACCGAGCCCGCTCGCAGCGCGCTTGGCCTCGACGCGGCGCCGGTCGAGCGCAACGGAGCCCAGCGCCTGAATGAGGCGGTTGCATCGGGCGCAAGCATCCCGGAGGCCTACCGAGAGGCGATGGAGGAGACCGCAGCCACCTACACCGCAGATCGCGTGGCCGGATGAGAAGATCCCAATGATGAGTGCCGCCGAAGGAGCCGAAGGGGGGGAGGGAGCTCCGCCCGTGGACGCGGATCCACCTGCGAGCGCCGGGCAGCCCGGCGAGCCGAGCGAGGAGGAGCTCCGCGAGCGTTTGGAGGAGGAGGTCAAGAGCCTGCGCGTTCAGGACGTGCTGCTCCAGAGCGTGGTCAGCATCATCAACCTCTCCGCTCGCAGGATTGGCAAAGAGGACGAGCAGGACCTGGAGCAAGCTCGCCTCGGTATCGAGGCGGCAAAGGCCGTCGTTGACCTCCTCGATCCCGAGCCGGGGGCGCAGGTCCGCAACGCGATCTCGGAAATTCAGGTGATGTACGCCGCTGCTGCTGATGGGTCGTCGCCCCCCGCCGAGCCGCCGTCACCGGGTGGCGCCCCGCCGTCGGCGGAGCCGGCCCCGACGCCAGGCGCGCCGCCGCCGGCTCAGGTACCGCCGCCCCCGAGTGGGGGTCCCGGTGAGCGCAAGCCGCCGCCGGGGCTTTGGACGCCGCCCGGCGTTTGAGCCGCGTAGCGGCGCTTGACCCCCGCGTGCCCGGACGCGTCGAGCGCTGAGTCTCAGGTAGACTCGCCGCGCTTCACGGCCGCCCACGTTCTGCGGGCGGCCGAACCGATGACTTACGAGACTGTGGAGGGAAGGGTGTGACCGAGTTCCTAACCGAGTGGGGGGTCGTTGTTGCGCTGGTCGCCGGGGGCGCCGCGGTGCTCTACGGCGCGATGGTGACGCAGCGTCTGCTGCGCCTCTCGCCCGGCAACGAGTTGATGCAGGAGATCTCCGGTGCGGTCCAGGAGGGCGCCGCGGCCTACCTGAAGCGTCAGTACGCGATCATCGCTGTCGTAGCGATCGTTCTGGCGATCCTGCTCCTGTTCGTTCAGAACGGCGTCACCGCGCTCGGCTTCGTGATCGGCGGCACGCTCTCTGCTGCTGCGGGCTTCATCGGCATGAACGTCTCGGTGCGGATGAACTGTCGCGTGGCGGAGTCCGCCCGCGGCGGCGTGGGCCCGGCGCTCTCCGCAGCGTTCCGTGGCGGCTCGGTCACGGGCCTGCTCGTCGTCGGCTTGGCGCTAGTTGGAGTGGCCGGCTTCTACGGCGTTCTGATCCTTGCCGGTGAGAGTGACAAGGAGGCAATCGATGCGCTGATCGGCCTCGGATTCGGTGGATCGCTCATCTCGGTATTCGCCCGACTCGGCGGCGGAATCTTCACGAAGGCGGCTGATGTCGGCGCGGACCTGGTCGGCAAGGTTGAAGCCGGAATCCCGGAGGACGACCCCCGTAACCCGGCGGTGATCGCTGACAATGTCGGTGACAACGTCGGCGACTGCGCAGGCATGGCCGCTGACCTCTTCGAGACCTACGCGGTCACGGCCGTTGCGGTGATGCTGCTCGGGGTCCTGACGTTCGATCCGGTGCGGGAGGTTGCGATCTATCCGCTGGTGATCGGATCTGTCGCGATCGGCGCCTCGATCATCGGCGCATTCGCGGTTCGTAGCCGCACGGGCAACGTGGAGCGAGCGCTCTACCAGGGGCTGATTGTCTCGGCAGTGATCTCGGCGGCAGCCTTCTACCCGATCACGCTGTGGCTGATGGACGGGATCAACTTCCAGGCTGACGCGCTCGGACAGGCAGTGCTCGGCGCACCGCCCGAGGTTTGGCAGCTTTGGCTCTGCGGCTTGATCGGTCTGGGCGTTACCGCGGGACTGTTCGTGTCCACCGACTACTACACCTCGACTCGCTTCAGACCGGTGCGGAAGATCGCAAAGGCCTCGGAAACGGGGCACGCGACGAACGTCATTCAGGGTCTTTCACAGGGCTTGCAATCCACCGCGGCACCCGCATTGCTGCTGGCGTTGGCGATCCTGGGCGCGAACGAGCTCGCCGGGATTTACGGGATCGGCGTTGCCGTGATGGCCCAGCTTTCCCTGACCGGGCTCATCGTCGCGCTTGACGCGTTCGGACCGATCACCGATAACGCCGGTGGTATTGCCGAGATGGCCGACCTCCCCCAGGACGTGCGGGATGTGACCGACCCGCTCGATGCGGTCGGCAACACGACCAAGGCTGTGACGAAGGGATACGCAATTGGCTCGGCTGTCTTGGCTGCGCTCGTGCTCTTCGCCGCGTTCAGACAGGAGCTCGAGGCGGAAGCGATTGCCTCCGGTAAAGAAGGGCTGCTGAGCTTTGACCTCACCTCTCCTGAGGTCCTGGTCGGCTTGCTGATCGGTGGCTTGATGGTCTACCTGTTCACATCTCTGGCGATCGAGTCGGTCGGGCGTGCCGCTGGTCAGGTCGTTGAAGAGGTCCGGCGTCAGTTCAGAGAGCGCCCGGGCATCATGAAGGGCACCGAGAAGCCCGACTACGCCGGCTCCGTCAGCATCGTCACGGCCGCAGCGCAAAAGGAGATGATCCTCCCGGCGCTGATACCGGTGACCGTGCCGATCGTCGTGGGCGTGCTCTCGGCCGAGGCGCTCGGCGGGTTGCTCATCGGCGTGATCATCGTCGGCCTGTTTGCCGCGATCTCGATGACCGCTGGTGGCGGCGCGTGGGATAACGCGAAGAAGCTGATCGAGGATGGTGCGCACGGCGGGAAGGGCTCAGAAGCCCATGCTGCCTCGGT
>SDBT01008595.1_pt1 | contig 16658 bp, 15 predicted proteins | sample 2277101 | NCBI WGS metagenome assembly SDBT01 (sample SAMN10404973, study PRJNA504765) | marine sediment metagenome | isolation source: marine sediment core GS10_PC15, 103 cmbsf | place: Arctic Ocean: Southern Knipovich Ridge | collected 2010 | reverse complement strand
CCTTAATTCAAATCCGGTAAAGATTTTGGGTAGCGACCTTGTTAAATTTTTTGGTGAACACTATTACGTTGATTCAACAAATGGTTCTGACGCTGCCGGTCAGGATGGAAGCAAAAATGAACCTTTAAAAACTATCGGAGAAGCGCTTACTCGCGGTTCCAACGGAATGACCGTCCATGTAATTGATTACGCCACTGTCCAGAATGACGACGATAACACCACGGATTTGGAATGGACCCTTTCTTGGGAATGTGAGGACGATGGGGAAAATGGATTCGACCCTACGACTTCAACCCATTGGATTAAATGTACTGGAAATACAACCTACCTGAATGTTATTGCAACGGAGAACAACGCCACCGACGCTGATATTGAAATGACAGGCGGGAAGCATCGGTTTATCGGTTGCCATATTGGCCGGTTGGAAATCAATTCCGGGACAAGTGACGATAGATTCTTTTTTGAGGATACAAAAATCGTTACCTATGTAAGCGCTGACATCACGGCCAGTATGCTAGTGGTAAAACGGTCTTCTATCGGTGGAACCATCCCGAATTTGGATTTTATAGAAGGTGTTATTTTTGAGGATTCTGTTTTTAACATTGTCAATTCAACGGGCAATCCTCCAGGGGTCCAAATTAAAGGTTGCCGGTTTAATGGCGCTTGCGATTGGGATAATATTGGTTCGGGAACGATCAAAGATTGTCAATTTATTGGAGCATTTTCTGGGGGCGCTAGTACCTCTGGACAAAATGCTCAGTTTTATAATTGTCAATTTAAGTCCACAATGGGCACTGGTTCTTTGAAAGCTGATTTTATTAATTGCCGGTTTGAAGGCGCTGTTACCGATATTTTCGAAGGAACTGCCAGGGATTGTTTCTTTGATTCCACTGTTACTTTGAACGAGCAGAGAACCTGTCTTGATAATTGTAAAATTGTCGGGGCTTTGGTTATTAATGGATTTGATTGCACCATTAAAGATACCATGACCCGTTCCACGGTTACCATAAATGCCGCTATAACCGGAACCAAAATTTCCAATTTGGTGCATTCCGGGGTTTTGACGGACAACGGAACCGGAACGGAAATTGACAAATTTACACGGAAATTGGATGAAACCGTTTTTGATTCTAACTTAGTTGAAATGGGCGGGGTCGCTCAATCAGCTATAGACCTAAAAGACTTGGCCGACGAGGGTTATGATCCAGCCACTAATAAACTAGAAGGGGTAAAACTGGTTGACACAACAACCGCCAATACTGATATGCGGGGAACTGATTCCGCAGCCCTGGCTGCTTCATTCAGTTTTACAGGCGGAAATGTTCATAGCCACACCAAGGTCCAGGACGATTTGGCTCTGACCGACCAGCAAAAATTGGATGTGAACGCCCAAGCAGATCTTGCCCTTACCGATTATGACAGTGGTTCCGGGGTTGCCAAAGAAAATTCAGTATTAAGCATTCAGAACAATACCAGGTTTGTGGCCAGCGTTCCATCTTGGGTTTTGATTCCAACCTCTGCTGAAAATGTTTATAAGATCACGGCCTTATTATATGATACTGCCGGAAACATGGAAGATCCTGACAGCGTGGACGGGGCTCCTCAAATTGGTTTGGACCTGGACCTTGCCGACGGTTCGGACAAAAACGCATTGGTGTTTGATGATTTCGCGTTAACCACCCCTGCCACTGTCTCGCCAACCTTCACTGGCCATGTTAAAATGGTTAAGGATGCTGTTGGAAGGTTCAGCACGTTTGTAAAAATCCCATCCACTGAAACTCCGGATCAATTCAAATTCCAATTCCGTTTGCAGGAAAATAGTGTGGATCTTTTTTATACCCGCACCACCATTTCTGTAGACTCTGCACCAGGAAGTACGACCCTGGCAGACAATGCAACCAACAAAGACATTATCGCTGAGGCCATGAAAGAAAGGGATGTTTCCACTACTACAGCAGTTTCCGGTTCAGTTTTCAAGGATACCAACGATAACATTGATGCCAATGAAACCAAGATTGATACCGTGGACACCGTGGTGGATGCTATTAAATTAAAAACTGATGCCCTGCCAGCGGATCCGGCTTCGGAAACCAATGTCGATGCCAATGAAACAAAAATTGATGCGGTTAAAGGGGATACTGCAGCCATCAAATTAAAAACTGATGCCCTCCCTGCAGACCCGGCCAGTGAATCCAATGTCGATGCGAACGAGGCCAAGATTGATATTGTGGATACCGTCGTGGATGCCATCAAATTAAAAACTGATGCCCTTCCTGTAGACCCTGCCAGTGAAACCAACGTCGATGCCAATGAAGCAAAGCTGGATATTATTGATACCGTCGTGGATGCCATAAAAGTTGAAACCGATAAAATCCCTGACATTCTTTTAAGCTTGGCTGGAAAACATTATTACGTTAACTCCACTTCCGGTTCAGGGGCTAATAAGGGAGACTTTGCTGCTCCATTTGAAAAACCAAGTGAAGCGAAAGCTGTGGTAAAGGCAGGGGACTGGGTTCATATTATTGATTCTGCCACTGTCATAGCTGACGGAGTTGTAGATTGGCCGGTGTTTGTGAACATCATTCAAGAATCTAATGATGACTTGGTTAACTTCTGGACCCCGGCTGCGGATGCTTATCTCTGGAAATTCCAGGGAGGGTGTCAGATTATTCGGATCAAGGCAAAGAATGTCAGTTCGAAACCGGACATCATTTATTCTGAAACAGGATCCCTTGGAAAAAATTCATACGTCGAAGACACTTGTGCTTTGTCTCGGATAAGAATGGAACTTGGATTTGCCCATTCAGTTGTTTTTAAAGGAGCCAGTGAAATAACCACTGTCGATTGGAATTCTGCTTTGATGAACCATCTCGTCACGGATGACACCAATATTCAAAACGGTATTGGTGATTTTATCGGAGTCAACCTTAACCTTAGTGGCGGAACTTTTGCTTGTCCTGGACCAATTACCTTTGGAAGCTTGTTTGTTGATGATGTCCGGATCCCAACTGATTTTGATCTCACTGGAGTTTCTGGAAGTGGTGGAAACGGCGGAACAATTTCCAAGTCAACCATTGAAGGAAATTTAACTGGCGGTGGTGCCGGTGGCGGTGGAAACAAAGGCACCGTCGAAGTCACTGAAACCCATATTCATGGTAATGTAGATACCGGACGGCCAGCGACTGATGACCTCTTTATGAACATTGGTGTCGGCTGCACGGTTAAAGGCAACGTCACCATGCGGGGCAGGAATGTCCTGGCTGCAGACACAGTTGATGGAAACGTAACTGTGAGTGCAGAGGCCACGGGGGTCACCATGTACGGAACTCGGATCCGTGGAACCATAACCGTGACCGCTGGAGCAACCAATACTTTTTATGATTGGGTTGTCCATAACGGTTTAACTGATGCTGAAGCTTCCAGTAAAGCAGGACCTAATGTTTATGACTGGGATGACCCACCCATGGGTGAAGACTGGACGGACACGGAAAGAAAACAAATTCGCCATCGCCTTGATCTTGACGGTGTCCAAACCGTTCCGACAAGTGGAGGAACCGGGAAGCTTACGGACCTCCTTGTTGACACTGCATTCCTTAAAAAATTGTGGAAAAACAAAAGGGAGTTCGTTAAAACTGCTGGTGAATTCTTCCTGGTTTTTTATGATGATGATGACACTACCCCGATCCTCAGTTCCAAGGTCGAAAAGTTTGGTACAGGCCCCATCGGAGAATTGTTGGGAACCACCACACCTTCAATAAGGGAAAAGTCAACGGTCTAATATGCCAGCGCCATTAAATGATCAAAACTTTACCGTCACCGATGGGCTGGGTGGTACACTGCATGTCACTGACGGCTATGGTGCCTCTGAATTGTCAGTGGTGGACGATAGCCCAGGCCCTGGTGCCTTTATTCCTGACCATATTGAAAGGGGAAAAGCCCTGTTCATTACCCAATTCCGTCAACTAAGGGATGATCTATAATGGCATTCACAAACCGAATGTTCCAACTCATCGAGCCTTTTTTACAGGAGGTTCAGGACGCTGAAGTTGCAGCCGATGAACTTAAACTGCTACGCGCCCTGGTCAATTCTTCCGGAGCGCAGCTTGACGGCTGGGGAGTTATTCTGGATTTGGACAGGGCTGGTCGGGATGATATCAATTATCGTATCGCTCTACAGGCAAAGATCCTGGTTCATGGGGGCCATGGCGTTCCTGAAATAGTAATTGGTTTTGTGAAAAGTATTACAAATGCAAATAACGTGTCCTATATAGAAGTCTTCCCGGCAGCGGTAAGGATCCTTACTGACGGAGATGCCACGCCCTCTTTGATGTCTAACTTGGTTTCTGTCGTAGAGGCAATTTTACCTGCAGGAGTAAAGCTTCAGGCATTGGTTTTTGTCAATGATGCCCTTTCCCCCTTTAATCATGATGATGAAGGCTCCCCCCTTGTCGTGAGTGACGGAGATGGATTTTTAGAGGACGATGGAACGGGAACAGCCTATCCTGAAATACCAAATGGGTATACTGCAGGGGCATACACAGAGTTAGCACAATAAGGAGAATTTAAAAAATGGCAAAGCCAACAGTATTACCAAAATGGGCAGATGTTCTTGCAGTCGATGGCACCACAGGTGTAGCGAATCGAATTGAACCAAGTTCAGGAAAAAAAGACACGGGATGGAATTTCAATGAGAAGCCACCCAGGCAGTTCGACAACTGGCTGCATTTCATCACGTTTAAATGGCTGGAATTTTTTGATGGGGTCATTGACCAGGATGTGAGGTCCGGATCCAACCCAACCTTTGGAACTATCACGGGAACAATCCTGAATCTTTCCGGTGACATATCCGCAGACAATATTGTTGCAGCAGGAGATGTAACTGGAACGGACCTAAATGCTGTAGGAGATTTAAATGGAACAGATGTAAATGTCACGGATGTAAATGCTACAGGCACCGTCGATGGGAATTTAGTAACTGGAGTCGCCTCTGTAAGTTCCCCTTTAATTGCAGCATCAGCCAATTTAAATCTGGGTGGACAAACCGTTCTGGAAAGCCATTACCAATATAACAGAGAGGCCAGGATTGTCAGTGCAGCAGCAGATAAATTTGAAATAAAAAAAGATGGCAACGGTGGTTTTCATGTTGTGGATATGACTTTGACCAATCCGGCATCAGCAGGGATTTTAAGACATCCTTGGTTTGAGTTTTCTCTTGTAAAAAGAAGTAACCTCAATAAGGTCAGTATTAATGTAGAGGCCAAAGCAGTAAGACTAACTGTGGGTTCTGCTTTTTACGTATACATCACTCGTCCTGATGGCTCAACTTTTTCTATGCTTAAAAGAGGTAGCACTGATTTTGCTACTGCGGATACCTTTCAAGTCTTCCCCACCGAACTCCTTGATTTTTCAGCTTGGACAAATGGAGAATTACTGCATGTATATTTTGCTTCTTCCTGTCCAAATTTTTCGGATGCTTCGGCCACAGAAGGAATGATTGTTAAAAATGTCACAATAAAAATAATCGCTTAATCATGGCTGCTTTAAAACAGGTAATTATAAAACGAGTCTCCTTCACCAATGAAGGGGTATTCGGGATGTGTGAAGTAAATTATTTTCCCATCTGCAACACCTATGAATTGCCCTGGAAGCAGAACAAGACAAATATTTCCTGTGTTCCTCCTGGTGACTACATAGCCTTCAGGAGAATTTCTCCTAAGAGGGGTTATGCTGTTTTTGAATTAAAGGATGTCCCGGGAAGGGGTAACGTTCAAATCCATATTGGAAATAAAGCCAAACACATTCGCGGTTGTATTTTGCTCGGCGAGAGGATCCAACGGTCTGGAAAAGATGCAGCCGTCCTCATGTCCAAGATAGCCTTCAATGAATTCATGGGTCTTTTAAAAGGTGTAAAAGTTATTCAGGTAAAAATTCTCAATCTAGGAGTTTAAATGGATTTCATTCAGGACTTTGACTTTGAAATAATCAGCGCCTTGTTCCCTGTTCTCACGGGAACTTTAGGTCTTGGGGCAGGGCTTATCTTTTTGGTGCCGATGCTTTTTAAACTTGTTAAAAAGTATAGAGATGCCGTGGAGGAATTGACCCGGTTCATTCGTCTGCATAAAGAATTTTTTATCAGCAGTGGCGTTCAGGAAGATTTCAAACGGGTGATTAAACTCTGGGATGAAGCCACAGATTATACGGGGAAAATATGCCGGAGGCTTCGAATGAAAAAGACGGCTGATTTTTTCAAAAATGTTATTCGGGATACTTGGTATTTAAATAAATAATTTGGTGGTCACAAGACTACCTCCGTGGCCAGGGGGTCGGGCTGTTTGATTGGGCACCCGGCCTTCCTGGCTTTTTTATTGAAATTTTTTTGATCCTCTAGCATCACGAAGGACAGGGGACTGAAGCCTCAGCCTTGTACGGAGGTCGTTTTTTAGATAAATTCCTGCCAGTTTGATTCGGTTATTACCTGGGCCAATTTCTTTTTTTCCCGCAGAACCTTCAGTATTTTTTCATCAATGTTCACATCCTTTGCTATTAAATCAACGTAGGTAACCTTTTTTGTTTGTCCATACCTATGGCTGCGGTCCTCTGATTGATTCCTTTTTTCACCGTCAAAGTTATTTGAATAGTAAACATGGGTAGTGGCCCGGGTCAGGTTCAGGCCGTAGCCCCCGGTCTGTGGGTTAGCTACCAAAAAAAGAACACCCTCATCGTCTTTAAAATCCCTGTCAAAAACCCGGTTAGCCCGATCACGTTCATCATCTTTGGTGTCCCCGAAATAGGTCATGACTTTTTCTTTACCAAATTTTTGTTTTAGGTGACTGGCTATTTGAAAAATATTGAAACGATAATTGGCCCAGATAATTACTTGGCCGGAGGTTTCCTCAAGCACTTCCACTAAAGCATCCAGCCTATTGCTTGGTAAAGGATGCTCCTTTTTCTCATCATCGGTTATAAATCCACAAACAATTTGATGGAACCGAAGCAGCTTGGTTAGGGCTACCTTAACAGAAACCAACTGGTCATTGACCGTGGTCATTGCAAACCTTTTTAACTCAGCATACTTTTGTTTTTGATCCTCAGTTAATTCCACATGAAAGGTTTGGTAGGTTTTAGGTGGCAGGTCCAGACAGTCATCTTTTTTTACAATGAAAGAAAAATCAGCCATCCTCCGCTTCAGATCCTCTACATTTTTATATCCCTTAACTATTTTAAAAGTTCGAGGCCTAGTTTTTAGGGTCATGTCCACCAATTCAGCATACATAGCCCGGAAAACATAGTAGGAAGTGAACCCCAGGCACCCCGGTTTGAGGAATTGAAATTGAGCAAAGGCATTTAATGGGCTGTTGTCCACTACTGAACCCGTCAGGATCCTTCGGGCAAGGGCCAGTCCTCCAATTTTTATAGCCGTCTTTGTCCGCTTGGCCTTATGGTTTTTAATCATTGTTGATTCATCCACGGCAGCAAGGCATTCAAATTTTTTAGCAAAGGACAGGGCTACCTTTGCAGACCTTTCATAAGCTAGGCATTCAATGTTCATGACGAGAAACCGGATAGAATCTTTTGGAATTTCCGTAAGCACCTTTTCAAATGAACGTTGTTCCTTTTTATTCATACCCGCTTTCCATAAAAAAGCCTCCGTCCGGATGTCCTCCGACGGCCAGTGCTTGGGAATTTCTTTTTTTATCCAGTTTGCATAGGAGCCCTTGTTTGCGAATATTAAAACCGCTTCAATTTTTTCATGGCACCACAGATACTGGGCTGCATCGAGCAGCATTTTAGATTTCCCTGTACCCATCTCAGCGAGATAGGCAAAGTACCGCTTCTGTTTGTTTAATTCGAAGCAGTCCCTTTGATGCTTAAAGGGTTCTAATTTAAACCTGAATTCACGCATCAGGCTTTTTGTCTTTGTCCATTTGTTCTTTCATTTTTTCAATGGCCTTGTCCGCAATTGCCGTATACTTTGGATCACAATCTTTAAAGATCCTATTATCGGGTTGGATTCTCCGAAGTTCAAAGAAAGAAACTTGGAAAAGCCCATTGATAATATTCAACATGTTTGAATTGTGGGCCAACCGATGCGATTGATTATTAAAAAGGGTAATCAACTCACGGACAGTAACTGTTTTTGATTCTGTCTTACTTGTTTTTGGATTTAAAAAATCAAGCATCACTTCCTTTTCATCCATCCATTTTCCATTGTCATCATGGATAGTGAGTTCAGGTTTAACGGGAGGGATGTCCTCAAACTTTTTTTCGTCTGCCATTTTTTCTCCTAAAGGGTGAAGTAAGTTTTCCCTTGCGGGGAAACGATGTAAAGGTTTTCTTTCGCACGAGTCACCCCGACATAAAATACCCGGAGTTCATCGTCATAATTTTCCTGCATGTTTTTATAAATACGATAGGACACGTCGGTAAACAGCACCACGTTATCTGCTTCACCGCCCTTGGCCCCATGGATAGTTCCAATTTTAATCCTGGGCTGTGCCGTCAGCTTTTCTCCAGACCGCAGCATGGCAATGTAATAATCCCTGTCCTCCTCGGAGATTAGGTCAAGGGCCTCGTGCCAAATTTTTTCCGAAGTCTCCTTTGTAATAAACCCCAAAGCAACTAGGTCTTTCATATTAATATCAGAATTAAGGGTGTTCGCTTTTTTCAAAGGGTCTTTAATTAAATCCAAACAGCGTACTGCACCGCCTTTTGTCACTATATGACCCTTCCTTAAATTTTCCCAGATGTAAGCACACTGGAGAGAATTGTCCTTGTTAATACTGTAGTAAACTGTTTCATATGGGTAGCCCATCATCCGGACATGCTTCACAATGTCCTTGATAAAAAATCCATTGCGAACCAGGATCAACCATTGACCTTTGGACATGTCCACAGAATCCAGATCGGACACCCTTTCAACTTTTCCCTCACCTTCCCTGTGCATAAAATCTTTAGGATAACTGTCTTCGATTTGTTTGGACAGGTCCAAACCGAACTGCCATATTTTTTTGGGAAGACGGTAACTTTTATCAAGGACCTGTGTCCCACTCCTATGTGCCAAGGCCAAAAAGTAATCGATGTCTGCCCCTGACCACCGAAAAATTGCTTGATCATCGTCGCCAGCAATGTGAACCTGCTGGGCTTTAGCCGAAAGTTTTTGAACAATATTCCATTGCAACCGGCACAGGTCCTGGGCCTCATCCACAAATAAAACATCGAGGTCCGGAGCATAGCCCTCGCGTTCAAACTCCACGAGCATGTCTGTGAAGTCATAAAGGATTTCATTCTTCTTATATTTTTTTAAAGCATCTTGAAAATGGTCCAACTGATGAATAGATATGTCCGGATTGGCATCGTGGTGAGTTTGTGAAAGTTCTTCACACTTTAACCTGGACAATGATTCCAGGAAAACCATTTGATCCCCTTTAGGCATTTCATAAACCTGTTGGTCCTGCCGGTGGATCCCTGACATTTCCACACCTAAAATTTCTCCCAGTTCCTGGTAGTGGTTCTTCTGCATAACCTGACCCCGGCTCATGGCCAACTGCCTGAAGCAAAGGCTGTGAATGGTCCGGAAATAATCGAAGTAATCTTTTGGGACCTCAAACTTTTCGGCAGCACGGTCCCGGGCTTCCTCCACCGATTTTTTAGTAAAGGAAATGAATCCAATTTTGTTTGGTTCAACCCCCTCGGACAGGGCTTTGTCCACCAAGTTGAGCAAAGTCGTAGTTTTCCCTGTCCCCGGTGGGCCGAAAATTATTTTAGTGTTAGTTTTAATTTCTGCTTCTATGGTTCCCATGAATTCTCCTTTCTATTGGAACAGGTCAATTATAATACTGTTGGTTGCAATGTGAACTACGGTTTCAGGATGGATTAAAATTGGTGACGGCGTTACCTGACATCGAATTTGTAAGGATCCCCCGGCGTTAGAGATAAGAACGTAATCCATTCCAGCTATATGGATCCCTGTGTTTTCAGGAAAGGTAATTGGTTTTGTATTTATGATTCGTTTATCGTCTACCATTTTAAAGTAAGTCTGGTCAACTTCGATATCATGATAAGCAGAATACTGTGGAAGAATCATTTTTCTGCCACCAGCCATTCTCCGCAGACCCACCGTTTTAAAAGGTAACCCACGTTTTGCCACGTTGCCTATGATCTCACGAAAATGTAAGGTGTCCTCCATGGCTACGACCATGTGCAAATTTATAGTGTAGTCGTTGTCAATCAAAATGGCTGCTCATTTTTTATTTTTGCTTTATCAAAATCTTCAGTTTGTCTAGCAAAAGAACTGATGGACCAAAGGTTAGCACCCTTGCCTTTCAAATTAACAAAATGATGCTCTCCCTTCATTTCCTGTTTTAATATAGAACTTATTTTCTGAACCTTAAAATCTTTGAACCTATTCCTCTCCAGATAATCAATAAAATCCATCATTCGAAACCAATGTTTGCCACTATCCGTCCAGGCTTTTCCCATAAGGACTTCCTCCCGGTTCTTAGCTTGGGCTTTTCCCGTGCAGAATCTTTCCAGGTATTCAAACAAAAGTCCTTTGGGAGAGGCATCCTGTGGTGCTTCAATAATTGATAATTTTTCCATCAGTTTATTTATAATGGACTGCCACATTGGAGCCTTCACTATGGGGGGCATGATGTTTCCCTGTTCCATACATTTTCTTTGGAAGCGAAGTTGGGACTGAAGATCCTCCGTGGTTAATTCCAACCGGCCACTGCCCTCCAGGTTAACAAACCAGAGAGGCGGATCCGTATCATATTTTGTCAGCGCAGTTAATACTGGAGCCTCGGCCCGGTCACCAATTCCAAATTTACGTCCCCGGCACTTGGTAGAATTGCAGTGATCCTTTAGCGGGGATTTATTGCAGGTATACCCATAGTCTTTATTTCGAACTGACTTTATAATTTGTTGAATCTCACCTGATTGGATGGGCGGATCCAAATACTTATTATTGTAGTCATCGACATGGGCTTCCCAATCATCGGGGTAAGCTTTCTTTAAATAAATTGCAATGTTAAAAAACCCATCGTTCCTGGTCCCAGACTGAAAACCAGTGGTCACAATTTGCTGGAGGCAGGGGGGTCCGTCGGCAATGTCAGAGACTAAGTGAACGCTGAAAGCCTCCAGGTCTGCAGCCCGGAACCATACGCTTTCTGCCATCTTAAAAAATTCTTCAATGGAAAGTTTTTTACCGCCCAGGGTCCAGGCATGGCGGTCACTGTTTTCATAATCGAAGTAGGGCATGTTGATCCATTGTCCAATGTCCCCACGGTCTGCCAAAATTTCAGTTTGCTTTGGGAAAATTTCAGCACCCCCAAATCCTAAAACCGAAGCGAATAAACTCAGTTTACTCTGCATCAGTGTGGCAGTCACATCTTCCTTGGTGAAGCAGAATAAATGCAGCCCTCCTGATTTTGTACGGAACGGAACCAGGGGCATCCCCTGCTCTGAAATTTCATCAAAAATTTTCTGGATGTCCAGCCCCTCATAGACATCAATGTCAATGGCTCCGAACCTGCAGTTACTATCGTCCATGATCGGGACAATTCCCAGCCCAGTTTCTCCCTTAAGGTGATCCTCCCAAAGTGTATCGGAAACTTTATCCTTTATTGTTTTTGCAGTGCCAACATTTTTAGTACCACCGCCAACCTTTTTCTTTTTGTTGATTTCATACGTACCATATGCCCGGTCCAGTCCTTGGAAGAGGGTACGCATTTGTTTTATGATGTCTTTCACTTATTTTTCCCAGTTAAAAAAGGCCGGGGGTCTTCCAAGCCCCCGACCACCTGCATGAGTTTTATATTTTGTTTTCGTCCCCCCTCGTGTCCTGGGTTTCTCCGCTTTGGGCATGCTCACCAGTTTTCACCTTACCAGCAACCACTTCGTCATGAAACTGCTTGGCTGCAGCATAAACCTCTGGTTCAACAATAACCTGTGGCGCTAAGATGACCCACCCGGACCATTCTCCTTGGTCGTTGTTTTCAGGTTTTGTTGCCAACTGATAGCTATGACTATAGATGGGAGCCTTAAACTTTTTGCCCTTGTGTACAATCTGAAGGCTTTGCTGGGTGGTGTTCCACTTCCTACTTTTCTTTAACTGAGTGGCCTTCATTGGAATGACCACCCGTTCAAAGCCTCCATCTTCTTTAAGGTGGAGACAGAAATGTTGTGCCGTGGTCACAATATGATTTCCATTCTCCGTCAGGACATCCCTTTTTTTCTCATCCTTTTCAGTATTCTCCAGGATCCCAGCACTCTTATGATCCTTTACAAAACCACCACCAGAATCTCGTGGAACAAATTCCACATAAACTTTTGAATAGGCACAGGGGATTAACCGCTGCCCTGGTTCATAAACTGCCTGGGTGACCGAATTGAAAAGCTTCCCTTCTTCGGCACCATCAATTTTACCTGCCCCCTTACACTGTGGGGAGCCTGATTGAAGAATATCGAAAAAAGGTATGGCGAGATCATCAGCGGTAATTCCTTCGTAACCGCCTCCTTGCTCTGCGTCTGCAAGCATTGCTCCTGCCATGGCTTCCGGAACCGCTACTTCACTTCCGGTTTTTTTAGCGGGTGATTTTTCTGTGTCTTTAGCCATTATAAATTGACTCCTATTTAATTTTAATTTTGGTTTCACGGGTCGGGAAGACACCAAAAGCATCCTGTGGGATATCCGATCCGTTTTCGATTTGTTCCTTGACGAATGATTTCAAGGTAGAATGGTGGACATAATCCTTGTCCTTGTACGTTAAGCCGAGTTCATTCAGCTTGGCTTCTAATGCTTTTTTCTCGTCGGCATCTCCTTCTTTAAAGGTGGTGGTCAATTCGTGTTTAATAATTGCAGCGTGACCTTTCGCGTGCAACCAAGCAAAAGCTTCTTCCTTATTAGCCTGAGAAATGGTAGAGGCAAAGCCACGTTTAATCGTAACCTTTTCTCCGTTCCTGAGTTTAATTTCAGACATACCAATTTCATCAAACAGGTCCGGAATTTTATTGGAACTTAATTCCCTGGCCTGTTCCTTGAGAATTTTTAAAGCTTCCTCCACCCCTTTGATCTCGCTTTCTTTTTCCTGCAGGGATTTGCAGAGTGTTCCAAGTTCTGCTAATTTTTCCGTGGAAGCCACTACCCCTCCGGCCACGGCAGCACCATCACTGGCCATGTTTTCCATTAGATCGTTATCTGACATGCATTTCTCCTTTCTTATATTGGTGAGTATATTGGATATAGCCCCCATTATTGGGTCACTACCCAGCATGGATTTCTCCTTTCTTAAGTTTAAAAGTAAATGGGAGGTAGATTTTTTCCTGCCTATCCCATTTCAATAACTGAACTCTTCCTTTGTTGTGGTCGCTGGCCACAGCCACAGCCAAGCCTATGGCCACGGGATCGCCCATCAACAGCAGGTAATCCAGGTCATTGAACCCCTTCAGTTTTTCACTGAGTTCAGAAACCACGTCCCCACTGTCGTGACCGAATTGAAACCCCTGTCCAAGGAGGGATTTTATCTCTCCAAATTGAGAGGCAGGGGAGATGTTTTTTCCGATTTGTTCTTGTACAACAAATACCATTTCTACTCCTTTATAATTTGAATCTCATTTTCAAACCATTCCGTGAACACAGCCCATGGCCATTTGTTTTTATCTTTTGTAACCATGAAAACAAGACGATATTCTCGGGATGGTAAAATTTTATGCGCTACAATTTTGTCATGGTATTTAGTTATGACAAAAATATTATTGTCGTGTCTACACCGTCGAGCATGCCATGCAATCTGGTAGTCTTCACAAAGAACCTTGGGGTGAGCAATTTTCTCCTTATTTTTACAGACTTTTAATTCAATCCAGTAAGGATTTCCAATCCACCCGCCATTGACATCAGGCATGCCGGACTCAGCATAATTTTCAATGCGGGAAAAATCCCCAGGCAAATGATCCTTTAAAAGATTCCAGAATTGTTGCTCAGGTTTGTTCACCACTGCTCCAGTACCAATCGTTTCGGAGCCAAGAAAAAAACCCTGGCTTAAATGAACGAATTTTAACACCCAACGGAATAATCTCTTCTCTGAAAATTTTTTCAAACCTTTTTCTCCTAAACCAAAAATGATTAACGAATACAACAACACACCTGTTTTTGAATTGCACTTGTACATGAAAATATCTGAACCCGTAGGCAAATAATTTGGTATCAAGAGTGCTGAGTGTCATGCTACCAACTCACAGTTACCCCAATTGGTTCCGACTTCCACGTCGAGTTTTAATGGGACATCCATTTTTATACAGTTCAACATGATCTCGTTTATTTCTTTTATCTGCTTGTCCGAGGTGATGTCAGCAAAATCTAATTCATCATGGACCGTGATATTAGGAACGTACCCGGCCCGGTAGCAATCGACCATGGCCTTTTTCATCATGTCCGCTGCACTTCCCTGGATCAATCGGTTCATTGCTTTGTAGGTGTAGTACCTTTGGATTGGCAAGCCATATTTTTTGACTGCCTCTTCCCGGCGCATGGCCTTTACATCTTTGTCCCATTTTGGTGGGCCCCATAAATTAAAATGGCAATGCCGTCCGCCGATGGTCACAATATGCCCACGTTTCTTGGCCAAATTATTACAACGCCACTGTAGCTTTTTTATAAAAGGCATTTTTGCATGGTACTTTTCAAAAAGTTTATTGATTTCAGCCAAGGATATGCCATAAGTTTTCGAGTAGGTCTTCTCCGTCATGCCATAACTGATGGCAAGGTTCATTTGTTTTGCCAGATCCCTTTCGGTTTTGGTGTACGTTTTTCCATAGACCCAGGCAGCAACCATGTCATGGTAATCCGTGTTCACATCCTTTTTATAAAGTTCCACCGCCTCTGCTGCCCCAGGAAGCTCTAGTATGTTAGCATAATGGATACCGATCCGTGGTTCTTGCTGGGACCAATCAAACAGGCCCCAACGACATCCTTTTTCAGCTACAAAAAGACTACGGACAATTCTGGCAATCTCTTCATTCCGAGCAGGAAATTGTTGGGCATTAGGGTTGGAACAAGAGAACCTGCCGGATACGGTGCCTCTTTGAGTGCCACCTCTGTCCGTTTTGACTTGGTAGTATGAGGGGTGGACCCTGCCATTAATGGTCATGTCAATTATTTTACTTTGAATGAAAACACCCCCTGACTTATCATACTGTCGACACTTTAAAATTTCTCCCATGATTGGATGCTCATGGGCCTCCAACCATTTGGCCTCAAAGGATGGGTTTCCCAGAGCCGTCCGCATGTAGTCAATTTTTAATTTGTCACACACCTTTACCAAATCTGCATTGGCCCAAATGTTTGGGATAAATCCGACACGGTTTTTTACTTTATGGATTTCTTTATCGTAAACTTTTTGCATGGCATCCCGGGCAATCACAGCTTGATCCAAGTCAACTGGGATCCCTTTAAACCGCATGTCCATTAGCAGTCTGCAGACATCGGACTCCATTTCAAATAATTTCCAAAGCCCCTGTTCCTCCAAAGCTTTTCTTTGTTTGGCAAAAATTTCAATGGGCAGGGCTGCATCCGCTTCACCGTAAGGCCCGACATCGGAGGCAGGGAGTTGCCATAATTCTGCTTTAACTTTTCCGATGATCGCTGCCCGTCTTTCCGCTTCACCCTTCACGCTGGATTTTATTTTTAATTTGTCCACCCCAGCCCGGTAAAGGAGTTCTTCATCTTTTATTTCACCCAACCACCGCTGGGTTATGGCTTGGAGTTTGTAACTAGGCCAATTTTCGTCCAGCAAAGGGTCAGCAATTTGGACATCCCACCAGGGTCCCATGACTTCAATTCCAAAATCACTTTTGACCCACTCGGCATCATATAAGATATTTGCGCCGAGTTTCGGGATGTCTGGTGTAGATAAGGTTTTTTTGAGCCATGCAATAGCTTTATCAGGGCTCGGAAGGTTTCCCCCTCCTTTGTGCCGAATTGGATAGTAATTTTTAAATCCACCATCGGTGGCAACGGAGAATCCACAAATATAACCATCCTTTCTGATTGTGCCCGGTCCCATTTCAATTAGGTTCGGGTCATTGGTTTCTACGTCAAAGCAAATTAGCTTTGAATCACTGAGGTCTGGAAAATCTTCTTTAGCTGTCCACATTTTTAAACTTTTAATTTTGACCTGTTTTTTGTGGTGCCTTTGAGAACCTTAAAACTTTTTGCTTTGGAATTGTATTCGACAATGCTGTCCTTCGTAAAATTATTTTTCTTTTTGAACTCATCAATTTCGTCCTTGTATTTTTCCCGCAGTTCTATCAAATGATTTTCTCTATTAAGTCTTCTTCGTTCCGGTGCCCCCTTAATCCAGTCAGCCATCCTTTGCAGCCGATATTTTTTTATCTCCTTTTTTATCAGTGAAGTTACGGGTTGCATGGCCACCTTTTTCTCATGCTCCCGTAACTGGCAAAATTTTTCGGAAATATTTTGGGCCTCCCTTCGTTTTTTCCGCTCGGCGATTCGATTTTTTCTGAGTTTTCTTTCATACGTTGAGTCTGATTTTTTCATGAGTATTTTTTATACCTCTTTTTAAAACCTGTTGAATAGGTAACTGAATCCCCTTCGATTTTTACTGCGCCAAAAGTCATTCGATTATGTAGGCCTTGTAATT
>SDBT01008594.1_pt1 | contig 16660 bp, 13 predicted proteins | sample 2277101 | NCBI WGS metagenome assembly SDBT01 (sample SAMN10404973, study PRJNA504765) | marine sediment metagenome | isolation source: marine sediment core GS10_PC15, 103 cmbsf | place: Arctic Ocean: Southern Knipovich Ridge | collected 2010 | reverse complement strand
CTCGGCGGCCATCTCCCTGCCCAGGTCGATCTGGCAAGAGCGGTCGTAGCACTCCTTGTACGACTCCTTCTTCTTCTCCCCCAGGCGCTTGCGGATCTCCTCGCCGGGCATCACCTGGAAGGCGCCGGTCTCGGCCAGGCGGGTGGCCAGGTAGTTGCTCAGCGACTCCCTCTCGTGCTTCGTCAGATCCACTTCCTTGATCTCGATGTTGAACACCGCCACGAAGGGCGCCTTGCGCTGCTGGGCGGGCGCATGCGAGGAGAGCAGCAGGACTATCGGAAGGCAGAAGGCAGAAGGATGAAAGAGTTTCTCATTTTCCCCCCTCCGGGGCACGCGAACATGACATGCTCTGTGCATATCACAGATCGAGCCACCTGAACAAAACGGAGTCATCGGGATATTTTGGGATTGGGAAAGGGCTTACGAGTCTTGACGAGGCTGGTTCTTCTGAGATTCCACCTCGGACTCGAGCTTGCTGACCCGCCGATCCAGATCGCCGTCTCTCTTGGTGGAGTCTGTAAAGCCGCGCACAACCTTTTCGCCGAAGCTGTCAAGCCGATCCGACAGGCTGTCAAGCCGATCCGCAAGTATGGATACATTCTCCGCCAGGCTTCCGATGGAGGCTTGTGTCGTTTCGGCCAGGAGTTGAATGGCGGATTCTGTCTTTCCTGTTCTTTCAGCCAGGTGTCGAATGGCGGCTTGCGTCTCGACATGCCCCTCGGCAAGCTTGATCTGGCCGTCCATCAGGGCCTTGAGAATGGTTTTCAGTTCCGGATCCATTTCAGGCTCTCTTTCTCCACGAAGACCGACAATGCCATCAACTTATCATGGAGGCCGGGAGGATGTCCAACGCTCTTGTCAGGATCAGGAGTCGGGATCCAGCTCGCGGTTGCGGGCCTCGATGAAGCTCTTGATCCCGGCGTGGATTCCTTCCGCCACGCGCCGGCGGTAGGTCTTGGTGCGCAGCCGGCCTTCCTCTTCCGCGTTGGAGATGAACGAGGTCTCGACCAGCACCGAGGGCATGCGGGCTCCGATCAGGACGTAGAACAGGGCCGGCTTGAGCTTGAGGTCCTTGATCCGTTTATAGTGGCGCCGCAGCTTGCCCACCGTGGCTTTCTGGATCGCCCGACCCAGAGTGATCGAGTCGTCCACGTGTGACTTCAGCGCCAGGTCGGCCAGGATGAATTTCAGATCCGATATGGTCTTTTCCGAGGTGGCGTTCTCGCGGGCCGCCAGCTTTATGCTGTAGCGGTCGTTGGTCAGGTCCAGGTAGAACGTCTCCACCCCGCGAAGGCGCCTGATCCGATGGGCGTTGCAGTGGATCGAGATGAACAGATCCGCCTTCTTTGAATTCGCGATCGCGGCGCGCCTCTCGAGCGCCACGAAGCGATCCCCGGTGCGGGTCAATACCACGTCCTTGATGCCCAGTTTCTCATCCTTCCGCAAGAGCTTTGCCAGGCGCCTGGCGATATCCAGGGTGATATCTTTTTCGAGCGTCTTCTTGGGCCCGATGGCTCCGGGATCGCGGCCGCCATGGCCCGGATCGATGACGATTCGCCGGACCTTCAGCCCCGCCAGCATGGACAGGGACTGGCCCGGTCGGCTGGCGGACTTCGGGGGAACGCGGGGTTTGCTTTTATCGCCGCCGGCCGCGCTCACGTCGATCACCACCCGGGCCGGGTTGTCCATGGGAAACAGCTTGTGCTCGCCCAGGGTGCTGAGGTCGAGCACGACCCGGACCACGTCCTCTGAAAAGGGTCCGAACCGGATCCGCCTCACCACGGAATCACGTACATCTATGGGTCCGGCGAGACCCGGCTCCAGCCGAATGCCCTGCAAGTCTATATAAAGCCTTTGGAACTTGTTCTTTTCGTCCGCGTCAAGCACCCCGAACTTGTACTTTGTCTTCACCTGGGTATGGAGTGTGACCCGGGTGTAGTCGGGACCCGAATCGTACTGTACCTTGACAAGGATCGGTTTACCCTTGGTCGCCGGTGTATCCGCTTTTTTTATTTTTTTCTTCTCAGGCTCTTCCGGGCCCCCTAGATCCTCGAGCATCCGTCGAGCCTTGGGGGTAACGTCTCCATCGGGGAACTGCTCCACCAGAAAAGCCAGCTCCTTCACGGCCTTGTCAGGCTTCTTGCGAAACTCGATCCACTGCAATGCCACGTAGAGCTGAGCATCGTCAGCCAGGTGGCTGTCGGGGTGCCTCTCGACCAGGCGGAGCATGAGATCCACAGCGTGGTCGAGGTCTTCTGCGACCCGGGAGATCACGTACAACTCGTAATAGAGCTTTCCCGCCGTGAACAGGGCGTCGTCGGCCCTGGTCGAATCCGGATACCTGTCGGCCACCCGTTCGAAGAGCCTTGCGGTCTTGTGCCAGTGGTGCCTGAACTTCCGGCGCTTCTCATCCGCCTTGAACTTGTAGTACTCCGTGCTGGCCTTCTGGTACTCGGTCTCGTAGGCTGGCTGGCCTGCCGTGACCGGCCCCGGCGCCAGGTAGAACGCCAGGAGCAGTCCGCTCAGTCCCCTCAAACTCACCAGCGACCGCATCACGACGACTCTCCCTTCTTCCAGCGCTGCAACAGGTTCAATGCTTCCAGCGGTGTAAGGGTGTCCAGATCGAGTCGCCTGAACTCCTCCTCTATGGCCGAGCGCATCGCTGGCCCGAAGAGCTGCAGCTGGGCCGGGGCGTCCGTTCGGGCATCGTTCGTGGTTCGCGAGAGACAAGGGGCACCGATCTCGTCGAACTCCTGTCCCTCGAGGTTGGCCAGGATCTCGCGTGCGCGTCGGGTCACGGCCGACGGCAATCCGGCCAGCTTGCCGACCTGGATGCCGTAGGATCGGTTCGTTATCCCGGGCACCAGGCGGCGCAGGAAGATGATCTGCTCGTTCCACTCCTTGACGCTGATGGTGAAGTTGGCCACCCGCGTCTTGGTCAACGTCAGGTCGGACAGCTGGTGGTAGTGGGTGGCGAACAGGGTGCGGGCCCTGATCCGGTCGTGGATGTACTCGGCCACCGCCCAGGCGATGCTCAATCCATCGAAGGTGCTGGTTCCGCGGCCGATCTCGTCAAGGATCAGCAAGCTGCGCCGGGTGGCGTGGTGGAGGATGTGCGCGGTCTCGATCATCTCCACCATGAACGTGCTCTGTCCCCGCGCCAGGTTGTCCGCGGCTCCGATCCGGGTGAAGATCCGGTCGACCAGCCCGATCCTTGCCGAGGACGCCGGCACGAACGAGCCCATCTGAGCCAGGATGGCGATCAGGGCCACCTGGCGGATGGTGGTTGACTTTCCGGCCATGTTTGGTCCGGTGATCACCAGCACCTGGTTCTCGGAGCAATCCACCCGCACGTCGTTGGGCACGAAATGCTCGCCCTTGATCAACTGCTCGACGACCGGATGTCGGCCTTCTTCGATATCGATGACCTCGCCGTCGTCCACCACCGGCCGGCAATAGCCCTGCGCGGCGGCCAGCTCGGCCAGGGCGGCGATCGCGTCCGAGGTGGCCACCCGCCGGGCGGCCGCCAGGATGCGATCGCCTGCGGTCCTTACCCGCTCCACCAGCCCGGCGACGAGCTGGTGCTCGAGGGCTACCCGGTCCTCCTGGGCGGAAAGGATCTGGTCCTCGGTGCGCTTGAGCTCGTCGGTCTCGAATCGCTCGGCATTCGCGGTGGTCTGCTTCCGCCGGTAGACGTCGGGCACCAGGTGCAGGTTGGGTTTGGTAACCTCGATGAAGTAGCCGAACACCTTGTTGAACTTGATCTTGAGCGAACCGATCCCCGTGCTCTCGCGCTCCTGCCGCTCCAACCGGGCGATGAAGTCGCGACCGCTGGTAGCCATCCGAACCAACTCGTCCAGTCGCTTATCGATACCCGGACGGATGGCTGCGAATCCTGAGAGATCCGCCGGCGGTTCGTCCACCAGTGAGCGGTCGAGCTCGGTGTGGAGATCCTCGAGCGGATCCAGCTCCCCGAGCAGGCGGGCCAGGGGCCGATCCGGGCCGGCCGGATGGACAAGCGCGGCCCATTCGGGAAGCCTGGCCAGCGAGTCCCGCAGCGCCCCCAGATCGCGGGGAGTCGCCTGCCCCACCGTGGTCTTGGCGAGCAATCGCTCCAGATCCCGGATACCGGCCAGGCAATCGCGGAGATCGCCCCCCTGCACTGCATCCTGGACCAGTTGCTCCACCGCGTCGACCCGCCCTTGAATGCCCTCGACGGACACGAGTGGAAACAGCAGCCAGTCGGCCAGCAAGCGGCTGCCCATGGGCGAGCGGGTCCGATCGATCAGGCCGAGCAGCGAGCCTCGCCTGTGGCCCTCCATCAGGGTCCGGGTCAACTCCAGGTTGGCCCGGGAGTACTCGTCCACAACCAGGTGATCCGCCACCCGGTAGGACGCCACCCGTCGGACGTGGTCGAGCGAACCGGGCAGACTGGCGGCGGCATAGGCGAACACCCTGCGCGCGGCCTGAAGCCCCGCATGCTGGGAGGCGGCTTGCTCGAGGTCGTTCGAGTCGAACTGTTCGTCGAACAACGTCAGGCCTGTTTTCTCTTTGTCTCCGGTCAGATCGGTGAACTTGAGAAACAAGTCCTTGAACCTTTCGGAAAGGAAACCGTGCAGATCCGAGTTTTCCAAGGTGACCGGCAACAGCAGCTCCCTGGGCCGGACGGTCGCCAACTCGTCCATCAGGCCGGACTGGTCGGTGACCTCGGTCAGGCGGAAGTCGGCGGTCGACACGTCCAGGAATGCAAAGCCGATCTCACCGTTTTGGGCCACCTCGACGCCGGCCAGGTAATTGGATTCACGGGCGTCCAGCTCCTCGGGGTCGGTGATCATGCCCGGAGACACCACCCGGGTGACCGCCCGCTTGACGATCCCCTTGGCGTGCCTGGCGTCCTCCACCTGGTCGCAGACCGCCACCTTGTGGCCCTGCCCGACGAGCTTGGCGATGTATGAATTGGCCGAGAAGTACGGCACGCCGCACATGGGGTATGCGTCGTCACCCTTCTTGGAGCGCGACGTCAGCACGATGTCCAGCGCCTTCGAGGCCATTTCGGCGTCCTCGAAGAACATCTCGTAGAAGTCCCCGAGCCTGAAGAACAAAATGCAGTCCGGGTACTGCGCCTTCTGCTCCAGGTACTGGCGCATCATCGGGGTCTGCTTGATACCGCCCGGGGTGGCCATACTCTTGACTTTCGGCATGCTCCGCTCTTCCACACCAATACCAGACGCGCCTGTTGCTGTAAAGATTCGGAGGTCACTCCCTCCCGCCTAGACGTTGAACCGGAAGCGGATGACGTCACCGTCCTGGACGACGTAGTCTCGACCTTCCGAGCGGATCAAGCCCTTTTCGCGGGCGGACTGTTCCGAGCCGAGGTCGACCAGATCCGCCACCGGGATGACCTCGGCGCGGATGAAGCCGCGCTGCATGTCGGTGTGGATCTTGCCCGCGGCCTCGACCGCGGTGGTGCCGGAAGGGATTGTCCAGGCGCGGACTTCGGTGCCGACCGTGGTGAAGAAGGTGATCAGACCGAGCAGATCATAGCCGGCCCGGACTACCCTCGCCAGGCCGGGCTCGGACAGGCCGAGGTCATCGAGAAAAGCCTTCTGGTCTTCCGGGTCCAGGTCGTTGAGCTCGGACTCGGTCTGGGCGCTGATCCCTACGCATTCCGCGTGCCGGTCGGCGGCAAGCTTCTTCAAGGAAACCAGGCCGGGATCGTCCGAGCCCAGCTGGTCGTCGGACAGGTTGGCCACGTACAGGACGGGCTTGGCGGTCAGGAACGGGGTTGCTTCAAGGCGAGCGAGCTCATGCGTTCCCAGGTTCAGGGAGAGGACGGGCTCGCCTCGGGACAGGAATTTCTCGACCTTTTGCAGGAGTTCGACCTCGGCGTGGGCGGTCTTGTCTCCGCCCTTGGCCACCTTGGATTGTTTGTCGAGGCGGCGCTGGGCCATCTCCAGATCGCGGAGGATTAGCTCGGTCTCGACGACCTCCGCGTCGCGGACCGGGTCGACGGTCGCGTATACGTGGGAGACGTTGTCATCGGCGAAGCAGCGGACCACGTGGGCGATGGCGTCCACCTTGTGGATCTGGGCGAGGAAACGGTTTCCGAGGCCTTCGCCTTTGGAGGCGCCCTCGACCAGGCCGGCGATGTCGACGAACTCCAGGGTGGTGGGGGTGACTTTTTCGGGATTGTAGCAGGCGGCCACGCGGTGCAGGCGTTCGTCGGGGACGGGGACCACGCCGTGGTTGGGCTCGACGGTGCAGAAGGGGTAGTTCTCGGCGGCGGCGTTGGCGGCTGTCAGGGCGTTGAACAGGGTCGACTTGCCCGTGTTGGGCAGTCCGACGATGCCGCAGGAAAAGCCCATGGCGGATCCCTACCAGTCGAACGCGGGCAGCAGGTGCTCGTAGGTCTCTTGCAGGTGCTGGTTGATGACGCGCACTTCGCCTATGACGGGCATGAAGTTGGTGTCTCCATTCCAGCGAGGAACCACGTGGTAGTGGAGGTGGTCCTCGACGCCGGCACCGGCCACCAGCCCGAGGTTCATGCCGACGTTCATGCCGTCTGGGTTATTTTTTTCTTCGAGCGCCTGGATGGTTCGGTCCAGCAGGTCGGTCAAGGCGTGGGATTGCTCCCGGGTCAGCTGCGCGGAGCGCGAGACGTGCGCGCGCGGGACCACCATCAGGTGGCCGTTGGTGTATGGGTACTTGTTGAGGATCACAAACGCTTCGGTTTCCCTTCGCAGAACGTGGCGTTCGGCATCCTGCGCCGGATCGAAGCAGAAGATGCACACCGGCTCCTTCGGCCCCAAGATATACTCCATGCGCCAAGGCGCCCAGATGCGCTTCATACGAATCTTTTCGTTGAAGGAGGGCGCGGATCTATTCGTTGAAGGAGGGCGGGTTCCGGCGAGCCGTGTTGACTCGCTCCTTCAACTCCTTGCCCACCGTGAAGAACGGCGTGCGCTTCCTCGGCACGGAGACCTTTTCTCCGGTCTTCGGGTTCCGGCCTTCCCTGGCTTCGCGAATCTTGGAGACGAAGCTCCCGAAGCCGCGAATCTCGATGCGCTCGTCGCGGGTCAAGGCGTCGGTCATGCAGTTGAAGATCGTGTCGACGATGAGCTCGACATCTTTCTTGGAAACGTTTTCCAGCCTGGCAGCCACCGTCTCGATCAACTGGCTCTTGGTCACGGCGAGGGATCCTTTCTCCTGGTAACGCTGTTTTCAGGAATCTTCGTCGTCGTCTTCGTCGTCGTCTTTGTCGTCGTCTTTGTCGTCTTCGACTTGCTCGGCCGCATCCCCTGACTCCTCTGATTGAGCGCTCTCGTCGCTTTCAGGGTCCGGGGCCGAATCGGCACCCTCGTTCACTCCCACGATTCCAGCCGAGGTTAGCGCATCGCCCAGACTGACCTTGCCCTCACCCTGCTTGCGCAGGTACTCCTGGTAGTCCTCTTCGCCCTTGGAAAGCTGGAGACTCTTGACGCTCAAGGCGATCCGGCGCTCCTCCGGGTCCACATCGAGCACCATCACCTCGATCTCGTCCCCTTCGTTGACAATCTGGCGGGGATCCTCGACGCGCTCCTGGCTCATCTCGGAGATGTGGATCAGACCCTCTATGCCCTCGTCGATCTCCACGAAAGCACCGAACTCGGTCACCTTGATGCACTTGCCCTTGACCCGGGTTCCGGGAGGATACTTTTCGGGGATGCTGGACCATGGATCGCCGGTCAGCTGCTTGATCCCCAGGGAAAAACGCTCGCTCTCGGGATCGATGCTGAGCACCATGGCCTCCACCTCGTCCCCCTTCTTGTACAACTGGCTGGGGTGCTTGATCCGCTGGGTCCAGGAGATGTCCGAGATGTGCACAAGCCCGTCGATGCCTTCCTCGATGCCGATGAAGATCCCGAAGTCCGTGATGTTGCGAATACGCCCACTGATCACCGAGCCCACCGGGTACCTCTCATCGAGCAGCGTCCACGGGTTGGGCTCGATCTGCTTCATCCCCAGGGAGATGCGCTTGTTGGTCGAGTCGATGTCCAGCACGATGGCCTCGACCTCGTCGTCCACCGCCACCATCTTCGAGGGGTGCTTGATCCGCTTGGTCCACGACATCTCGGAGATGTGGATCAAGCCCTCGATGCCCTCCTGCAGCTCGACGAAGGCGCCGTAATCGGTCAAGGAGACCACCTTGCCCTCGACCTTGGCGCCCACCTTGTACTTTTCGTCCGCGTGTGTCCAGGGGTCCTCGTTGATCTGCTTCAAGCCCAGGCTAACCCGTTCGGTCTCGACATCGAACTTGAGCACCATTATGTCCACTTCGTCACCAACCGTGAAGATCTGGCTCGGATGACTGACCCGGCCCCAGGACATGTCGGTGATGTGCAGCAGTCCATCGATGCCTCCCAGGTCGATGAACGCACCGTACTCGGTGATGTTCTTGACGATTCCCGGAAGGACTGCACCCGGTTTGAGCTTCTTGAGTGTATCGGTCTTGAGCGCCTCGCGCTCTTTCTCGAGCAACACCCGGCGGCTCAGCACGATGTTGCCCCGGCGCTTGTTGAATTTGATGATCTTGAACTCGAACTTCCGCCCGATCATCTTCTCCAGATTGCGGATCGGCCGCAGGTCGACCTGCGAACCAGGAAGGAACGCCTTGACGCCGATGTCCACGCTCAGGCCTCCCTTGACCCTGGCCACGATGGTCCCCTCGACCAGTTCATCCTTCTCCACGGCGTCGCTGATCTCGTCCCACACCTTGAGCTTGTCGGCCTTCTCCTTGGACAGGACGATCAGACCGTCTTCGTCTTCCCATCTCTCGATCAGGACGTCGACCTTGTCACCAGCCTTGACGGCTGCCGAACCATCCTGGTTGCGACCGAACTCCGATACGGGAATGGTGCCCTCGGACTTGTATCCGATGTCCACGACTGCGAGATCGGAGCGAATCTCGATCACCTCGCCCTTGACGATTTCACCCTCCCGGAGCTCCTGGTGCTTCAGGCTGGCCTCGAACATGGTGGCGAAGCTCTCCTCGTCACCCTCACCCTGCACCGCTGCTTCAGCAGTTCCCTCTTCGACACCTTCTTTCCTCGTCTCCTTGTCCATCGTACTTCCTCAGACTCCCGGTTCCTGGTAGTCGCGCCACCTGCTAAGCTTCCCTCGCCCTGCCTCCAATCATTTTGGCCGGAACAAAGGCAACTACAGGTAGGCTCCTCCGTATGAACTCCTCGTTTTCCGCGGTCGTCGGAGGTTGCCGACCGTAAAAAACCACCTTGCCCGCTTGCAAAGCCGGGTCAACATACTGGTTTTACCGAGAGGTGTCAAACGATTTTTTCTCCTTGTTTTCCTTGGATATCCGGATCTCGGGACCGGAGCGAGTGCTCGACCCGGTCGATGATCCACCCCGGCGTGGATGCGCCGGAGGTCAGCCCCACAAACGAAACCCCGGAAAGCGGGATTCCCTCCAGTTCGGACGGTTCGGAATCGGACTCGACGTGGAACGTACGAGGCTGGACCGCGCGGCACATCTCCGTCAACCTGTTGGTATTGGAACTGTTGAGCCCGCCCACGACGATCATCGCGTCCACGGTCGCGGCGAGTTCGACTCCCTCGGCCTGGCGCTGGTGGGTGTCCTGGCAGATCGTGTTGCTGACCACGGTGTTTGGATGGCAGGCCATCACGGCACGGCAAACCTCTTCGAAAGCGGCCTGCGACAAGGTGGTCTGGGCCACCAGGCCGATGAGTGCATCCGGAGGCAGTTCGGGCAACTCGGTCGCATCGCGAACCACCAGGATCCTCCCCTGCGCGTAGCTCAGCTGGGCCTGGATCTCGGGGTGATCGCGATCCCCGACCAGCAGGACCGTGCGACCCTCCCGGCCAAAGGCCTCGATCCGTCGCCTGGGCACCTTCACGTGAGGGCAGGTTGCATCGATGAGCTCCACCCCGAGCTGGCAGGCCTTTTGCTCATCCTCCCGCCTGATTCCATGGGTGCGCACAAGGGTGCGGCATCCCACACAGTCCTCAATTCTTTCCCGAGGTTGGAGACCCAGCCGGGCCAGGCGGGCCACATCTTGCGGATTGTGCATCAGCGGCCCGATCGTCGCCAGGGGCGCAATACCGCCCGCCTCGATCAGCTCGTCCGCCATGCGAGTCGCACGTCGAACACCGTAGCAGAACCCGGCGTGCCTGGCCCGAACCACCCTCATCCGCCCCCTCCGTCCCCTCCTCCTATTCGTACTACTATTGTTGATATGCGCTCGACCACCTGTTCGATGGTCAAAGGCCCGGTGTCGATCACCACCGCGTCAGGAGCGGGCTCGAGCGGAGCAACGGACCGGGTCCGGTCGCGCTCGTCGCGTTCGATCACCTCGGCCAGGGTCTTGCCGAAGTCCACCTGCAGTCCACGGTCCCGCAGTTCATCGTATCGGCGCCGCGCCCGAACCTCCGCCGATGCGTCCAGGAAGACCTTGACCCCGGCATCGGGAAAGACCACCGTGCCGATGTCCCGCCCCTCCAGCACCACACTCCCGTCACGGCCCATATCCCTCTGGGTCTGCAGCAAGGCCTTCCGGACCTCGGGATGGGCGGACACCCTGGACGCGCCCTGGGAGATTTCGGGAGAGTGGATCTCCTCCGATACGTCCCGCCCGTCCAGCCAGACCCGTCTGCCCGACCCGACCTGCTCGAGACGTATCTGCAGGCGGGCGGCCAGGCGCCCCAGACTTGCTCCGTCCCCATGGGAAATCCCGGCCTGGTTGGCGGCCAGGGCCACGCAGCGGTACAGAGCCCCGGTGTCCACCAGCGTGTATCGCAGCGCCGAAGCGACCTTGCGCGCCACGGTCGATTTGCCCGAACCCGCCGGGCCGTCGATGGCAATGACCAGCCGCCCTCGCGCCATGCTTACTCCCTCTCCGCAGTCCTCTCTGCAGTCTCCGCAGGGGTGCTAGCCGTCGGCTCGCCCCCCTAAGGAGCGCTGCAGGTCGTTCAGCTCCTCGATCATTTCGCCCAGCAAGGCGCACAGCCGCGAGGCGTACAGCTGATGGCAGCGATCAAGTCGCGCGGGGGCGGCCATGTCCGCAAGCCAGATGGACAACGCGGTCCGGCCCTCCGGCAAGTCACCGCGCCCGGCCACGCGCCCGGCAGCGACTGCCACGGCCTCCGGCCAGAGCTGCAACCCGGCCACGGCCGCCTCGAAGCGGTCGAAATCCAGCCTCGTCACGCGCATGCCCAGACCCCGCCACAGCGAACACACCTGCTCGACCGCCTTGCCGGGCATGGGCTCGCCGACAGCCACCAGGCAATGCTGATCGGTCAGCACCAGGGCTGAACCCGCTCCCGCCCCGCTGCCCTTTAAGTGGACCAGGGGAAAGGAAGGGACGAAGTTCTCGGCCGAGCGAACGTGGCGCACCAGCTGAGCACGCAGGCGCGCGGTTGTGCCCGCGGTGCAGGTGATCACGGCTCCCGGCCGCACGTCCGGCCCGATGGCGTCCATAACGCGGAACACCTCGTCAAGCGGCACGGCCAGCACCACCGCCTCAGAACCCATCACCCCGCGAGCCGGATCCCGATATCCCCGGTCGATGAAGCCCAGTCGCCGGGCCATCTCGAGATGCGCCTCCTCGCTATCGACCCCGACCACCTCTCCGGCCACAGCACGCCCCTTGAGCAGGGCAGCCACCGAACAGCCGATCAGGCCCGTTCCGATCACCGTCACCCGATTGAATGTGAACCCCGACATCTCGTCAGCCATGCACAGCTCCCTGGGCGCGCGTGATCAATGTCGGCCATCGGTCCCGGGCTGTCAATATCCTGGCCTGACAAGTTGACAGATGTGTCGGCACAGGGATAATCAACCAGACAGTTCATGACCCGGTCCCCGGAGGAATGCGATGGTTCGCGCGTTGCGTACCGTGACCAGGCCGATCGATACACTTCTGGGCCTGCTGGTCCTGTGCCTGGTGATCGCCGCCCTGCCCTCGAAGGCCCACGCCCAGAAGCTGGTCGTGGCCAAGTTTTCCGATCGCTCGGGCAAGAAGCTCGGCAAGAAGGCCTGGCAGGCGCTCGCCAGAGAGCTCAAGAAAAAAGGGGCGCGACTGATCGCTTACAAGCAGTACCTGCAGGTGGCCAGGAAGAACCGCATCCGCGCGAAGCAGGCGCTCAAGCCCAGATCGGTCCGCAAGTTGGCCGGCAAGATGAAGCTCGCCGCCGTGGTGACCGGTTCGGCGGTTCGCAAGCGACGCTCCTACATCGTCACCGTCAAAGCGATCGGCGCCGACGGCAAGACCTTCCTGCATAAGTCCTACCGAATCAAGCGCCCCGTCTTCCCGAAGAAGACCGCCGCGACGCTGGCCGGTCTGATAATGGACGAGATCGGCGGCGGCACTGCGGCAGCCGCGGCCAGTCCGCGATTGGAGCCGCCGCCCGAGCCACCCCCGCCCGCGCCTCCGGCCGACGCCGGGACCCAAGGGGCTTCCGGCGGGACCGGCGACTCTCTCCTGCCGGAGTGGGCCAGGACCGATGAGAAGAAGCCGGTCGTCGAAACGCCAGCACGCGCGGCCGGCCCGAAAGAAATGTCCTCCTCCGAGGCCGAGGTCGCAACAGGAAAAAGAGAGCACGCCGGCCGCAAGGCCCCGAGAAAGGTGGCTTCGGTCAACGACGTGCTGGTCAGCGCGGCTTTCAGCATGCACCACCGGGCCGGCCTGCCTACCAGGCACGAAGCCAGCGCGTACCCCGGCCTGCGGTTCGACGCCCGCGTGTTCCTGGGCTCGTTCCTGGACGTCCCGGTGGTGCGCGACATCGGCTTCGGCGGCATGTTCGACATGTCGCTCGGCCTGGAGTACGCCAAATCGGACGAGGACACCTGGGACGCCACCCAGATGCAATGGCGGGCCGAGCTCGTATACCGCCTGCCGCTCCAGACCGGCCTGAGGCCGGCCTTCCTGGTAAGGCTGGGCTACGGCGCGACCACCACGTCCATCGACGCGGGTCCCGACGAAACCGCGGCGCTCGACACGAGCTACATGGCCCCCTACGCCGCCCTGGACATCTATCTGATGCTCTACGAGCCCTACCTGCGACTGTTCGCCTCGGGCGGTTTCGTGTTCCTGGTCTCGGCCGGCGAGGACGTGTCCGGCTCGGGAATCGGGTTCAGCGTGCTCGCCGGCATCGACATCGACCTCGTCGACGCCCTCCACCTCGGAGTGGGGTACGACCTGGTCCAGTACGTCATGGACGACGATTCGGCCGGCGGCATCGGCGAGTACTCGGACACCTACCAGGGCTTCTTCGTGCGAATCGGCTACAACTACCATTGATCCGCCAGGAACTCCCTGAGCTCCTCCTCCAGCCCGTCCACGTCCACGGGCGCCGGCAGCCAGCGCAGGTCATCGACGGCCCGGAACCATTTCAGCTGCTGGCGGGCGTACCTCCGGTGGGCCCGCTGGATGGATTCGATCGCCTCTTCCAGGCTGCAGCGCCCGTCGAGGTGATCGCGAAGCTGCCGGTAGCCGACCACCTCGAGCGCCTTCAGAGCGCCTTCGCACAGCAAAGCCTCGGTCTCGGCCAGCCATCCGGCCTGAAGCAGGCGATGCACCCGTCGATCGATACGCGCATCGAGCTCGTCGCGCGGCCAGTCGATGGCGGCCTGGAACGCGCGAAAGCGGCGCTTGCCGAAACCGTGCTCGGACTGGAATCTCGACAGCGGTCTGCCGGTCAGCTCGAACACCTCCAGGGCGCGAACCAGGCGGACCACGTCGCCCGGTGGAATGCGGGCGGCGGATTCGCGATCGATCTCCTCGAGGCGGGCGTGCAGGCAGCCAGGGCTCCGCCTCTCCTCGGCCTGGAGTCTCCGGCGCAGCCCGTCGTCCCTTGGGGGGGTCTCGATGATCCCGTGCAGCAAGGCCCGGATGTAAAGACCGGTCCCGCCGGCCACCACCGGCAGCCTTTTGCGCCCCAGGATATCGGCCATGGCCCGGTCGGCCAGCTTGACGAACCTGGCCGCGGAGAACACCTCGCCCGGCTCGGCCACGTCGATCAGGTGGTGCGGAGTCCGCGACCGGGCGACCTGGTCGGGCTTGGCCGTGCCCACGTCCATGCGCCGGTAGACCTTGCGCGAGTCGGCCGAGACTATCTCGCCGTCGAGGCGCAAGGCCACTTCGCGGGCCAGCGCTCCCTTGCCCGAGCCGGTCGGGCCGCAGATGACGACGACGGCGGGAGACCTCAGCTCCGATGGAACCAACGTTCCACCTCTACCCGGGAGAGATCCACCAGCACCGGCCTGCCGTGGGGACACAGGCCGCCGAAGTCTATCCCCTCGAGCTGCTCGAGCAACGAACGGATCTCGGGCTCGGTCAGCGCCTGCCCGGCCCGGACCGATCCGTGGCAGGCCATCCGGGAAAGCACCGTCAACCGGCGCTGCGACTGGACGCCGGCCTGCTCCGTCTCGGCCATCTCGTCGAGCACGTCCCTGACCAGCTCGACCACCGGGGCGTCGGCCAGCAGGGCCGGCACGGCCTTGACGCTGACCACTCCCGGGCCGAACGGCTCGATCTCGAACCCCATCTCGGCCAGGGCCTCCCCCCCGGAGCCCGCCACCGCGGTCAAGGCCGCCTCCAGCTCGATCTGCACCGGCACCAGCAGGCGCTGGGAACGCACTCCGTCCCCGTCCACGGAGGCGCGCAGCCTTTCGAACACGATCCGCTCGTGGGCCGCATGCTGGTCCACGAACACCAGCCGGTCCCCTGAGATAAGCGCGACGTAGGTGTTCCACAGGACGCCCGCGACCTGCCAGTCGGCCAGCGGTGGCCCGGCCGGAGACGCCGGGATTCGGGCCGCAGGCCGCGTCTCGTCCCGGCTCACCTCCATGCGCCCCCGGGCCGCGTATGACCTCGCGGTGCGGGCCGGACCGCTGGACAGCCTGTAGGAGCGCGCCGGCGTCTCGGCCAGGGCCGAGGGGGCCTGGCCACCGAAATCCACCCACGGGCTCCTCGACAGGACACCGGCGATGGCGGCGCTCAGGGCGCGCTGCACCCCGCGGACGTCCGCGAAGCGGACCTCGATCTTCTGCGGGTGCACGTTGACGTCCACCAGGCCCGGCTGGAACTCGAGGCGCAGCACCACCAGGGGAAAGCGCCCCCCGGGCAGCACCGTGCGGTAGCCCTCCATGACGGCGTACTGCAGCAGGCGGTCGCGGACGAACCGGCCGTTCACGAACAGGTGGATTCCGCGGGTATTGGGCCTGCTATATGCCGGCGCCGAAACCAGCCCGTCCAGGTGCAGGCCCGGCTCTTCGTGCTCGACCGGGTGCAGGTGCTCGAACGCCTCGCGGCCCAGCAGGGCGGCCACCCTCTGGGACAGGTCCTCGTTGCCCGGAGCGTCCAGCACCTTGCGACCGTTGTGCTCGAGCCTGAGGTGCACCCCGGGCCTGGCCAGACCCAGGTGGGTGATCCAGGCGCCGATGTGGCTCATCTCGGTCGCCGGCGTGCGCAGGAACTTGCGCCGGGCCGGGGTGTTGAAGAACAGCTCGCGCACGGTAATGTCGGTGCCGGCGGCAGCGCCGACGTCGGAGATGACCGGCTGGCCGGCCCCTTCCATGACCAGCAGGCTGCCGGCCTCGTCGTCGCGCCTGCGGGTTACGATGCGCAGCTTGCTGACCGCGGCGATGGACGGCAGGGCCTCGCCGCGAAAGCCCAGCGAGCCGATCCGCTGCAGGTCGTCCAGCTCGCGGATCTTCGACGTCGCGTGGCGCACCACGGCCAGCGCCAGGTCGTCCCGACCCATGCCCTCGCCGTCGTCGGTCACCCGCACCAGCGCCCGGCCGCCCTCCTCCACCCGGACCACGATCCGGGACGCCGACGCGTCCAGCGCGTTCTCCACAAGCTCCTTGACCACCGAAGCGGGCCGCTCGACCACTTCGCCGGCGGCGATCTGGTCGATCAGATGCGCGGGCAGGACCTGGATGCGGGTGGACATGGGCGGAACGGTAGCACAATTGCGCGCTGCGACCAAGTGGCGGGATATCCGCCGGGATTGACACCTGGAATACGATCCAATACAGATCGAGGCTTGGAGGTCACATGGCGACGAAGCTATCGAGCGGGAGGGAGGTGAGATCCTTCGACCCCTCCGAACGGACCGTGGCGGTCACTGGCACCAGCGAGCAGCTCGGCGCGGGCCTGATCGGCCTGATGGAGTCGGATCCGGCCTATCGACGCATCCTGGCCGTGGACGTGCGCGATCCCGGCAGGCTGGGGCCCAAGTGCAGCTACCACTACGTGGACCTGACGACCCCGGAAGCGGGCCAGGAGCTGGCCGAGCTGTTCCGCGCCCAGCGAGTAGACACCGTCGTCCACCTGGCCTTCCTGTCCAACCCGGCCCACGATCCGGTCTACGCCCACGAGCTGCAGGTGGCGGGAACCATGCACCTGCTCAACGCCGCGGGAGCCGCCCGGCTGGCCAAGGTGGTCGTGCTCGGCACCACCATGAGCTACGGCGCCCGGTCCGACAACCCCAACTTCCTGACCGAGGGGTCGCCCCTGCGCGGCACCCCGGGCAACGCCTTCATCGACGACCTGATCGACGTGGAGAGCCAGATCGAGCGTTTCGCCGAGCGACGGCCGCGGACGGTCACCACCGTGCTGCGCATGGGCGCCAGGCTGGGCGGCCA
>SDBT01008593.1_pt1 | contig 16662 bp, 14 predicted proteins | sample 2277101 | NCBI WGS metagenome assembly SDBT01 (sample SAMN10404973, study PRJNA504765) | marine sediment metagenome | isolation source: marine sediment core GS10_PC15, 103 cmbsf | place: Arctic Ocean: Southern Knipovich Ridge | collected 2010 | reverse complement strand
CCGGTTACTCTGAGCTCTGTTCAGGTAATCGATGCACAGACGCTACGAATGAATTTTAGCGATGATGTTCTCGAGAGCAGTTTCACTCCGGTGAACCTTGATATCTTCTGGTTCTCGGTTCCTATTAATCCTGCAGTACGCACGGATTTGGTAGTGACCAGTATTACTAAAATTGATTCAGATACTTATGAACTTACAACAGCGATTCAGGATGCCGCGATGAACTACTTTGTTGTATTTAGTGGCGTGACTGATATCAATGGACTCAGAATTGGAAACACGAAGGTACACAACTTCTTTGGATTCCAATTGCCTGCAGCGTCTATTAATTTGGTAACTCCAAGTTCAATTACAAATGCACTTGATACCAATGTCGTTATTTCCGGAAATAATCTGGATGTAGTAACAGAAGTTCGGGTTGGTACAACGGTTATGACGATTATTGGTCAGTCGGCTACTTCGTTAACCTTTACTGTTCCCGCTGGTTTTCCTGCAGATATTTACAGTATTACTCTGATTGATAGCGCGGATAACTCGCTGATATTTGCGAGTGCGCTTTTGGTAACCCTAACTGAACAAGTATTAACTGTTCAGTCAGAGCAGTCTAAATCGATTGCTTATACTGTGCCGAATGATGGTGTTACAGTAGCCAAACTTTGGGCGCTGGTCTATGACCCTATTGGTCTTTCCAGTGTGTCCAGTGTGGTGGTCAACCTCAGTCAGATCGGCGGTCCTTCGACAGTCGAAATGGTAAAGGATTCCGGCACTCAGCCACAATACAGTCAGTGGTTTACCTATGAAACTACTGTTCCACCTACCGTACAAACAAAAGACGCACCTTATCTTCTTCCTGTTGAAGTACGAAAAGGCAGTGAGAAATTTACCGGGACCGTGGCTATTAGAGTCAGCAAAGATGTGACTATGAGTGTGGCTCCAGTGATTGATCAAATATACATCAGTCCAATAAGCGTTTCTCCGGATGGCGAAACTCCTGTTAAAATTTCTGCTCAGATAACTGATCAGGATGGTGCGGCTACAATCAATTCGGTTGTTGCTGACCTTGGAGCACTTGGCATTGGATTTAAACAGCTTACTGCGATTAGCGAAGTTACAGAAGGGACTGAACTTGAAACTCAATTCTTTGAATCTGAGGAATTCACTATTCCCGATACGACTGCACAAGGCACTTACACAATCAATATAGTTGTTTCTGACGTAACAGGTGAACAATCAACAGGAACTTTGACACTACAGATATCATCTTCTATAAATGGACCGGAAATTGATTCGGATTTGAGCTATATCAGTCCTCGCAGATCTATTCCACGAGATAACAAGACGCTCTTTGGTATCAATGTCTTTATTTCAGATTCCGATGGTGTGTCAGATATTCAAAGTGTAACAGCAAGCTTTGGTACGATTGGCCTTCCTCCGATTGCACTTAAAAAAGATGCTGAAGCATCAACAGAGGGTGAGAATGCCTGGTATCAGGCAATCGGACTGACGGTTCCGACAACTGCGCCGCTGGGTATTCACGACATCGAGATTATAGTAACCGATAGCGATGGTGGCATGGATAATTTGATTCTACAAATTGAGGTTACGCACAAAGATACCCTCGGTGAGCCTCCAAGAGTGGTCGAAGATCGAGCATATACAACGCCACGGGTAGCCATCAATGATGGCCAAACGCCGATTACTCTTTACGCTTTTGTTCAGGATGAAGATGGTGATATCGAATCTGTGATTGCGAATTTAAGTCAAATTGGACAGGTTGGCACCGAAACAAATGGTGTATTGGGCGGCGAAACAGCCGCTGCTTCTGACGGCAGTTGTCCTACTGGTTCTAATGTACTCGTATGTATGAATCCAAGTGTGAAGGAAGGCATCAACGGACAATGGTTTATTCTTCCGAATGTAACTATTAGTTCGTTAACCACGCCTAGTCCTAATCCTTACCAGGTAGAAATTATTGTGACGGATGCAGGTGGTAAGGTTACGAGTGGTTCAGTTCCGGTTTATGTTGGTACGGGTGATTCTATCAGTGATCAACAGGTAGCCCCACAAGCTCTTGCCGCAATTCCAACTAGTGAAACAACACTTGAAATTCTATTTAATAAAGAAATTTCATCCAATTCCGTGGTCTCTTCAGGAAAAGGATTTACTATTAGTAGTGAAAGCAATATTAATGAAAAGATGCCTATTATCAGCGCAACCATCAATGCCTCTGGCACGGTTGTGACTCTGTCTACCTTTAACCAGGTTCCCGGCAAACGCTATGTCCTGTCTGTTTCTAAAGACATCAAAGATATCTTAGGTCGTGGAGTGATTGAGGGTGCCGCCAATCGTTTGAACTTCAACGGTTTTCAGGCGCTTAATAAGGCTCCGATTATGGAGTACATACAGGCTACTGATGTAAATATGGTTGAACTGGAATTCCGAAATGGCCTCAAGCCTTCTTCTGTTCGTACCGGTACTAGCCTGACTGACGCAAGTGCTCAGTTTGGTGTCTCAATATATAATAGTGAAGACACATCTAATAAACTTGATGTTCTTGGTGTATCACTTTTGGGTCCGGGTAATGTGTTACGCATTAAAACCGGAATTCAGATTGCAGAACAGAAGTACCGCATTAACATAGATGGACTTGAGTCATACGATGGAACAAAACTTCCGGTATCTATCAACAAAGGTTTTAAAGGTTATAACCTATCTGTTGCTCAGCATAAAGCAGCTGCTAATTTTGCCGACTTGAACAGCGATGGAAAGGTAGACTTTACTGACTTTACGATTTTCTCTTCTGTTTATGGAACTATTTACTTTGGACAAGGGCAAAATGTTGCAGATGCTGCTACCTTGGCTGCCGCTCAGGCTGCTGCTGCTGTGGCCGCAAACCAGGATGGCCAGCCATTAGAGCCGGATCCTAATGCTACTGTCCCAATCACTTCGGTACCTGCCGGAGGTGCAATTCAATAATCAATTGTTATTCAAATAATGAAAATAAACTCTATCAAAATTCTTATCGCGGCGGTCATTATTATGCTTGCAAGTAACGTACTTGTAGGATGCGCTTCTAAAGATGTATCTGAAGTTGGTGTGGAACGTATTGAGGCGGCTCAGGAGATGAAAAAGACAGTTAATCTTTCTTTGATTGAAGTTGAAGGTGAGGATGATATGGTTCTGCGCTTGATATTGGACAATCCAGAAAAGAAACCTGTTACTTCGGTACAGGCCTGGCTTGCTTATAACCCCAACTTTTTACACGGTGTTTCGATTGATACCAAAGTTTCAGCTTTCGAATTAATGGCGCCTTACGATAACGACTTCGATGAAATAGTAGGTTTGATAATGCTGGGACGTTCCAGTGCTTCGCCTGTTAGTGACGAATCAATTACCATCGCAGAAATCCATTTTGACAAAGTTGCCGATGGAGCAGTGATGATTGAGGCTTATGACTATAGACATGATCTTACTGGTCACACATCTGCCAACATGATGTTAGATGGAGTACCAATAAACATCCTGCTTAAACCTCAGTCACCCCTTCTTATCATAAATAAATAAGATGAAGAAAACTTTACTTGTCATCGCCGGTCTTCTCGTTTCTATATCTGCTGGTTATGCGCTGACTTCGGCGCAGCAGGCGGATGCAAGTCTCGAAATAAATTCTTTGACGACCGAAGCCAGAATTGGTGATGAATTTAATGTTGAAATTGTGCTTAACAATCCCGGACTTCAGAATGTTGTCTCTGTCCGCTCTTGGCTCGATTACAACGAAAATGTTCTAGAGGCAGTTAGTGTAGAAACGGACGACTCTCCGTTCACTCTTTCTGCTCCCAGTGAAACTGAAATCAGTACAGATCAGGGGATTGTGAAGCTCGGACGTTCTAATGTATCCGGAGGCTATGCGCAGGCTCAAGCCAAAGTGGCAACAGTTCGATTTAAGGTAATTACTCCATATGCTATTGCTACTCCGATTGAGGCTTACGATTATCAGGTTTCTGAACTTGGACACACCAACGTGAATATTGTTGATCAGGCTTTTCCAATCAACATTCTTTCTTCTGAACCCGATGCACTCATAGTTAATCTTAACCCTGGCGCCGAGCCTTTTGGAGGTCAGGATGTAGTTACAGAATTCTCACCTACAGATGTCATCGTGACTGGTTATGGATTCGCCAATTTACAGCGTCCTCAAAACCTACGGGTGAACACAGGGCCTGGTTATGTTGATCTCAAATGGGATTCAAGCAATGAACCGGAAATGAACGGTTATAATATCTATTACGGAAAAACTTCCGGTATGTATACCCGCCGAAGAACAATCGGCCTAATGAATCAGTATCGTCTGGATGGGCTCAATAATGGTGAGATATATTACTTTGCTATTACAGCTTATGATTCTCAGTCCAGAGAAAGCGATTATTCCGATGAGGTTGCCATTATAATCAATGAGCCTCTCTCTTCTACTTCACCTTATGACGAAATTCTGGCTTCACTTTTGGCCAGTATTCCTTTTCAGCCTCAAAATGGTCCGCTGGTCGGATGGTTGTCTTTTTCAGCCCTCGGTCTTGGTGGAACATTGGCCTTCCGAAAAAAGAAAAAAAATCTAATTTAAGTCAAAAAAATGACTGACCAAAATAAAGAAACTGTTTGGATCACCATTCCGAATGAAGCAACTCCCGCTTTGGAGGCTCCGGTAAATGTGATTAATAGGGGGTCATATGATAGGGTCAACAATAGAGGCTACTGGGGCGTAGGTTTTGTAGCTCTGATGGCTTTTGTTGCCTTGCTTCTTGCACCACAGCAGATTGTTGGTTTGATGCAGGCACAGCTCTTTGATGGAACCTTTCAGGTTGTTCCGGATTATGAGGAACAGGAAAGCGGAACACTTTTTGGTGATGGTGATGGAGAAGATGGTGAAGGTGAAACAGTTGAAGAATCAGGAGATCAAAATGTTGTTGAGGCCGAATCAGAGGCAGTCAGCATTCAGATAGATCCGGTTACCGATGTAGAAGATGGTTCTACTTCTGGAGATGCAGGTTCTGAAGCTGAAGATGCAGTCATTACTGATGCAGGAACGGGAACTGACAACGGTACCGATGGTGCTGAGGTTGTTACAGAGGCTGAAACTATTGCGGTTGATGACTCAATTGGGCTAGATGCCAATGCAAAGTTATTGCAATCACTCAGTAAACAACTTGAAGATTTTAAAGATAAGGAATCACAGAATGAGCAGTTGATTCAGGATTTGATGCAGCTTATTGGAGATCAGGCGGCTGGTATACACGGTTCGGCTGGAGCAACTCTAACTTCCGGTCAGACTAGTCAGCTTAGTACTCAGGTTACGGGACAAATTGGGTCCGTAACAGGGGTTGGTGCAGGTGTTTATCGTTATAACACTCATACTGTCAGTGTTAGTCCTTATGAGATTCTGGCTCAAAACAAGGCTGCCACTCAACAGGCAAGTTATCAGGCTAATGTGACATATGGTGCTGTGCAGGCTTACAGTAATCAATCTTATAATCCGGTTTTGGCTGGAGTTCAGGGGCAACCTGATACTGGTCCAACCGAGGCTGTTCTGTTTGCATTTGCGCTGGCTTCTCTGGGCGTTCTTGTATGGGGTTCAATGAGGGCCATCAGGGTCTAAAAGATTTTTCTGACAACTTTAAAAAAGTTTTCAGTACTTTCAAAATATCTGTTTTCGCTCCTCATTTTCTTCGCTAAGCTTCACAAGCTTCCTTCAGTGCACATGTCCCCTCAGGGTCTTGTTTCGCGCGCTCGCAAAAATGTATCACTCAGCACATTGTATTTTGTGATTGAGAACCTTGTGTTAGAATAACTTCTGGTTTTTAAACGAACAAATAATATGGAAATTAAGTTTTATGGACATGCCTGTTTCTCGATTGAAGATGGCGGTGTCACAGTGGTAACGGATCCTTTTCAGGAAGAAATTGGTCTTAAATTGCCTAAGCTTTCAGCTGATGCGGTCACCGTTAGTCATAATGCAGCTCCTTATAATAATGTTGATGCAATTGAGGGTGGTCCTAAGGTTTTCAGCTGGCCGGGTGAATACGAGACAAAGGGGATTCACTTTAAGATGATCCATTCCTTCCATAATCAAAAGGAAGACAAGGAACAGATGGAGAACAATATTGTTGTTATCAATTGGGCAAATATTCGCCTTTGTCATTTGGGTGCGCAGGGTACAAAGCTTACTCCAGAACAACTGGAGCAGGTGGGTGAAGTGGATATTTTGTTTGTGCCGGTTGGTGGCAAGGGATGTCTTGATACTAAGAAAGCGAAGGAGGTTATCGAGCAGATTGAGCCTCGTGTGGTGATTCCTATGTGCTACAACACTGATGGCAGTAAGCTTGAACTCAACAGCCGAGACGCCTTTTTATCTGTTATGGGAACAAAAACGGATGAACCGGCAGATAGCTTTAAAGTGAAACGTTCCGAGCTTCCTGAAGATAATAGTAAAATGGTTGTTTTGAACGTGAGTGCTTAAAAAGCTTTTTTGAGAACTAAGCCTAGGGTACAATGGGGCATGTTTATTGGTCCCGTAGTTCAACGGATAGAACAAGGCACTCCTAACGCCTAGATACAGGTTCGATTCCTGTCGGGGCTACCATTACATCAGTTATTTTTGGTGTGTGTATACTGTTAGCAGTGCTATTTGAAGGAGGTTTATTAGCCTGTATTAAATCCAATTCGACGTTCCTCCAGAGTTGGTGGTGTGCTCAGTTTTTCGATGGCTTGCCAGATTTTTCTAAACTCACGATCTGAGGCATTAGTGTGCTTGAGGAGGAATGACCTAATCTCAGCCACTTCTTTTATTATTTCTTTCTGAGAATTTATAAATTCACGCAGCTTTATAAAGGCACGGACAATCTCGACACTAATTGCAGTTGCTTTCTCACTTTTTAATAGGTTAGCTAGCATTACAACTCCATGTTCTGTAAAAGCTCTAGGTGGCTTTCTTCTGCCACCCCACGATCTTGAAGTCACAATTTGTGACTTCAAGTTGTACCATTCTTTTAGTGTTAATTGAAATGCAAAATCTTTGGGAAAACGTTTCACATTTCGCTGGAGAGCTTGATTTAATGCTTTGGTTTCAACTCCATATAGTATTGCTAAATCTTGGTCGAGGATGACTTTTTGATCTCTTATGATGTAGATTATACTTTCAATCCGTTCATATGGAATAAGTGATTTTGATACTGCCTTGTTCATGCCATTGTGATTATTTTGATATGCCAATTTGACACTTCAAATTTGTAAGATTCAATTATAGTGAACATATGTTCACTTATCAAGAGGGTTTTACGCTGTATAATTCAGTTATGAATACATGCAAACAGTGTCAGGCTCAGTTTGAGATTACTGATTGGGATCGGCAGTTTTATAAAAAGGTAAGTCCCATTATAAAAGGGAAAGGTTTTTTGATACCTGAACCTGAGAATTGTCCGGATTGCCGTCAAATTATGCGTCTTCACTGGAGAAACGAAAGATCACTTTATCAACGAGAGTGTAAACTTTGTAATAAGCTGGTTATTTCAATTTACGCTCCTGACAGTCCATACATTACTTATTGTTATGATTGCTGGTGGGGTGACAAGTGGAACACTCTGGACTATGGGCGTGATTTTGATTTTAATAGGCCTTTCTTTGAGCAATTCTCTGAACTTTTGGGTGTAGTCCCAAAGTCTAGCCTGATTAACCTTGCAGTTGAGAATAGTGAATATTCCAATTACGTTAATGAGTCGAAAAATTGTCACTTATGTTTTGGCTCTGGTTATATGGAGGACTGTATGTATATAGACTGGTCTTATCATGGAAAGGACACACTTGATTGCTCCTTTAATATGAATTTTGAACTGGGCTATATGAACGTGGATTGTTCAGATAGCTATAATTCAAGATTTTGTCAGGATTGTCACAATGTTAGTGATTGTCAGTATTCTTATGACTTGCGAAATTGTAAGAATTGTTTTGGTTCAGTTGGACTTCGCAGTAAGGAATATCATGTTTTCAACAAACCATGTTCTAAAGAGCAGTATTTTGACATGCTGGAAAAACTGAAAGACACGAAGCATGTTGAAAATATTTGGAATGAGGTAAATAAACTGAAGGTAATCCATCCTCGTCCAGGAAGTCGCTTTGTCAACAATGAAAATTGCACTGGGGATTGTCTTCAAAATTCAAGAAATTCGCACTATTGTTTTGAGGGCGTGAAACTTGAAGATTGTAAGTATTTGTGTGACGCTTTTGTTGGGAAGGATTGCATGGATCAAAACCGAACAGGTGAAACTGAGCTCAGTTATTTTAATGGTGGTGGAGGCTATTATAGAAATGTTCTATTTTCTGCTATTTGTTGTGATTTTAAGTGGGGTATGTATTCCTATGAGTGCATGTTTAGTAAAAATGTATTTGGATCGGTTGGCTTGAATCATAATGAATACGTTATTTTTAACAAGCAGTATTCTGCTGATGATTTTAATGAACTCGTCCCAAAGATTATTGAGCATATGAAGGAAACAGGAGAATGGGGACGTTTTTTTCCGACCGCTCTTTCCCCATTTGCTTACAATGAGACATTGGCTCAGGAGTTCTTTCCATTGACAAAAGAAGAATGTGAATCGAGGGGGTATCTGTGGAGGGGCCCTGATAAGAAAGATTATTTGCCTCAGACGGCAAAAGTCCCCGAGAATATTGCAGATGTAGATGATTCTATTACGGATACGGTGTTGGCCTGCAAGAAATCTGGTAGAAACTATAAAATCACACCTCAGGAATTAAGTTTTTATAGAAAACAAGGGTTGCCCATTCCTGAACTATGTCCTGATCAGAGATATTTAGAGCGCCTGGCTTTAAAAAATCCCCGCAAATTGTGGGATCGCAAGTGTGGCAAGTGCCAGACTGGCATCAAAACCAGCTATTCACCCGAAAGGCCCGAAATAGTATACTGCGAGCAATGTTACTTAAAGGAAGTTTATTAGCTTAGCTTAAATCCAATTTGTCTTTCTTTTTGGGTTGGTGGGCTACTTAGTTTTTCTATGGCCTGCCAGATTCTTTTGAATTCTCGATCTGATGAATTTGAGTGCTTAAGCAGGAATGATTTTACTTCGGCTAATTCTTTAGTTATTTCCTTTTGTGAGGTCATGAAGTGGCGCATTCTAACGAAGGCTCGCATGATTTCCACATTTATTGTGACTGCATGAGGGCTTCGCAGGACACTTGAAAGCATAGCAACACCTTGTTCTGTAAATGCATAGGGTCTTTTGCGTAAGCCCATTTTGGAGGCTGAATTGGATATCACAAATTGTGATATCCAATTTTCAAATTCAAGTTTTGATAGCTGAAACATAAAATCTTTTGGGAATCGGTATAAATTTCGCTTAACAGCTTGAATAAGAATGCGTGTCTCAACGCTGTACAATGCAGCTAAGTCCCTATCAATCATTACTCTGTGCCCGCGGAGCATGAGTATACACGGTGCTATCTGCTCAATTGGAATGCTTAAAAGTGACTGTTTTTTACTCATAGAATTTTATTATTTTTGATATGCCAATTTGGCATTTCAAGTTCTTATAACTTATTATAGTGAACGTTTGTTCACTTATCAAGATTATTTTTCACTGTATAATTAGCCCATGCAAACTTGTAACCAGTGCAATACCAGCTTCGAGATTACCGATAGTGATTGGGAGTTTTATAAAAAAATGAATGTACCGGAACCAACTATGTGTCCGGATTGTAGGATGCAGAGGCGTTTTGCGTTTCGTAATTTTTTTAATCTTTATCATAGAAAATGCGATTTAACGGGCAAACCGATTATTTCGATGTACGATGAAAATACTGCCTTTCCGGTTTATGAAATGAATGAGTGGTGGGGTGACAAATGGAATGCTTTGGCATGTGGGAGGGATATAGATTTTAATCGTCCGATATTTGAGCAGGTAAAAGAATTGTATGATACAGTACCGCGCATGAACATTGTGAATTCGAATTGTGAAAACTCAGAATATTCTAATCTCTCCCTTGGATCTCGGAATACGTATATGATTTTTGGGAATTCTTATAATGAGGATTGTTGTTATGGGCATATCGTCTGGCAATCGAAAAATTGTTTTGATTGTTTGTACACATATAAATCAGAACTCTGTTATGAATGTGTAGATTGCGTGCGATGCAATAATCTTCATTTCTCTCTTAGTAGCGATAATTGTTCTGATTCTAAATTTTTAGTGGATTGCACTAGTTGTCGGGATTGTTTTGGTTGTGTGGGTCTTAAAAATAAGGAGTATCACATTTTTAATGAATCGCATAATAAAGTTGAGTATGAAACTAAAATGAAGGAATTTCATAATGGTAATCAGCAGATGATTAAGATGGCAAAAAAGAAAGTTGTTGAACTGCGAGAAAAAGAAATTGTTAAATTTTTTCATGGTTTTGGTAATGAAAATATAAGTGGGGATTATCTTTATAACTGTAAGAACGCTTTTAATTCGTATGATTTAAAAAATTGCGAGAATGTTCGGTATTGCGCAACGCTTGATAATCTTACAAATAGTTATGATTGTAATTTTTCTGTCAGAGCTGAATGGTCTTATAATTGTGTGACAGGTATTGGATATAATTTAATAGGTTGCCACCTTGTTGCGAACGATAGTGCCAATATGTATTACTCAGATAATTGTTATTCCTGCAAGAATTGTTTTGGATGTGTTGGTCTCAAAAGTAAGAAATACTGCGTTTTAAATAAACAATATTCAAAGGAAGACTATGAAGTGCTTGTTCCAAAAATTATTGAGCATATGCAGAAAACTGGTGAGTGGGGTGAGTTCTTCCCTGCCACCCATGCACCGTTTGCTTATAATGAAACTATGGCTCAGGAATATTTTCCATTAACTAAAAAAGAAGCCTTATTAAAAGGATATAGATGGAAAGATGCAGATAAGAAAGATTATCAGCCACAAACCTATATTTTTCCAGATGATATTAATGATGTTTTAGATGATATTGCTCAGGAAATATTGGCTTGTGCAGATTGTGGAAAAAATTACAAAATTATTTCTCAGGAGCTAAAATTTTATCGTAATCATAACTTGCCCATTCCTCGCAAATGTTTTAGTTGCCGTCATAAAAACCGTATGGCTTTACGGAATCCCCGACATCTTTGGGGGCGAAAGTGCGATAAGTGCGGTGTTGATATCAAAACAACTTATCCCACCAGCAGGCCTGAAAAAATTTATTGCGAACCCTGTTACCAAGAGAGTTTGAGTTAAACGGGGTAAATCTGATATAATTAGGACTAGTTTTTTGACGAAAGATGAAATTACGTTACCTCCACATCATTGTTCCTCAGGGGGAAGAAGCAAATCCCAAGAAAGAAGAACTCTTTAAGCAGGTTTTGGTGAATTTACAGAACACGGTTAAGAACAAAACTCTGTCTTTGGAATATTTTGGCAATGAGCAGTACACCTATTGTTATGTGGTTGTTCCAGAGGATTTGCTGGAGACGGTTGAAGGTCTTATATACTCCACATTTCCTGATTGTGAGATAAACGAAGTGGAAGATTATACTTCGATGCTCAATGATCAGATGGCGATTGCCGGAACCACCTTGAATTTCAAATTTTTTGATATTTATCCCATAAAGGACTATGTATCCTTTAAGGAGGACAGCCAGTCCGGTTTCTTTTCTGTGGTTTCAAAGATTGCTGAGGGTGAACAGGTGTGGGTTCAGATGGTCATCAATCCGGTCAATGAGACGGCTGGTTATCACTTTAAACGTAGCTGGGCTATGCGTTTTGCCAGATGGCGTCAGATTTTTCATATCAAGGATTGGTTTAGGAGTAAAAGTAAGCAGGAAGATTCTATACGCTCTAGGCGGACGAAGTTAGCTGCGGAAAAGTTTAAGGAAAAGCCTTTTGATGTTGTGGTAAGGTGCGCTTACATCGCTACAGACCAGGCTTCCGCTGTTCGAAAATTAGAGGCAGTAATCAATAGCTTCTATCAATTTAATGAGACTGATATTCAGGAATTTAGAGCAGGAAGAACGACCACTTCCAAAGCTTTTGTAAATTCATATCGTAGTCGAAGTTTATCTGGTTCTCATAAAATGGGGGCTCAGGAGTTAGCCAGTCTTTACCACTATCCGAATTCTGATCATACGCCGCATGTTGTGCATGTTTTGGCTAAAAAATCAGAGCCACCGCAAGACCTACCTAAAGAAAAGAATGATAGTGTCTCTCTTTTTGGTGTGACCAATTATCACAATAATTTTGTTACTTTTGGCATCAAGCGGTCAGATAGGCGAAGGCATCTTTATACGGTGGGTAAGTCCGGTTCCGGTAAATCAAAGTTTCTGGAATTACTCATAAAATCTGATTTTGAGACAGGTCAAGGGGTAGCCGTCCTGGATCCCCATGGTGATCTTGTTGATTCTGTTATGCGCTATATTCCGGATGATCGTGTGGATGATGTGGTTCTCTTTGACCCTTCTGACACAGAATTTCCTATTGCTTTCAATCCTCTGGAGAATGTGGGAGATGCTTACAAAATGCAGGTAACCATTGGCTTTATTGATATATTCAAGAAACTTTTTGGTACCAACTGGTCTGATAGACTCGAGCACGTGCTTCGTTATACTACCTTGGCCCTTTTGGATAGCCCAAATACGACCGTACTTTCGATTCTGAAGATGCTCACTGACAAAAATTATCGTCAAAAGATTATTTCGCGTATTCAGGATTCTGTGGTAAAAAACTTCTGGGTTTCTGAATTCGCTGCCTGGAGCGAAAAGTTTGATGCGGAGGCGATTACACCTCTTCTTAACAAGGTCGGCCAGCTTGTTTCTACGAATATGATCCGAAATATCGTGGGTCAGCCCAAGACTCAGTTTGATATTCGTGACATTATGGACAACAAGAAGATTCTTCTGATGAAGATTTCGAAGGGGCTTCTGGGTGAAGAGAACGCGCAGATTCTGGGTTCTATGATCATTACTAAGGTGTATCAGGCCGCTATGCAAAGGGCTGAAGTGCGAGAGGAAGCCAGAAGTGATTTTTACTTCTATATTGATGAGTTTCAGAATTTTGCCACGGATACTTTTGCCGAAATTCTTTCTGAAGCCCGAAAATATCGCCTGAACCTTACTTTGGCTCACCAGTACATGGGGCAACTGATTCCGAAAGTTCAAAAAACAGTATTTGGTAACGTTGGTTCTATCGTAAGTTTCCGTGTGGGCGCAGATGATTCAAGGATTCTGGCTAATGAATATGCTCCTATCTTCAAGGAAAGAGATATCATCAATCTGGGTGTGCGGGAGTTTTACACAAAGATGTCTGTGGGTGGGGAAATCAGAGAAGCGTTTTCGGCCAGAACAATTGATATGCCAAAGCCCACAAAAGATTTCAGCAAAGAGATCATCAAGCGATCGAGGAAAAAATACTGCAATCCTAAGAAGGATGTCGAAAAACTACTCAGTAAGTGGGATGAGGCAGGAGATTTTAGTGAGGAAAATATTGCCCCTGACATGGAGCAGCCCTTTGAAGAACCTTTGATTTAGATTTTATGCTAGACTGTCTTGAGTCTCTCCATTCCTTTTTTGTACACAATAGAGCGGTGTTCGATGGTCTGAATTCGGATGATTTCTTCATCTATGCTAAATATGACCCGATAGTCACCTGATCGTAATTTGCGATATCCTTTGAGGGACTCTCGAAGGGGTTTTCCGAATTTTGCGGGGTCAGTCATCAGTTTTGTTTCAATCGCCAATTTAATCCGTTTTTTGCTAACTTCGGATAATTTTGGGATGTCCTTTTTTACTACTGATTCGTGATAGACGACTTTGAATATCATTTCCAGGCTTTTTCATGTTCAATATATTTCGTATCGGCAACATCCCTTTTTTCTGCTATTTCATTAAAGACTTCATCCTCCTCCAACTCAATAGCTTTGCGAAGAAGATCGCTTACTTTGGTGGCTTGCGGTACCTCATCCCTTTTAGATAAGAGTCGTAGGATTTCTTCTATTTCTGAATCGACTGTTATGTTGATTCTTTTCTTGGTTGTAGGCATTTGATACATAATAGTTCAATCTAAGTGTAACATAAGTGTATCACCTTGGTCAAGGATGATTTACATCTTCCTTACCACACCTACCACCTTTCCAAAAATCTTTAACTCATTCTTGGGAATGATGGGGGAGTATTTGGGATTGCCTGGCTGTAGGATGATTTGACCGTTTTTAGATTTGTCGAAATACTTCACAGTGTAGTCTCCGTCCACTATTGCCACGACAATATCACCTACATTCACAGAGGCTTCGGATTCAACCACTACTTTGTCGCCTTCCTGAATGCCGGCATCGAGCATGCTGTCGCCGCGAACATTGATTAGGCAAGTTTTAGCGGGTTTTTTGACCAGATAGTCATTGATATCCACATGATCCATCAGGGTTTCCTCTTCGGCAGTAGGCATACCGGCTTGTACGCTGTTAAACATAGGTAGGCCTAGCAGATGTATTCCTGGTTTTAGGCGGCCTTTATCCATTTTTTCCACAAAATGATTGTCGACCAGTTTGTTAACGAGTTTGAAGGCTGCATTTTTGGACTTGAATCCGAAAAGCATACAGATTTCGTCGTAGGTTGGCATGATTTTGTTCTGTCTGTAAAAAACACGGATACGGTTAACCTTTTCTTTGAGATGATCAATCATAATTAATTAGGTTATGTTAGCAAGGACGAAGAACCCGGCTACGGTTACTATGATGAAAGTGGCAAGTAGTGAACTGGCTATCATATTAGCAGTAATTAGTGATTAGGGGTTTGTTAATTGTCTTGCGGTACCGCATATAAGCTCGCAAAATGTACTCTGTTAGGAGTTTGGAGCGATGGGTCATTCGCAGAACTCTTTTTACGAAGCTGACCATGAGTGAAGTGGTGGTATCTAGACTTACCATTACACCGATGGCCATGGTAATGAGGAGGATTGCGAGAAAGAAATTAGTAAGCATTGGGTTTGCATTAGTGAACACGTTTATTGTATGAACATTTGTTCACCAATGCAAGTGAAAAGTGTACGAATGTTCACCTTGTATCGTAAAAATACCTTGAATAAGCCAAATAGAATTGTTGCGGACTTGGCTAATTTATTTCTTAATTACTTTTATTGCCTTTAAACCACTATGCTCGGGAGGAGGGATTCGAACCCCCGAATGCTGGTACCAGAAACCAGTGCCTTACCACTTGGCGACTCCCGAGCGCAGGAGTCTAAACCTCTGATTGTATTATATTGGAAACTTTTGTTACTGTCTCATCTAATTTACCCTCTATATTTTCTACCATATAATCACAGTCTCTTGCACGGTTAAATTCCCGGTGCATGCTTTCCTTCCTTTTTTCCAGCTCATCCTCTGATATCGTGGCGCGGTTTACTATGCGCTCGATTAACTCTTCTTTGTTAGGGACAGTAATGAAGATTGTCACCAGATTATCAGGGGTGATTTTCTCTCGGATACTATCGAAACCCTGTATATCCACTTCTCTTATAATTATTTTTCCATCCTCCAGCCCCTGCATGATTGGGCCTTTAATCAGGCCGTAGTAGTTATCTTGATGTACAATTGCCCATTCAAGGAATTTATCTTCTTCAATTCCTTTTTTAAATTCTTCCTTACTCAGAAAGTGATAGATGTCTCCATCTTTTTCTCCTTTCCGCATGGGTCTGGTGGTGGCAGATAGGGGATAGATATATTCAGGTTTTTGCTCCTTCAATTTATGAAGAACAGAGCTTTTACCTGAACCGGAGGGGCCTACGATGATAAAGAGTTTTCCTTTCACGTGACTTAAATTAGCTAAAGTATTCTAGCTCAAAGTCATGTTTTTTGAAAGGTTTAATATTGACTTCCAATTATTATAGTGCTATAATAATCTGATACGTTCATTAAAAGCATTGCTAAGTAGTTGGGGGCCAATAAGTGGATTCCGTAATAAGTTTTTGCTTATTGGCCTCTCCCTACTTTTCCCCAACTCACTGCGAACTACGGTTCACAGCCAGTGAGAAAAGCAGCCTCTCCCCCTTTCGATGGAAATCGAAACTGGGTCGTAGAGGTCAAAAACAAAAATCAAATTCAAAAAAACCGCTATTCAGGCGCGGTATACAAAAACACTGATTTGAAAAGCTAGGGAGCTTGACCACTCCCCTTATGGGTCGTGTGTCGTTAGGGCGCTCATAACACCTCTGTTGATCCGATATTAGGACTCCACGTGTCAAACATGGCGCCCTTTACTAATACTCTAAAAACTGCTAGTTTTCGAGTCAGTAAAAACAAAAATACATGGACGTACGTGATATCGTTCGAAAAGCTTGGCAGATTACTCAGGTACATCTCAAAAAACTCATTTGGTATGGTTTTACACCTTCCTTTTTTGGGGTGATTGTTTCAAGCGTCTATCTGGCCTACCAATACAATGCTTTCAAACATTCTGTGCTTTTTGAGTCGGAGGCTGCCAGCACTATGATTGGTACTGCTAAAACTGTTTGGAGCCTAGCTTCTTTGCACCCTGGTATTTCTGTTAGTTTGGTGGTTCTGGGCATTGTCATTCTTTTGGGCTATATTCTTACACCTCCAATTTTTAGAGGGACTTTGATT
>SDBT01008592.1_pt1 | contig 16666 bp, 10 predicted proteins | sample 2277101 | NCBI WGS metagenome assembly SDBT01 (sample SAMN10404973, study PRJNA504765) | marine sediment metagenome | isolation source: marine sediment core GS10_PC15, 103 cmbsf | place: Arctic Ocean: Southern Knipovich Ridge | collected 2010 | reverse complement strand
CACTTAATGAAGAGCAGCTTGAATGGATAGATAAACTTGGAGAAAGGGTAGATAAAACCAAGTATACAACAAAAAGTCAGGAGCTTGCGAATCTTGCGGTTGCAACCAGGTCATTAGTATATAAAATAAGAAAATATCATACACCAAATTGGTAGGTCTTTATGAAAAAAAGCAAATTTAAGGACATTAAGGAGGAATATGATGCTTTCTATAGGGAGTTATTAAAGCAAGGAAAGCTTCCTATGAGGTCTACTGAGTTGGGATTCTGGAATGCTGCTATTAGTCATGAAGTATATGATGCTTTTAAGGAGCTGAAGCTTGGGAAATTTAAGAGCTTTCTTGATTTAGGCTCTGGTGATGGCAAGATAACCTTGATTGCTTCTCTGTTCTGTAAAGAAGCAGAGGGTATAGAGATTGATGATGAATTATTTGAAAAATCTTTAGAGATGAAGAATAAATTAAAAATTAAGAATGCTGTTTTTCATAATTATGATTTTTTTGAGCATTCTATAGGTGATTATGATGTTGTTTTTGTTAATCCAGACAGGCCTATGGAGCGCGGGTTAGAGAAGAAGTTATTAAATGAGTTAAATGGAAAGTTGATATTACATGGGCATCATTTTCATCCATCTTCTTTAAAGAAGGAGAAGAGTTTTTTGGTTGATAATACTTTGGTTACTGTTTATTCAAGAAAATAGCATTAATCCGATATTCTTTATTTCTAAGTTATTTAACCTTATTCTGTTTTTATTTATTATTTCAATATAGTCTGTGTTTTTTAATGATTGATAGAGCTGGTTGTTTTTTGTTCCCATAGTTCCTTTATAGTATAGCCTGTTGTTTTGCAGTGAGGTTTGCCTTAATAAAAAGATTCCATTTGTTTCTGTGTAGAGCACTGCTGCTTTTAGCACATCTTTAATTGTTTCTGCTGTTTGTTTATTGTGTTTTTTTATTATTTCCAGATGTTTTTTTGCTAATTCTATTGAAGCTTCGCAGTTAAAGCTGCATGGGAAATGGTTTAGCAGTGTAAGGTCAAAATGTCTTGCTGCTATGTTTGTATAGAATGGAAATTTTGGGCCTTCTGAATTTTTTAAAGCTGCTAAGGTGTAATCATTATATCTTTTTGACTCTTCTTCATAATGTTTCTCAAAGAATTCTGAGCAGCATTCAGGATAACCCAACAGTATTCCCAGTTCTTTATGTTTGTTGTTTTTTTCCAGTTCTTTTGCTTTTTCTGCTATTTCTTTATTTTTTGATATGTAGATGAATAAACTCCCTTTTTCTTTAGAGTTAATAGGTATTTTACTTCCTTTATCTGAATATGCTTTTTCTGTATCCTGCTTTATTACTTTGAAGTCTGATATGGTGTAATTAAGGTTGCTGTTTTTTAGGAAATTTATTATTGGTTCTTTCTTATCTTCTTCTACTATTATTCTTGCTGCTGGTTTTATGTCTTCTATGAGATAGAGGAGCTCTGATGCCTTGATGTTTGATTGAAAAATAGTTTTTAGGTTTTGGAGCATGTATTTTCTGTTGGTGTGTTAATATTTAAATTATACTATTCTGAAATAGTCATAAATCTTTATATAACTACCAGCCCAGTAACTACCTTAAGGGGCGGTATTTAGCTACGCTAAATACTTTGGACCTCCCCTCTAGAGCATAACTAGGGTGAATGTCCCACCCCAACAGGTATATTTTGTTGTAACACAACTAAGTAAATATATTTAGAGTGATAATATGAAGGTAAAGATAGATAGAAAGATAAATCCTAATCTTGAGCTCTATAGAAAGGAAGATTTGGATATAGCTTATAAGTTTACCAAAGATATGCATACAGAGTTAGGGGATTTTCTTAAGGCTGTTGTTCTTTTTGGGAGCAGTGCCAAGAAAAAAAGACAGCCAGAGTCTGATTTGGATCTTTTAATTGTGGTTGATGATTTGTCTATTAATTTTTCTTCTGAGCTTGTTGAGGCGTATAGGATTATAGTTCAAAGGCTGATTGCCAAAAATTCTATAAGGCTGCATGTTACTTCACTTCGGTTTAGCTCTTTTTGGGAGTATATAAGAAATGGAGATCCTATTGCAATTAATATGTTGAGAGATGGTCTTCCTTTAATAGATACTGGTTTTTTTGAGCCTTTACAGGTGTTACTAAGAAGGGGGAGGATACGGCCTACTGAGGAGAGCATATGGAGTTATTATGTAAGGGCTCCAAATACATTGCATAACAGCAAGTGGCATATTTTGCAGGCAACAATTGATTTGTACTGGGCAGTGATAGATGCTGCGCATGCTGCACTGATGAAGCATGGAGAGATTCCACCTTCACCTGATCATGTGGCTGATTTATTGCAGGAAAAATTAGTCAAGAACAAATTACTGGAGCAGAAATATGTTACTATAATGAGGAACTTTTATAGGTTAAGCAAGATGATAACACACCAACAAATAGGAGAGATTAAAGGAGAAGAGTTTGACAGGTACTATAAGCATGCTGAGGAGTTTGTTGACAGGATGAGAAGGTATATTGGTTGGAAATAAGAACAGAAAAAAAGAATCAATGGAGTGCTTCTATGGAAACTTTCTTTGAAAAATAATTATCTGTTTCTTGGATTAATAGTTTTTTATATACTTCAATAAGTTCATTTACAGCAGGATTATTTTCATTTAACTTGTAAAGCTTTGCTTTTCCTATCTTTCTTGTTAAAACAACAACCTTTAATTTAACGAAACTTGGCCATAGCCTGCTTAAAGTAGCCCATCCAACTCCGCTGTTCCTGGCTATGTCTGACATAGAGTAGTCAAGGCCCCTATATTTAATCAAGTAATTAAGTATTCTAACTTTAGGTGTGTCTCCTAACATCCTGATAAATATTGGTTTTTCCATAGGGATTAGAAAAACTAGCTAATATATAAATCTTTTGTTTTGATATAATGTTATATCATTATGTTAGTAAAGATTAAAATATAAGTTATATTAACTTTTGTTTATGATTGATATAATAAGAAGAATTATTTTAGAAAGCTTATTAACTCCTCCAAGATGGGGTGGGAAACATACAGAAATAAGAAATATAAAGAAAGGGTTCCCTGCAAATATTGCCTCAACCAATAAAGGGCAAAAGCTAATTGATAAGGCAATAAAGGAGTTGATAAATGAGCAATTTTTATTATGTAAGAAATCAACAGGAGAATTACATGTTTCATTAAATCCGAGAAAAAAGAAAGAGATTATGGAATTTGTTATTAGATAAAATGTCATTTGACAAACTTTTAAATTCGAAGAATTTCCAAAAACAAAAGAAGGATTGTTTAAGCAGAAAGGATAAGAGCAATAGAGGAGGTATTGATAACGATATAAAGCCATTAGTTGAGTTGTTGAATTCTTCCTCTGATTACTATACTACTTCATCATGTTCTGGAAGAATTTTATTAATTGAGAAGAAAAGTGAGAATAAGAAAGATATAAGGTTTGCTTTTGCTGAGCACAGGAAAGCTGAGCTTAAAGCTATAAAAAAGAGTTTAGAGAAATTACCTGCTGGTGATGTATTTTTCAAGCAGGAGAGCATCATAATGCATGTTTGCTGCAGGGATTTAGAGTGTGCTAAAAGATTGTTAAAGATTGTAAGGGAGCTTGGGATTAAGAGGGCAGGAATCATTAATGTTGATAAAAGAATTATTATAGAAATCATTGGAACAGAAGCTATGGAGACAATAATTGCCAGAAATGGGAAGATGCTTGTTGGTGATGATTATATCATGATTTTAGTTGAAGAGGCTAATAAGAAGCTAGAGAGGAATAAGAAAAAAATAAAGGAGTTATATAAAGAAATAAAAAATAAATTGAAATAAGATTACTTCTTCTTTGACAGTATAACCACTGCGCCGATTAAGAATATTACTCCTCCTGCCAATATTACAAACAATATTGCCAAGAGTGTTATGTATTCTGATGTTGCTTTGAAGCTTATCCTGGTTTCTGGCAGCTGCTTTTTTATTTCAGGTATATCTGTTATTACTTCTACGTCTTCTCCTTCTAATGGAGTTACTATTTCTACGCATTTTTCTACTATCAGGTCGAGTGTTTCATCATCAGCTAAGTGGCTGTCATAATATGTTTTTATAGTAATTGGGTAGACTCCTGCCCTTAATTCGCCATCTATCTGTAATCTGTATGTTTTTTTGAATACAGCATCTTGGTCATCACCCTCTTCAAGCTCGATTTCAGTTTCTTCAATGTCAAGGCCTATGTCATCATTCTTTATTTCTATTGAAACTTCATCTTCATCTTCTCTTCCTATGTTAACAACTTTTACTTCTAATGATGTATCTCTGCTGCATCTTATTGTTTGAGGGCTTAGTTTTGCTTTGTCTATTATTAAAGCATGCTTGTCTTTCTCTACTTCTAATGTTAATTCCCATCTCACTTCATGATCGTTTCCATCTTCGTCTTCACCATCAATTTCTATTATTACATCATAGGTACCTTCTTCTACTAAGGTTGGGATTGTGAATTCTATTGTAACGTCATCATCATCCCCTTCATCAAGATCTTTGATATCTGCTTCTTCTTCCAGATCATCACCATCATCAATGTCCTTTATTGTTATAACGACTTCAATGCTATCTATTTCCATCTCTGTCTTGAATTTGTTTATTACTTCAATATTGAATTTAATCTTGTCGCCAGGCTCTGCTTTTCTGCTTATTATTTCCCCATTTGTTATGTCATTGTGTTTTTTACCCTCTACTTTGATGTCTAAATCGGATATTGAAAGGTTGCTTGTTATGTCAACTATTGGTGCTGCTTCCTGGACAGTGATTGTTACGCTGCCTGTATCTTCACCATATGCATTAGTTACAGTTAATTGGAAGGTATATGTTCCTGTTTCTGTCGGGGTGAATGTTGGATTAACAATAGTTGTGCTTGATAATGTTATTCCTGAAGGTTCTGACCAGCTATAAGTTAAAGGTGTATCTCCTGTTGCAGAACCGTCTAGTGTGACCTCTGTGTCTACTGTAACAGTTCTATCAGAACCTGCGCTAGCTACAGGTGCGTTTGTTGGTGGTGGTACTATCTCTGTTGCCACCATATAACTGGAAAACCCTGTAACATTAAATACAACAACACCATTACCATCCGCTGTAGATGGTGTTACACTAACTAACTTACATACTGAGCTAGGGCATAATGCTGTTATTTCTGAGGGGTTTGTTGTGAATGTTGAAGCACTGTAGTAAATATTTGGCTCTCCATCATATGTTAGCCCAGTTAGTGTTATTTGTGCAGGTTTGTTGAGGAAAGTAATAAACTCTCCAGATGGATTTACTGCGGCTATTGCCCCCTGGATATATATGTTGTCTTTTAATGTTATAATGTCTGAAAGGTCAATAGATTCTAAAAATTCTATTCTTGAATTCTCGTTTATTATTGTAAGGTTTACTGACTCAAGTTGTGTTTCATTTAATCCTGATAGGGCAGGTTCTGTTGTATATGGGCCTGCTCTTGGGTAAGTGGTTGTTGTAGGATACCAATTATGTGTTTGCTTCTCTCCTTTATTGTCTTCGATTTCTACACTGATATGATATCCTGAGTTCTCATTCTTAGCCTCAAAGATATAGTTATTGTCATTATCTGCCTGTAGTTGGCCGTTTTCTTTCCAGACAGCAGACACTAATGTAAGTTCTGCTGGCAAGGTGAAGCTGAATGTTGTAGCTTCTTTTGCACTTACTATTGGACGTTCTTCAGAAGGATCGTATGTTGTTTCACATGCTTTTACTTCTAGATTTACTTCAGCATCTGCGACACTTCCTTCTGCAGTTTCAGCATGTATTGATAAGGTATAATTATCTGCTGTTTTGTCTCTTGATATAGTGATTGGTATTGAGAATGTTTTCTCAGTGTTATAGGTTATTGTTTGGGTCTCATCTTCGCTTATTCCTAATTCGGTTTGTGTAATAGTTACTGTTGTGCTTTGATCACCTTCAAAAGCGTCAATGTTCTTAACATTAACTGTTGCAGTAGTGTCTCTATTGCATGTTACGGTTTCGTCTGCAATTGTTGCAGATGTTATTAGGATTTGATGAATCTGGCTTCGTATATCAACAAAGGCATCCCATGCAGCTGAGGCTGTTTTACGGTCACTTGGATCGTACTGTGCACTAGCATTTATTATTAGATTATATTTATCATTTGGTATTAAAGCATCTATTGTGCCCAGGTCTATTGTTGCTTCTACTTTTTGCCCTTTTCCTAAGGTTTGCAGAGCATACTCTCCAGTTACAAGTTCTTCTGTTCCATCTTTGATTGTTGCTGTTACTTTTAGGCTGTCAACATCAAATGCACTCAACCAATTTTTTACGTCAACTTTTATCTTTAGGCTGCTTCCCTGACTAACTTCTGGCAGTGTATCTCCTGGTTTTAATTCGGTGTATGTTTCATCATTGATGCTTGTTTGTACATTATCCAGGCTTAGAACATCATAGATGTTTAATGTGAAGACTTCTGAATCGCTTAATTCACCATCTGATGCTGTTATATTGATACTGTGTGAACCTACATCAGCTGTTAAAGGTGTAAATAAGATTGTTCCTTCAGCATCTATGTCGAATGCAGATATTGTGGAATTATCACTGTATGATATAACTGCACCTTCATCTATGTCTGTTGTAGTAATACCGTAGCTGTATTCCTCACCGACTACTGCTGTTGTTGGCGGGTTAAAGTTGATTATTTCTGGAGCGTCATTTACTGGAGTTACAGTTAATGTTACTTCGTTGCTCCAGTTTGAATATGCATCGTTTGAGTCTTTTGCCCTGAATCTTGTTGTTTCTGTTCCATTGAAACTGTCTGCTGGCTTCAATGTTACTATGCCGTTTTCAATGCTAACTACTTCTATGTTTGATAGGCTTGTTGTATTAGCTTCATAGGTTAGGCTATCTCCATCAACATCATAGAAGCTTCTAGATATGTTAAGTGAGCTGTTTGTAGTATCTTCGTCCCATGAAATCCCAATGATTTGTTCATTTACATCAAATACAGGCGCATCATTTTTATCTGTTACTGTAACCAGGAATTTTTCAACTGTTGTTTTATCTCCGTCACTTACTGATACATTGAACTCGTAGACTTCATTAGCTTCATTATTTGTTGGTGTCCAGCCATGGATATAACCGGATTCATTAATATCTGCTTCTGGGGCGTCTGCTTCTAAGGCATAGGTTAATGGGTCATCCTCAACATCATAAGCAATTACCTGGTAAGTAAACTCGGTACCCTGCGGTGTTGTTGTGTCTTCTATTGCTTCTATGGATGGAGCGTCGTTAACCTGGGTTACTGTAATTTTAACCTGATTGCTTTTTGTTGTATTAGCACCATCAGATGCTGTAAAGTTAACATAGTTTGTTCCATTAAAGTCTTTATTAGGGGTTATATTGACTAATCCATTAGATAAAAAGTTAAATGTTATATCTGCAGCGCCTTCTTTGTTAAATGTCAAAGCATCATTGTTGAAATCTGTAAAATAATCACTTAAATTTATTGTATCATCATAACTATCTTCATCAATTGTTATATCTGAAATATCAACAGGATCTCTTGTAGGTTCACAGTTTTCTATTGTTAAAGTAGCCTCCTCTTGGGTGTACATCTCATCATAGTAAACAGCAGTTACAGTTATTTCATAATCACCTGCTGGTGTCCCTATAGTGTCGATTGTGAAGAAATAATTATTAGTTTCACCAACCACTAAATCTTCTGTATCATTATATTTTAAAAGGCCTAAGTCTGCTTGTTCTATTGTGAGGTTTATGAAAGGTTGTGGATAAATTCCTATATTTGAGATATTTATTGATATATTTGTTTGCCCCAGGCATTTTATTGTATCATCGCCCAGTTCAATGTCACTTATAACAACCTCGTCTTCTTCTTTGGTTACATTAATATAATAGGTGAAATTGCTGTATCTTGGATCATTATTGCCATGGTCTACACCATCTGTTTCTATGGTCACTTCATAAGTTCCTTCTGCTGTGCCATAAGGTATACTAAATTCAATTGTTTTTGTTTTTGAACTTTGACCACTGATTATTCCTAACTCTTCTGTTGTGTCTATGCCAAAGCTTGTGCTAGTTAAGGTAATTTTTACATCATCAATGTTTGGAGTTGAGAGAATGTTGCTTACTTCTATATCTGTTGTTATTGTTGAGCCAGGTTTGACATCTTGGATTATACCTTTATCTTCAATATTTTCTGAATTTACATTAACACTTGAGATGTTTAATGTTGAATAAACATATATATTGATTGTTTGTTCGTCTTCCCCGCTGTCTGTATCACTTACTTTGAATGTTACTGGGGTGTCTCCATAATAATTATGATCTGGTGTCCATTCATACAGGCCTGTTGTGCTGTTTATCTCTCCAGGACCAGTTGTGCTGTAGGTTAGATTAGCTTGTTCATTATCATCATCTGTAGCAGTTATTTGGAATGATATTTTGCTGTCTTGTACAGCAGTTTTATTTTCTATTTGATCTAGGACTGGGTCAATATTATCCACAGTAAGTAGAGTAGTTGCAAAGGTTCCCCAGTTTCCATTTTCATCTTTTCCATGTACATGTATTGTGTGGGTTGTTTTGTTTAGGACTGAGGTATCGATTGTAGCAGTTACGTTTTCTGATGCGCTGTCAAATGAGCCATCTTCTGCCTGCATAGCAATTCCTGTTCCGTTAGCGCCAGGAGTAGTGTTTATGAAATATTCTGCTGCTTCTATGTTTGACCAGTTAAGACTTGTATCATCTGTTATATTTGCAGTTAGAATTACATCAGATGTCTGGTTTGTTGTGCTTGGTGTAACTACAACATCATATGTGTTTGGTGCTGTTACATCAGAACCAGGAGCATACTGGCTGAAATGATATAGATTTGCCCATAGATAGCCTGAATAATTCTTTTCACTTACAGTTAAATTTGTGGTGCTAACTCCTGTATCGTTTAATAGTTCCCATAAACTAGAAGTTTCATTATAGTAAAATATACCTATTAGTTGATCTTCATTCATTCCAAGTGCAGCTAGTTCTTCGTCTGTGTAATATATTTCAATTTCTACAGGGAACTGTACAGCATTATCATCGGTTGTGGTTATATCAATTGTTTTAAAACCTTTAATGTTTGAAGCAGTGAATGAAGCTTGATCATTTTCTGTAACTACTGTTTTTGTTACAGTAATATCTATACTTGCATTTGTTTCGATTGTTAGTATAGCTGAGCTTTCGTTTGTAAGGTCAAGTGTTTTTTCTTCGTTATCTACTTGTTCTGTATTCATTCCATCATCAAGATCGCAAACATCTCCTTCGATAGGCAGCTCATTATTATTCTCATAATCAAAATCCCAATTAACTTGGTCTTCATTGGCATCACTTGCACAATTATCACAGACATTTCCCACATTGTCGCCGTCTGTATCTGCTTGCTCTTCATTATCTGCATTATCGCAATTATCACAAGCATCTCCGTAGCTATCAGAATCTGAATTAAGCTGCTCTTCATTATCTGCATTATCGCAATTATCACAAGCATCTCCGTAGCTATCAGAATCTGAATTAAGCTGCTCTTCATTATCTGCATTATCGCAATTATCACAAGCATCTCCTAGTGTATCTCCATCGGAATTTGTTTGGTCTGCATTAGCATCATTTGCACAATTATCACAGACATTTCCCACATTGTCACCGTCTGTATCTGTTTGGTCTTCATTAGCAACATCAACACAATTATCAACTGAATCATCAATATTATCCCCATCATTATCCATATATGAATTGATTTTTCCAGGTGTTCCCTCATCTCCACTTCCAAAAATAGCAGTAGATTCCCCCCAATTAGAACCAACATTATTATCCAAAGAAGGATTCTTAAGCTCCATTGAAGCTCCATCTGGCTCTGGAAAATTAGGTCCGCCATCATACTCTACTCTATCAACCTCAGAACCGCCCTCGTTTAATAGAATTACTTCATCACCACTATTATCCAAACTAAATGAAGAATATTCATAATCACAAATAAAATTTCCATTTTCTAAAGGAGCCTCATTCTTACATAAAACAAGATATCCATAAGAATTTATTAGAAGTGGAGCACCATTAGTTATTTCATGATTATTTGTTCCATCATCCTTTATTGTCCATCCATCAATATCAACATCATAAGCATTTGGGTTATATAATTCAACATATTCTCCATCTGTGTCACCAACAGCAGAAGGATTTTGCATTATTTCATTTATTACAATAGGTTCTATTGTGATAACCTCAACAGTCCCATCATCTACTGTTGAAGGTGTTACAGGATTTCCAAGAGCATCGCCTATTAAAGTAACATCCAAATCTAAATCGGAAACACCATTTTTCTTAATTGCCTTAAAGGTTATATTCGCTAAAGAACCTGTACCATTAAATCCTTTGTTAAGGGCGATAGCTATCATACTAAAGGTTACCTTACCATTTGTATTATCAATATTATTCCCAGCATCAAAAGCTGCATTACCATCCTGACTCAAAAAACCACCTTCTACCAAGGAAAGAACTTCAAGAACAGTAGGATCAAAATTAACATCTAACGTAGCTCCAGCTACAGAATCATCAGTAGTAATATCAACACTTATAAGAAATTCATCATTATGTGTAACAGTTGTTGACCCAACAGCCAAATCAGTTGTAGCTAAAACAAAAACAGAACTCAAGACCATAGCTAAGATTATAGTTAAAACGTTGAATAATACTTTATTTTTCATAAAGGTACCCCCACACTCATTTTGGTATTGCATGTGAATCTTCACCTCTTTATAAACTTTTCGATAAGTTTAGCATTTTAAAGTAGTAACTAAGTGAAATTATTTCGGATTACAATCAAATCCAAAATATTTATAGATTCATCATTATTAACATCGGCGTCCTCATTCCAATTACTATCACCTGGTAAAGTACCAATAGAATTTCTTACAACTATCAAATCCAAGATATCAACATAATCATCTCCATTAACATCACAATAAATCCATTTTGTAGGATCTAATGGGTAAGCATCCTCATCATCAGGATGCCCGTCATTATCATCATCTTCATCAACACAATCTGCTCCACAATTTAGTGGAGAGTCATCATAATTACAGCCTACCTTATCATTATCATAATCTGGGAATCCATTGTCTACTTCTTCATCACAATCATTATCTATGCCATCACAAACATCATCGGCGCCTGGGTTAATATTTGCATTATTATCATCACAGTCAACAGGACCGCAATTTCCACCTGTTACATTATAACCATCTCCATCATTATCAACGCAGCTTAATAAATGGCTACAAACACAATTATCTAAACAAATATCAACTGTTGTAGAATCTAAATCATCACAATCATTATCATCCTCACATTCTGCGTCACAATCTGCTTTATTACACATATGTGTAAATTGATATGTATCAAGCTGACAATCATTTATTGGATCACAAACACCTTCAACTTTTGGAGCATAATCCCAAGTAAATGGGTTGTTATCCGGATCGTTAAAGCATGTTGCTATTTCTGTTCTATCTGGACAGTTAGCATCATTGACAGCGTTAATACAAACATCATTTATTTCATCACAGCTGTCATCAGTACAGCCTACATTATCATCACAGTTTTGTAGAGTTCCAGCTTCACATTGATAGGTAGCTAGATTACAGGTTTCAGCTCCATTACACCATTGGCCATCATCACAATCATCGTCTATAAGACATTCCCCACATGCAGGATCACCAGAACAATCTAATATATCATCACAATCAATTAATCCATCACAGTCATCATCTATGCCATTATCACAAACTTCTGTAGCATCTGGGTTTATGTTTGCATTATTATCATCGCAGTCAACAGGACCACAGCCTGCACCCTCTGGTGAATAGCCATCATTATCATTATCTGTGCAATCAACACTAAGATTTAATTCAATTATTGCCATAGGAAAAAAAATAGTAGACTCATCAACTTGGGTGTCATTAACCTTAAAGATTACTGCCTTGCCATTATCCAAAAAAGAGTCTCCGGTAATAACCATGGAGTATTGGCCAGGTGTTGTTACAGTCACTGCACCATCCTCAACTAAAGGATTACTATCCCCTTCTATGTAAGCTTTTATTGTTGTAGTGGGAACAGCATCCATCTCATATACTGTTACTGTTCCATAAACTATCATAAAAGTGGGAAGTGAAGCAGCATACACAAATGGAAGAAATAATAAAGGTAATATTAACAAAGAAAGGATTCTGATTTCTTTATGTGTTTTATTTATCATATACCCTACCTTCCTAAGATTATGATCCACTGCTAAAATAATTTAACAAAACAAAATGTATGAACAATGAAATAAAAATTACCAATATAATTATCATTAAAAACAGCCATCTTTTTTTCTCAAATTTAAAATGGAAGGGCCAATGCTTTAGATTTTTGGCATGTGCATAAATAAATAATCCAATAATAAATAGAATAAATAATGTTAATAAAACCATAGTTAATGGTCTCTCTTTATATGCACCACCAATAACTCTGCCAGTTATTATAAAAAATCCTTCTGGAGCCTCTTTAAGTGCTCCTCCTTCTATTTCGGTTATAGCTGGAGCTTCTTCTATTTTTTCTTCTACAACTTCCTCTTTTGGTTTAGTTACTTCAAAAGCTTCTTTTGTGGCTGCTACTGCAAAAACAGAAAAGCCAGGTGTGTAAGAAGTATAATAGGTACTTTCATTTGTTTCTAGGTAGATAGATGTATTTAATTTATTCCATTCATTTTTGTATCTATAGAGGGAGATTTCTTCTTTATCAATAGCTTTGTCCTTAAGCCACTTGTTTCTTACCTTAAATTTGATTTCTACTGGTTGTGATAAGGCAGTTTCATCCAGATTTTCAGCTTCTAACTCTAGATATTGGTAAGCTTTTCCGGATATTCTTGGATGCTCTGATGTTTGATTTAAAACCTTGACATTGATTCTAACCCTGTCTAATCTTTTGTTTACTTTAAACCCAACTCTATTGAAAGCTATGTTGGGGTTGTTAATGGCCATTATAGGAGTAAGTGTTTCTGTTACTAAAACAAAGAATCTTGAGGCTTCATTAGGATTGGTGGAAGACGTACCACCACCTCCGCCGCCGCCTCCTCCACCTCCTCCTCCGCCTCCAGAAGAACTGGGAGGAGTAGTAGGGCTGCTGCAGCTCTGAGTTTCAGCAGGTTTTTCAGTTCCGCAATTATTTTGATCAGTGCATGTTCTCGTTTGGGTTCCACCAGAACAGGATGACCATTCTGTACAGTTCCAGTTCTCTATGCAATAATCTACTGTAAGGTCTAATTGCTCAGTACCCCAATTCGAGAATGTAGAATTTTCATTTGCTTTTTCCCCATCAATATAGAATATTATTATCTTGCCTTCATCTAAATCTGTTCCAGTAACTGCAAGGTCATAATTGCCAGGAGTTGTATTAACAAGTACAGAACCCTCATTTACTAAGGGATCATTATCATCAACAATAAACGCCTCTATTAATGTTCCTATTGGAACATCTATATTGTTCACCTTTGCTGTCCCCTTAAAAAGCATAAATGGAGGAGGAGCTGCAGCATAAACTACATTTAGTATAAATATACAAACCAATACAGGAATTAACCTTTTTAGATTCAATTCAACACCCTCGATTGTTTACAACTTAAGGGTAATTAATCACCATATATAAATGTTTCTTTTACTTCTTTTTAACCCTTTTTACTGCAATGAATATTATTAATAAAGTAATTATTATAGCAACTGCTAAAAGAGATATTGCTGCTACATTGTTTGTTGTTATCTTTCCCACTGCAAAACCTGTTATCTTATCACCCTTTTTAACACTTAGATCAATCTTAGCTACTTTGCCAGACTGCCATTCAGTGCTTTCTTCTGTCTTTATTCCATTTATATAGAATGTTACTGTATTGTTTTTTATCTCATCTTTCTTATTTACAACAAATGCATACTCACCTTCTTTCCCTACTGTAAATACTGCAACTACCTCATTACCCATCTCTGCTGTTATTACTGCTCCAATAGGGGCATCTTTATTGTTTATCTTAACATCCCCATTTACAATAAGAGGTAATTCAGGCGCAGCTGTAACTAAGGATATAAACAATAAAAATAAAATTAAAAAAAGTCCAAGTTTCATGAATCCAAACCTTTTATATTCCTGCTGTTGTATATATAGCGTTTTCATTCATAAATACCCAGTAACCCTGTCCAGGCTTCATTACATGGAAGTCCTGTGGTGAGCTTACACTGTAAAGTTTCCAGTCTGTTGTTCCTGTCCATTCTAGCACAAAATTGTATTTTCCGTTTATTGAGTACAACGAATCCTCAACTAACATAGTGTTTACTGATCCATGGCCAATAAGGTTCCATCCTGCTTTAAGCTCAACTGAGTATGGGATTGTCCCATTGCCCATTAACTTATAGCTTAAATCAACCACTTTATTTGCGTCAGGGTTTAATACCCAATAACCATGGCCTGGATTTATATTTGATGGAATCTCAAAAGCTCCATCTCCTGCATTATATGCTGTTACATAATCATCTGTAAATACAGAATCTGTATCACTTGGATCAAGCAGTTTTGGTGTAGATATTAATTGCCATACATCCTGTGGAAGGCTTATTTCATCATTGTAACTAGGCGAGGCAAATTTTACAGTTGCTGTATCTGAAAGGCCTGAGCCTACTTTTCCTGTTACTGTTACATCACCTACATAGTCTGTTGTTGACTCTAAAGTTGTTGTTGCTTTTCCAGTTCCATCTGTTAAATTAGAGGTTGTTATTGTTCCTGCTGTTGTTGTAAATGTCACAGGAACGCCAGCATCAGTTACATCATTTCCTAAGTCATCTTTCAGCTGAGCAGTAATTGTTGTTGATGTTCCATCTGCTGTTATACTGTTTAGAGCAGAGGTAACTTCAATTTGTTTTGCTCCTAAAGTATAGAAGGTTACATCAACCGAGCCTGAGTTAGTTGTTCCTGATGTAAGCTCTACTGTTGATGTTCCAGCACTTACAGAGGATCTTAAATCTACTGTTAAGGTTCCGTTGCCTGCTGTTGTTGGAACAGGAGGAACAAAGCTTCCTTTTGTTGTTGTAAACTGCACAACGGTATCTTCAGGTATTGTAAATGCATCTGCATCAAGTTCAGCTGTAATTGTTGATGTCTGAACACCACCTACTTCAATATACTCTGGAGTTGCTGTTAGTGTTATTGTCATTTCCCTTGTGAATGTTGTTGTGCCTGTACCTGTGTTTGGAGCAATTGCTAAATCATCAGCAGTTATTACAATTATATGCTCTCCACCTGCATTATCTGTGTCTGTAAATGTGCAGTTATAACCTCCAACAATTGGTGTACAATCTGAAGTTATAAAGCCAGTTGCCCCAGTTACGGTGATTGAATCTTTCTTTACTCCTGCTGTTGCGTCAGTCACAGTAAAACTAACTTCTATTGAGTTTGTATAGTACTTATCTTCTGGAAGTATGTTTGAAATTACTGGTGCTGTGTTGTCGACTGCAGCGTAACTAGCTGTATCTGCTATCCCTTCATTACCAGCATTATCATCTGGTTTGCAACTAATCCATACTACCTTATCATTCAAACTTGAGGTATCCCAACTACAAGAGTCTGTTGTATCAGTACAAATATTCTCCCAACCACTTGTACCATCATCTGTTAATGTATATTGATAGTCATAGCTATTAGCATTTACACCAACAGCATCAGTTGCACCACTACAAGTTACTGTGACAATTCCACTAAATTTACCTGCTTCAGCTATGCCTGTTATACCAACAGAATACCCAGTTGGAGCAGTTGTATCTTCAACTGTTACAGTGAAATCAGAAGGTGTTGCAACATTGCCATGGGCATCGGTTGCAGAGCATGTTACAGTTGTATCTCCTAATGCAAATGTTGAACCTGAAGCTGGGGTGCATGTAACAGAAACACTTGAATCATAATTATCAGTAGCATCTGGTGAAGTGTAAGTTACTATAGCACCTGATGAAGATGTTGCTTCTTCAATTACATTAGCATGAGAAGCTATAACTGGTTCTGTAGTATCAACAACATTAACTATTCTTGTTACCTGTGTTGCATCATTGCTGTTTGCATCTGTGACATCATAATTAATTGTATATGGACCAACAGTGTTTACATCTACATCAGTTGAATCAATTGCAATACTGCTTGTAATATCACCATCATAATTATCATCAGCAGTTGCACCTAATTCTGTGTAAGCATTGTGTACTTCAATTATTTGAGGATTATCACCGGTTAAAGTTATAACTGGTAAAGTTGTATCAACAACATTAACAGTTCTTTTGACTTGATTTGCAACATTTCCATGTGCATCAACAATATCATATGTAACTGTGTAAGAGTCAACAACATCTTTGTCTACTGGATTGACTGTAATGATGCTTCCTGTTAAATCTCCATCATAATTGTCTAGAGCTGTTGCACCAGCATCAGTGTATGTACTGTGAACTTCAATTGTAACAGGTGTAGAACCTAAAAGTGTTATTATAGGCTTTGTTGTGTCAACAACATTAAC
>SDBT01008591.1_pt1 | contig 16670 bp, 27 predicted proteins | sample 2277101 | NCBI WGS metagenome assembly SDBT01 (sample SAMN10404973, study PRJNA504765) | marine sediment metagenome | isolation source: marine sediment core GS10_PC15, 103 cmbsf | place: Arctic Ocean: Southern Knipovich Ridge | collected 2010 | reverse complement strand
CTTCCTGTGACTATAAATTCGGGGACTTCAAAATTAGCAGCTATTGCCGATATAAAAGGCTGGAGATAATTAGGAATCTTCCCCAGAGAAAATGATTCTATCTGCCCCACCTTAATCCAGGGAGGGTGTATATATTCCGATTTAAAATTAAAGCCTTCAACCTCTTTTGCAACATCATCAAGCATCTTCTTCTTAGGGGGATGTGTTTCATCCCCAACAATAAAATCTCTTGTTGGATTTCCATAAGTTAAGACACCATGGGCAATCCCTTCTTCAACTTTTAAATGCCTTTCAGCAGTTTTGTAAATCGGCTCTATGCTAGACATTCCAAGCAGCTCATCCCCAATCTTATTGTAAGTTAAATAAGCAACCCTTTTGAGCGGAAGCTTAATTCCCCCTGTGTAATCTTTTTCAGGATCTCTTTTGAAAACCCAGCCAACCGGAACATTGTCCTTGAATTTTATCTGCTCATCCTGCTTTCTCTGGAAATCTATATTAATAGGATGAATCGTGGAGAAGCCCAAAAGGTCTTTTGCCTTTTCAGGATCAGCTGGTTTTTCTTTAGTTCCTGCAGGTGTATAAAGCAATTCATCAGCAGCCAACGGAAAGATATCCGCATTGATGGACCTGTTCCGGAAGCTTTCCTGCAGGGCGAGCATGGGCCTTGTTGGATGCATCCTTTTGAGAAATTCATTAACTACCTTTTTGGCCTTGTCAGATTTGCAGACCAATTTCAGGCCGCGAAAAGACATCAAGTTAGCCCTGACGTTTATTGCTTTCTTGACAGCCCAGTTATTCCTATAAAGTATTTCCAGGGCTTTCTTGCCCTCGGGCTTTTGAAAATGAGTTGTATCAGTAAAAGCAATCTCTGTAAGATCATCTGAAGCAACAGAATAAGTCGTGAGAGCATACTTTTTTTCAGCAGTGTTCTGCAAATCTGCAACAAACCTGGAAAGAAAATTTTGTTTTCGAACTACTTTAATACGCTCAGATTCACCCATTTTCTAACTACTGGAAGAAATATTATAAAAACTTTTCCCTAAATTCATGTTGCACCGCAGTAAGACACTGCAGTTTTGTTTTCCACATCCCCCTTTAAATTTTCTTTTTCAGCAGCATTTGTTTTGGAATAGAAAAAATTAGAGATTACAGGCATGTTATGCGCTCCTAAAGCAGCAGCCATGACATGATCAGGAGATTTTCCTATAGATTCGAAAAGGGCTTTTTCTGAATTAAATCTTATCAGCTTAAGCTGTTTTATTAATTCATGATGGAATGGAAAATGTACCTTGTATCTTTCAAACTTCAAAGAGAACTGATTTATCAGACCCTCCCATTTATTTTTAGAGGCATAAGTAAAATTGAAGCCATTAACCCTCGTATCTATATTGTGCTCGGCAAACTGATTTTGCATATCAATTGTAACCTTGTCGCCCAATCCAGTGCAGTCAACATTCAAAACCTGCACCTTGAATTCCTTGCAGAGATATTCAGCGCTGTCGATGACCTTGCTCCAAAATCTTGGATCCTCAGGATTGTAGTCATGCTGCTTTATTAAGACCCCCTGTAAATTTCCATCCTTTTCCACTTTCCAGATAAACAAAACACTCTTGTCTCTTTTTCTGCCAAGATCAAGACCTGCAATATAATAGCCATGCTTCTCCCTTTGAGTCCACCATTGCTCAATATTGCTGGAGTTAACGGCCTCATCAATCAAAGCCTGCGGGAAAGGAGCAGTGCTGTCATCAATAAACTCAGCATCCAGCTCCTGGGCAGCTTCAAGCTTTGTCATCTTGCCCCTTTCTATGGCGAGCTCCTTTTTGGAAACTTTCGGGTTCAGATGGCTGGGAAATTTAAAACTCACAAAATCAGGATCATTAAAGCTAGTGTTAAAGTGATTCAATCCGTTTGGAGAACTTTCCTGGATTTCAATTGCTTTGGGGTTATCTAACTTTGCCAATCTAACAATGTGCATCTCAGAATCCATGATAAAAGCCGCTTCTGTAAATATCAGAAGATCATAACCCCTGCCCCTCTTTCCGTGTGAAGTAGGAGAGCAAATCTTTCCTATAATTTTAGAACCATTTGAAAACTTAACTGCCCTTTTCAACTCTTCAGCAATACTGGCCTGGATCCTCGAGCGCTCGAGATGCGGGTACATATGGTCGCCAAACCAAATATCCAATTCATCCCATCCCGGGCCATATACTCCGGTTCTAAAACCCGGATTTTGCGCGGAGAGTGTTAAAGCAATTGCAGAGGTTAAATCAGTTCCCCCCCATCTTCTGCCTTTGCAGATCAATATTCTCCTGGCGCCGTCTTTTAGAGCATTCAAAACCTGCATTTGGTCATGTTCTCTAGGGTGGAAATTCAAGAAATCTCTCATAAAGTAAGGAACATTATAATTAGCCTTGTTGTAGGATTCCTGCTCTGGCGCGCTCATGTAATCAATAATTTTTTTATTACTATTTAATTTTACTGTTTTTTTGCACCCCTTAGCCCTCACTTTCAGCGTTTCAGCGTCATGCCCCCACCCCAATCCTATTCAGCTTTACAAGAATACGTTAGCTTCGAGCGGGAGCGACTTAATGAGCGGAGGGAGAAGCTACGGGCAGTTATTTTTTAGTGAAAGAAATAACTGACCTTCTCTGGAGATTGGGAAAATCTCCAAAATTTTGCGGAGCAAATAAGCGAAGCAACAGGATAATCTGAAAACATTCAACATATACTTTTCTTTCATTGGGAAATGCACCCCCATTGTCTAAAGTGAAAAGGGCTCGAGTTCGAGTATGCATCGCGCGATGTTGCGCGGCCGAGATCCGCCCGGCGGGTTTGCCGCGGGGCACTTGGGCTCGGGCTGCTCGGGATGATTGGGGTGAGGAGGGGCCCGGGGAACCTAGGGGTGCCAGGGCTCAAGGGCCAAGGGCAGTTAGGGCAGGACCAGGGTTATATATTTCAATAGGGGGTTGGGGAAAGTGATTTTGTCGAGAGAGCACCGAATGTATAAATATACCTCCCCTACTTAAGCAAATAGTTATTTGGTATGGGTAGTTTTTGTTTGTGAACGGGGGGAGGAAGAGACGGAGGAGCGGACGGAGTAGGAGGAACGTGTGATGAGCTTGGTAGTGGCTTGGGTCGGGTGTGGCGCGTGAGGGGGGCTATTTTGTGCTTGGCGAGTTGGTAGGATTTGGTTAGGTTGGGTAGGTTAGGAAGTTGGTCTAGGGTTGGGTAGTGGCATTAGGTAAACTGGTCCTTTAGGATAACCGTAGGTTAATAAGAATCACCGTGGGGAATAAGTGTACTGATTGTTTGAGGAGTAGGTAGTGATGGGGGTAGTAGGGCTTGGGCACTCATTTATCTTTAGGGAGGGCTCTGTTACGGACGAGTACAGGGAAAACGCATGGAACTAGGTGGAGTTGCAGCCAAGAGACGACGCGGGAGGAGCACCGCACACAGGATGACGGGAGGAGGAACGCACCGCAGAAGACGCTAGAGAACGGGTTGATGGAAGACGCAAGGATACGCTAGAGATGAGTTGAGGAATGGAGGGTAAGGTGGTGGTTGGGACTGATGGGAAGGTGGAGGGATGGCTGGGAGGATAGCGATAGTTTGGGTAGTTTATGGCAGAGAGTTGGTGAGGCATGCTGTTTAGTTTAATGCAGTTTAGAGTGTCGCTTGATGGAGAGGGTAAGGTGAGGATAGAGGTTACATGGATAGGTTGAAAGATATACAGAGAAAGTTGGAGACGCCGGTACGCTAACACGGGATTGGAACGCTAGTTTAGGCAGTTTATGATTACAGAGGATTGAGGAGTGGAGCGCTAGTTTTGGTAGTTTATGGGAGATTGAGAGGATAGCTGTTTAGTTTGGGTAGTTTAAGGGTCAGTGGAAGACGCTCTGACAGCGGGGTGTGGAGGGCGCAAGGTAACGCTCATATAAGCGGGGTTGGACTAAGGGATGCAGGAGTTACTATGATGGAGTAGGAAGGGTATGGATGGTAACAAAGAGGAAGGGTTGGGGTAGAGGATAGCGCTAGTTTGGGCAGTTTCAGATTACAGAGGATTGAGGAGTGGAGAGTTTAGTTTAGGCAGTTTAAGCAACGCAGAAGACGTTCATGATTGAGTGGTTGAGTCTTAAGAGCAAGGTATGGGATGGATCTACTGGTTACAACTGGCGAAGCCCATCCCACGTTTTTTTTTGAGCGAGCGACCGAGCTCGCGGCTCGGCTCTGAGCGAGCGAAAATAGATACGAGCGAACAGAGTGAGCGAGAGTAACCTCCGTCAAGGGTGGGAGAGAATACGTCACAAGCCAGCCTGCGTAAAGGGCAGGTTGCTGAACAAGGGAATACTTGACCATTGTGAAGTGAACCTCGTATGTGGTTTCCTGCCCTGCGTAAAGGTTGGTGAAGTGAAAACCGTGCGAAGTCGACGGGAGCACGTGTTTCCCTGTCCTTTGCGAAATGAGGAGCGGTTGAGCCCGCAATCAGTAAAGAAGCCCTGAAGGATATCGGGCTGACATTATGGCGAGCAAAGGCGAAGTCAAGGGACGGAGAAGGGCGTATTCGTGGGTGGGATAGTAAAGTAGTTAATCTGGCCTATATAATCCGATACTATAAATATAATAGAGATGAAGTATCCTATATGTTCCAGAGTGCCAAACCCGCACTCACCCTTACGGCCCTAAACAGCCCTGGCCCTGAATGCTCGGGCAAGCTCCCTGGCTGCTCAGGCTCTGCAGCCCTTGTTTGGTTGCTCGAAGAAGGCTATATTCAAATAAGAAAGACCCAATACGATACGCATTGACGCTGGCTATTATACTACTAATTCCTTGATTATGCTATACCATGCCTCTATGGAGTCTTGTAGTTTGAATCTAGAGGTTTTAACGAATATTATGTCATTTACTCCTGAAATCTTTAGATAACGCTCTTGTTTGCTCTCTAGTTGATTTGTTGATAAACTGCTTTCAATAACCTCGAAAGCTAGGCCGCTGCTCCAGTCCACTGCATCGAGCACCCCTAACCCTTCGTGCTCATACTCGCAGTTGGCTTTCCGCCCTAGCTCTTTTAATCGCTTGTAAATCAAACATTTTAGAATGAAGTGCCTCAATGTTTCTGCCTTTGTGTTTGTGACCATCCTATTTAATAGAAATGTTAATCATATATGTTAAGTAAGGAATTGGTTTAAGTTGAATCAGAGGGAGGGACACCCTGTGAAACATTAAACCAAAGCTAAAAGCGTTTCCCTTCATTTCTTCCCCTTAACCTTGACCTGCATCATCTTTGCCAGGATATCTATTCCATCTTTTGCGTCACGGGATGATCTGGAAAGCCTCAAAGAATCCAAAAAATTCAATAAAGCTTTTTGAGCATAAAAAGCATCTCTTGATAAAACATTGGAAGTATCTACCTTATGTTCTTTACCGGATTTTGGATTGAATAAAAATGTTGTCTGAACAGGGCCCTTCTCAGCCATGTACCTGTTTATCCTTTTGATTCTGATCATGTTCATAATCATCTGAGGCAGCTGGAAGATATCTTTCCCATCCAGCTCAAAGTTATCTTTGATTTCCTTTATAGTTTGCTCAAAGAAATCCTTTTCTTCAACACACCTGGCTCTGTCCCGGTGATCTATAAATTCCCTGTTTCTTTTACAGACATTTTTTTCGTTGCACTCAGCGCAGGGAAGAAATCCATCATAATAGAAGCCGTGCTTGTAATTGCCTGGAGTTAAATTCCCTTTTTCCTTTTCTTTTTTTGCCATTGTAAGGTTAAAGAGCTCGGCTCGTCAGCTTCATCGCTCTGGTGTAGTATCGAAAACGAGGGCACATAACCCCCGCCAAAAAGAGACTTGTTTTGCACGGAAAAAAAGCCAACCTATATAATATCGAAACCTGTATATAAAGGTTGTGGAAAAAAGATTATCAAACCTCTGGCTTTGTGCAACCGCAACCACATACTTTTGTTTTTCTATATCTTCTTTGGTGGTAACCTAAGTTATAATCATCAATTCTATGTCCGCAATTCTTACATTTCTTCATTCTTTTATTCTCATTTTGGCTCTGGCTTTATGCATTGACAACCAGCTACCATGCAAGTAATCCAGCCATTATGATACCAGGAACTGCCGCAAAGTTTACCAATGCCATGTCCGCAATTCTTACATTTAATCATTTATACCGCCTCCGTTTTTGTTAATGTAATCTTGCCTTTTTCAATGGAGCACGCAAATTCATCTCCGGCTTTGAATCCAGCTTTTTCCAGATTCTTCTTACTGGATAACCTTATGTAGGCTCCAGTCATATCTTCATATACTTTCAACTTAAATCACTTCCGTTAAAAATCCGGTTAGTTATGTTCCAGATTATTTCATTTCTTAATTCTTCATTACTCATTTGTATCACCAACCCCTTGTGATACAAAGAGTCCGTTTGGTTGGCTCGGAGAGCGAACCCCTCGATAAATTTTTCTACGTAATAGAACAATTTACGATAAGGGGTTTGCGTGAGCTGACCAAAATCAAAAAGTTTAAATAGTAACTGGTAAACTGGAGTTAAAATGAGTAAACTCATCAAAATTTCTGAAAAAACTAAGAAAAGACTGGACAAAGCAAAGGAACATCCAAGAGAGACTTATGATGATACTATAGTGAGGCTGCTGGAAGTGGTGAAAAAATGAAGATACTTAAATGCTCTAAATGCAATCGAAATCAAAAAGAAGGAAAGTTTTGTTTAGACTGTGGGCATACTTTAACGGAGATTATTACCAAGGATATTAAATTTAAGTCAATAGATACTTCAAGAACGGCAGACCAATTGAAGAGAGATGTCAGAAATTGGCTTATGAGAATTGGTGTCCAGCCAACAGACATAAAAATTAATCTAGCTGAAAGTAAAGCCAGGATTGAATACCTTATAGATAAGATCATTTATAATTTTTCCAGTATTATGCAAAAAAATGCAACAAATAATTTGGCTGCTGTTGAGCAATTCCTACATTTTAGAGTTCTGGGGATTGAGCGAGGAATAGAAACAACAGAACAGGCATTTGCTGGATACAAGGCCCTGCCTGATCCTTTTGGAAAAATAGACCCATATATTATATTTGGCTTTAAGCAAAAAGTTCCAGTTGAGCAAGTTAGAGTCAAATACAAACAACTTGCAAAACGTTATCATCCTGATGTAAATCCAGATAAGAAAACACACTCTGAGTTTAATAGAATTAAAGAAGCATTGGATATGATTGAAGAGGAACAGAAGAAATGAACTTTAAAACTCTTAACCTAACAGTGCCAAAAGAAATCTATGATAATATAAAAAAAAGAAAAGGCTTCAAGCCTTCTGGATATCTGGCAGAGAAATACAGGCGGGAATTCATGGGCGAAAAAACCATAAAAAAAGAGATTGAAGACAAAACAAAAGAGCTTACAGATTTAAATAAAAAGCTGGCAGGAATGAAAGAAACATCCACCGTAAAGGCAAAGGATGATCCCAGAAGATGCACTCTCTGCAGCATGTTCTTTAATGAAAAAATAACCTTTAGGAAAAAAGTTCCTTATAAAGGGTTCGACTTCTGCTCTGGCTGTGTAACAAAAAGGAAAAAGGAAGTTGATGCTAAAATAGAATTATTTGAGAAGGTGAAATGAGAGAAACAAATATCCTCGATGGTATCAAAATAGTCAAGGAGAATCTGGATAAGCTTACTGACAAGCTCCTTGCAGATTTTTTTACAGCTGCCTTAAACGAGCTCATGTCCAGAAAAATACTGCCTGAAGATTCACTTCAAAAAGACCCAAGGGAAGTTGTAAAAGAGAAAGAAGTGTTGGAGAGAAAAACAGCCAAGTGTCAGAAAAAACAACAGTCAAAATGAAACCTACAAATCTAGCTGATGGCTCAACCATCCTCAGGGACACGAAGAAGCTGAGGGCGAAAGACCCCAACAGCGTTCAATATGAATTGACTGAATCAGCTGTAGATTTTTGGGAGAAAATGGATTCCAAAGGCAGGAAGATTTTATGTCCTGAATGCAAAACTACAGATGTAGCTCTTGCCAAAGATGGCTTTAGCAGATACATAGTTCATAACATGAATTGTTCAGTGCTGAGAAAATAAAAATGACAGAAAGAAAAACAATCAAAGGAGAAATAGAAGGCTGGGGCAGAGAGCCCAATAAGTTCAAAGGAGGCAGAGGCTCCTTGGGCATCAAAGTAGAGGGAGAATGGCATAACCTACTTGGAAAATTGGAAACACTTGAGAAAGTACAAAAAGAATTTCCAAAAGGAAGTATAGTCCAGTTTGAAGAAGAAGAAAACAAAAGAGGCTACCTTGACATAGTTGAAGATTCCATCAAAAAAATAGAGAAAGCAGAAGCATACGAAGGCGGAATAAAACAGCCTTCTGGAGATAGAAAAGATAAAGATTACGTAACCTGCTTTATGGCAGCAGTGGATGTTATTGTAATAAAGATAGCTTATTCATTTAGAAAAAATAAGCCATTATCAGCTTTTGAAATAACAAATGAGACTATGCAAATGACTGAGCAGCTGTATCTTGATTATCAAAAAGTAAAAGAAAAGCTAAAGCGGGAGGGAAAATGGTAAACACTTTTCAGATAATGCAATTAGTTGCTAATGCTGCAGCACTTGGGGCATTTATTAATATAATTAGATGGCAAAGAGCTCAACAGAAAATTAACGAAAAACAGATGGTGACGAATGGAAACTTCGTACTAAAGAAAATAAAATGGAAGAAGAAGATTTTTTAGATGTTGAAGATTGGGGTAAGCATTTAAGTTTAACAGACAATATTGGATATGATAAGAAACAGAGTCTATTAACAGCATGGGAACAGTAAAATCACATGATGAATTTTACAGATTGCTTATGCTTAACGTGCACAAAAGAACCTAACTGTAAAATATCAAGAGTAGTAAGAAAATATCAAATGGGATTATTAACAGAAAAATTTATGTGGGAAACAATATTTATGGACTTCAGAATAACAAATTGTAAAAAATATAAAAAAGGTGAAAAAAATGACAGAAGAAAAAACAAAACTTAAGAAAGGCCATGAATCCTGGCCTGAGCAGGAAAAGAAAGTTATGCAATTAGGGATTGATCAATTAATCCAGAAGAGGGATTCTATGAGGCAGGAGCTGTTGACAGAGAAAACAGGGCTTGAAGAAATGGGCATAGAAGTCCAGGTGAATGTTGACCATGCTGCCATAAAAGTAAAAGCTGCCCAGATGGGCCTGGCTTCCCTGTTGTTTGACCAGAAGTATGATATCACAATAAATAAGCACAAGAACAAGGTAATTGAATTAGAGCAGGAAATAACAAGGCACGCCCACAATATCGAAGTCTTCCAGAAGCAATTAGATGAAGGAAGGCCTATCAGAAAACAACCAAAAGAGGTAAAAAAAGATGGACAATCCAAAGAAGAAAAAGCTGGACAGAAAAAGGATAAGCCTGACACAGAAGCATGAAGTTAGGTATTTGAAGGAATCGACAAAAAGCCTTTTGAAAAGATTGCAGAAATTCAAGGATTCAGAGGTACTTGAGATAATGAGGTTTAACAAGCTGGGTGATGGTACACACCACAAAATTAAACAGGTTCTATCAATCAAAAGGATCTGCAAGGCCCTGCTGAAATACATTGAGAAAGCTTCCAGAAAAAAATAATTGCACTCGCATACCTCTTAGTAGATGAGCGTGGCGGGATTTGCGAGCAGGGGTGATGTCCTGAACTATACACCGTTGCGTTCCTTTTAAAAAATGAAAAAAGAAAATATAGATGTTTTGAAAAAAATGTTGAGGGATATGGAAGAGGGAACTCTAGGATGTAGTGGATTTAATATAAAAGAAACTGATACTTTAAGGTCTGCTATAAAGGAATTGAAAGAGGTAGTTTCTCTTATAGATGAGAAATTAGTGGAACTTAAGAATTGGATGAATTTAGAAAATGCAATATACTCTCAAGATTACGAAAAGAAAAAAGCACAGTTTGGAATTTTGAAGGACCTAAAAAAAAAAGTTGATTTGAATGAAAACTGAGAGAAGAATAATCACTGGCAAAGTCCAGGGCTACAGCAGGGAGATTACCAAGTTCCCAGGTAAAAGAGGTTCCAGAGGAGTGAATCTAGACACTCACTGGCACAACGTCCTTGGTTCCTTAGAATATCTGAACGTGCTCGAAAGCAAGTTCCCTGTACATGCCTATGTCAGATTCGTTGAGAAGCGGAACAAGCGCGGATACTGGGATATAGTTGAAGATTCCATAAAAAAGATTACAAAGAAGGAAGCTCTTGCAAAGGATAAAGACACAAAATTGCCAGAGCCGGAAGAGACTCCAGCTCCACCAGTGATAGAAGAGATTGAAATCAATGAAAAGAACAATCCGGATATCTACATCAACAAGAGCAGAGTTAAAAAAGTGTTTGATGATCTCCTAAGTGAATGGAAAGAAAGAGGGGGAGATGTAGCTAACCCTTCTTTCGACAGGATTCCTTTACATCAGATATATAAAAAAGCACAAGAACTGGGAATAGAATGAGCAGAAATTTAATTATAAACTCATCCATATGGAACTGTTCTGGAGAAGAAGCTACAAAATTCCTAGAGTATTGTGAAGCCAATGTTTCAAACCCGAAAATTAAGTTTGATGAAAAGTTAGACCTCGTCATTGAAGAGGACTTTGATAGAAGGCACATAACAGCTTTGCTCAAATTTTTAAAGGAAAAATGACAATCTACTGCTTCCATGAAATAGGATATCAGAAAAATCCCTACTGTATAAGCCCTTACAATTTTGTAAAATTCGCCAGGGAACATAAAAGAGACCGCTTCCACTTTGATGATGGAAGGCAAGGAATCTTCACTAATTGGCCCCTGATACTGGAAAATATAAGGTTTAAGCCAGTAATCTTCATAGTGCCTAATTTCTTAAAAGGCCATATACCCGAGCATGAAAAATACACGGAGTTCCTGGATTATAAACAGATAGAGCAATTAATTGGCCATGGCTTTGAGATAGGCAGCCACTCATTATCACATTGTGATCTAAGGTCATTATCTGACAGCCTGCTTAAGGAACAGATAGAATTATCAAAAGAGTGGCTGGAACTTAAGTTTAAAATAAAAGTCACAAAATTCAGCTACCCTTATGGGAGAGTAGATGAAAGAGTAAAAGAGCTGGCAGAGAAAACATACAAGCATTGTTACAGTTTGGATTCACCCCTAGGGGAAAGAAGAGAATTAGTCTTATCGAAACAATGAAAAAATACATCATCCTCGACATAATGAAATTAAAGGAAGTCTCAATTATAACTGAAATCAATGAAAAAGGCGGCGGAAAAATAATAGCCATAATATAAAAGAATGGAAAAATCTGCGCAAGAGATATTGGATGAAGCAGGAAGATTAGAAATAATCGATTCTGTAAAAAGAGCTACGTTCTACAGAGCACATGAACCTCTATTTAAATGGTGGATAAAAGAATTCATGAAAGAAAAGTATCCTGGTAAACACTTCAGCTCTTCAGAATCAATCGAGCAAATGCTCTGGCAGAAAGAGAGAGAACAACAACTTATAAGGCTATTGACATGAGAACAAAAGAATACATGGGAAGAAGGAGACGTCCTGCTGGGGAAACTAGCAAGCGGTAAGATTCCAGACCGGAGTGGCAATATTCCGCACTGGCGCGGTGAAATTCCGCCCCTTCCCTCCAAATCAATAGGAAAAGAATGGAGATTTAAATGAGAACCGAAAAAGAAATAAGAGAAATGTTGAATATACTTAATGCTAAGGAGCCAGCTATAGTGCGCTATTTAGATGGAGATGGCTTCCTAAGTTGGAGTGAGAAAGCAGGTCACTGGGCTGACTGTCTAAAGTGGATCCTTAAATGAGGACAAAAGAATACATCAAGGAAAAGAATAAGAAATGGAGAGGTCAAAATGGAATTGTTAATGAGAGCTTTTGAAAATTGTCCAGGGTGTAAAAAATATATTGCTCCAGGGTTTAGAACAGATGCCTGTCCCTTTTGCGGTAAGGATTTTACAACAACGCCAGAATACCAAAAACAGAAAGAAGAAGATTTGGCTTTTTTTAAAGGGTTTGCGATTGGTAGAATTAGAAATGAGATGGCAGAATTCGGAATAACAAAAGAAGATATTGGATTGTAGCAAATATGATCTTAAAAAAGAAAAACCCGCCTCTGGATACCAGGGAAGCCCTGGGTTTTAGAAGAAAGAAAGAAAGAAGTTGTTTCTTCTGCGGAACAACTGAGGAAAATAACTTCGATGAATTTGGAAAATTGCAAATGCTAAAAGTAATTTCAAAAGACAGAAATCTGTCTAACACAAGAGTAACAAATCATATATACATCTGCCAAGTTCCAGCATGTGTAAAAAGGAGGCCGTTTATATGACGCTAAAAACTTTAAAGGATTTTGATTATAGAAATGATGATTATAGTCTAATACTCATTAAAGAACTTAGACAGGAAGCAATCAAATGGATTAAAGACTTCAAAGAAAAAATAAGGTTACATTCTCACGAAGACAAATCAGACCCTCTTTATTTAAAATGTATTAGTTGCCGTAATATGTTTGTTAATATAGAGTGGATTAAGAATTTCTTCAACATCACAGAGAAGGAGCTCGAATGATATTAAGAAAAAGAAAAAGAGTTGGCATGGACAGATTGTTTCCTTTAGTCAAGAAAATAAGGCCCCGAAGATGTGCCCTTACAGGAGAAACAGAAAAACATCAAACTCCTTATCCTGATGCAAGTATGCACGGCCATAAAGATTTTAACAGCCCTAAAAAATATCCCCTGGAAATAGATCACATAAGCGGAGTTCCTTCCTGGGCAAGGCCATGGGATCTTAGATGGCTGACAAAAGCAGCCCACATAGCAAGAACAAAGCTTCAGCTATTTCCATACAGAAGAAAAAAGAGAAAAGGAGCTCCAAGCAGGATTGATGGAAACAAACTCTCTTATGAATAAAAAATTAGAAAAATATTTAAAAGAAATCAATTAATAAAAAAAAGAAACAGAAAAATACAAAATCAACACTGGCACTGTAGTTGATATTTCTGTTTTATATAAACTTTTTGGTTAGTCGAGGCTTTATGAAACTATCAAAGCAAGACCTTAGGATAATCATGGCCATAAGGAAAGAAGATAACCCAATGGCCAACTATCAGATAGCAAAAAGGCTCAAGATACATCCAGCTCAGACTTTCAAGCGGTTGACCCTGATGGGCCAAAACAGAGTTCTCCAGGTAATCCCAGGTTGCCCAAAGTTCTATAGTCTGGATCCAGATAATGGTGTCCAGAATTTCATAGTTCTCACAATCGAATGCCCGAAATGCGGGATACTGCATATAAGACATCAATCACAGACCACAGTGCAATGCAGCTGCAAGACCAGGTCAGGAAAACCTACTAGGTTCTATGTCTACAATAGCAGGATAAAGGGCAAGAAGGTGCTTACAAAGCAGTCTGAGAGCCAGTCTCCAGAGCTGCATGAAAAGACTATTGACATTAGGTCAATAATGCAAGAGAATATATAGAAATGTTGCGTTCTTCTTATTTTCCATATAGAAAATATTAAAATGTATTGCCAAATGTAGTCAATTTGTAGGGGTATCCGGATCAGTTCTTCAGTTACCTCTGGAATCCCCTGGATTGACTGCGGTTATAACCTCTTTACATAAAGCAATACAAAAGGCAACATTTATACATAAAGCAATACAAAAGGCAATACATAAAGCAATAAAATTAATATCATAGTTTTCTATATAGTAAATATATAAATATATAGGATACAAGCTTTCTACTACTACTATCTGATGTGATTTTAACCTGACCCATATACAAATTGACCACAAAAAGCAATACATAAAGCAATATTTATTACATTAAGCAATACATAAAGCAACATTTAAATAGAAGCTCTGCTTTAAGCATTAAATTCAGGATTAAGGCCTGCCAGACACCAGATTGCAGCTTATCTAAAGTTGATATGGTGGACTGTAATAGAATAAGTTAGGCACTATGAATGTGCCTTTCTTTTTTAAAAAAAATCACTTCTTTACTGTTTCAATTCTTCTTTTCTTAACTGCATTCAACAGCAGATCTCCACCAAGAGCCACAGCTGATACCTCAAACCAGGTTACGTCAAACCCGGGCAAATAAGCAATAACAAGCCCTATCAAGCCGACTCTGGCAACTGTTTCTCCTAATTTCTTAATCTCATAGTCCTGGAGATATCCATCTTTGAAGCTGGCTTTTGCCCAGCCCAAAACGCTCCTGACAACAGCAGCCCCTACAATCAGTAAAGGCTGAAATATAGACCAATCCAATTTTATCACCTCAATATTGTTTTTGATAGCATGACCTGTGATTGAAGCATTTGAAAGTAATGTAACCAGGAATATCCCCAGGAGCGCGTATAAAGCGAATATAAGCCTTTTGTGCCACTTAAGTGATATCTCCATCGAAATAATTCTTTTCTCAATCCCTGAGAGCTTTCTATCCATTGAGCTGGCCTCCTGATAAGAGATTTAAGCTACTTCCTGAAGAAATATAAACATAGCCACCTGAAACTGTCAGAGTTCCTGAACCTTGGATTTCTAAAGTTCCATCAGAAATAACCAAATTTCCTGTAATAGTGTCAGCAACATTTAGAGTGCAAGCATCTCCATTAATTATAGTCCAGTCGCCAGAAGCCGGGGGAGTGCAGGAATCTACGAATACGAATGACCAATTAACTTCAAAGATTAAATCATATCCCCCACCGCCAGTTTGCTCTACCCAGCAGCAATCCCATAACGAACCATTCGTAAATGGGTTTCCTGTATCAACAAAAGCCTGATAAGGTTGATCAAAAGAAAAGGTGTCATTACCTTTTAATAGTGCAAAATAATGTCTATTTCCGGGTAGGGTGGGACATGTAATATCAGAAGTTACCCAACCTCCTGATTCGTCTGCAGTGGATAATTGACCTACCGTGCAAAGTTCCTGGTCAGGTCCAGCAGCTGATGTTCCGTTCATTATTCCAAATGAAAAATTATGATCCCCTTCTCCGGATACATATCGAATATAGAAACCAATAGAAGTTACATCAATATCCCCATCAGTAAAATTGAATCCTTGAGCAAGTTGGGTATCATCTTCATCAAATGCATACCATTCTGTACCATGCTCGGAACCGAGTATAATTTGAAAAGCGGAGACTGAAGTTATGAAAAATACGAACAACAAAAAAAGTTTAATTAACCTTAATAACGAGCTTCGAGCCATCATAATAAATCTCAGCCTCCTGTCCTGTTCCTAAATAAATTTTGCTGTTTGTTGTTATATAAATATTTTCAATTTCATCTGAAGTTGAGCCAATATTTTGAGCGTTGGTATCAAGATAACCGCCTAACTGTGGAGAAGTGTCTGCGACAACCCCTCTGCAAGTTGAAGTATCTCCAATAGTGTTTATAAATGGAGTAGAAGCTGCACAGGCAGCTGGATAAGAATCAATGTCTGTCCATGCATTTCTGCTGACAAAATTTGTATTAGATTCGGTTTCAGTAAAATAAGTATCTGAGTGTGTGTGGTCGCCAAGGCAGACTGCGCCTGAAGTACATTCCCCACTTCCATCTTTTACAAGCACACATTCTAATTGCGTTCCTGTAGATTCATATTCACAAATCCTTTCATCAGTTAAAGTTCCTTCATTGACTGAGAACGTGCCTGTAGTTAAATCTAATAATGTACCTGAAGCAGAATAAGTAGTATCATCATCTGCTTCACATGCGAAATCATTTCCATTAAGATAATAGTGATTGCCTGCAGCGCAAGGGGTATCAAAATTAATTTTAGCTTCACCAATTTCATCAGCATCAATATCCCCATCTGCATCCCAGGCATCATCTACACAATTAGTTATTTCCGAGCAAGTATCATGAGCAGAATCTGTTTCATGACTCGGCACAAAAACAGATCCATTGTTGCTGTAAACAATCTCAACACAAGAATTTGTGGCTGAGCAATTCTGCGCAAAAAGTTCTTTGATATTTATTCCAGAAATTTGATATTCTGTTGCATTAAATGTTTTTGAAGTATTGATATCAGAATCACTAAATAAACTTCCAGTCATAGTGTCCCCGCCAATATCAACATAAGTGTTCAAATCAGATTCTATATCCTCGTCGTCAATATCAAGAACATATTCAGGAATAATCCATTCGCTCTTTGTAACATTAGCCCAACAGATGGTTTCTGCAAAAGATACATTTTCAGCTCTGACAATAGAATCATTATCGAGAATTGGAGATTCATTATTAACAAAGTTCCATCCATCTCCAAGTCTTACATACTGGTCGTCTAAAGCTGTGTTGCCCAATGCAATATTCTCAATAGTTCCAGATACTTCCCCACCTACTGATTGAGAACCTATATCCAAACTTTGATTATAATCATCTAAATTAACGCTTCTATTGAGAGTATCATTTATCATCAACTCTGCAATTATTGTTGAATTACCTTTATCTAGATATGAATTATCTCTTAAATGATCACTTGCATTTCCTTCATTCCAGAACTGAGGCAGATAATTATCTATAAAACCAGTTGCATTGGTGCCATCCCAAATATTAATAATAAGTTGATATGCATCTAAA
>SDBT01008589.1_pt1 | contig 16671 bp, 14 predicted proteins | sample 2277101 | NCBI WGS metagenome assembly SDBT01 (sample SAMN10404973, study PRJNA504765) | marine sediment metagenome | isolation source: marine sediment core GS10_PC15, 103 cmbsf | place: Arctic Ocean: Southern Knipovich Ridge | collected 2010 | reverse complement strand
TTCTATGCCTTCGGGATGGATATGGTAGGAATGGGTAAAGAGTTTCAGGAGTTTGGAGTTGAATTAGTTGATCTAGAAACCGGAGCCCGTGAGGTCATTGATAGTGACCCTTATCTGGTAAATCCCCACACCCAGTTTGACTTCATTAAAGGAAGACAGCTTCTGATCCAGCACAATCGGGGAGGAATGATTGATGAGACCGGGAAAATGATTCGACTGGTAGGTTCAAAAGGAGCCACCCTCTATCTTTTAGATATTGCCGATGGCAAACGCACCCTCCTCAAGGTAGGTAAACCCTACACCACTGGTATTACCGGACACGAGGCCTGGATTGGCAGTACTAAAGAGATCCTTTTTAGTGTTGTAGCTTCCGGTGAGTTTTCTGCTGAGAAGGGTAATCTTCTGGCCGTAAAGGCAGGTGAAGAAGCTCGGGTAGTATCCCGCGGTTACGACTTCAACCATGTGGGTACCTCATTCTGTGGCAGGTTCTACTCATCTGATGACTGGAGAAATGGTGATATAGTCATTGGCTCTATTCTTACTGGTAAGTGTGCAATCCTCTGTCATTCAAAGTCTTCCTTAGGCAGAATGCAGAACGCTCATCCGCATGGCTATCTTACCCCTGACTTAAAGTGGGTCATCTTTAACTCTGATAGAACTGGCATTAGCCAGATATATGCCGCTAAGGTACCCGAGGGAATGATTGAAGAACTGGAGGAAGAATAGAGGCAAGAGGATATTTCGGGGGCTCATCCAGCAAGTTTTAGAAAGTATTTAAGGGAGAGATTGATTGGGCCTGGAAAGTTTTTGGAGAGGTGACCAGGGGAGTGAAGAGGATAGATGACTTTATCAAGATGAAAAAGGAGGTCAATTAAGATGGAAAGAGTTAAGGTAGGCATAATTGGCTCTGGATTCGCCGCCAGTTTACATGCTAAAGCTTACCAGAGATATCCGAACGCTGTCGTGATTGCTGCATCTGCAATCGATAATCTTGATAGCTTCTGTAAACAATATAATATTCCAAAATGTTACAGTGATTATAGAGGAATGCTCAAGCGAGAAGATATACAAATGGTAAGTATTTGTGTTCCAAATTACCTTCACAAAGAAATAACGCTGGCTGCAGCTTATGCGGGTAAGCATATAATTTGCGAGAAACCCATGGCTACCACTCTCAAGGATGCCGATGAGATGATAAAGGTCTCTGAAGATAATAAGGTGAAGCTCATGTACGCTGAGGATTGGGTTTTTGCTCCGGCTCTTGTTAGAGCAAGAGATATTTATAAAGAGGGTGCGATTGGCGATATTGTCTATGTAAAGGCCAAGGAGAGCCATGGCGGTTCTCATTCTCTTTACGCACAGAAATCCGAATACTGTGGCGGTGGAGCAATGATTCATCTAGGTATACATCCAGCTGGTTTTATTTCCTGGCTCAAGGAGAAAAGGATAGTGAAAGTTGTGGGGCAAGTTAGCAGAGGTGGCGCCAATAATTTAATCCATCCTCAATTCGAGGGCGAAGACTGGGCAGCAGGTATTTTGACCTTTGAAGATAATACCTTGGCCATTATTGAGGGAAATTATATTACTTTTGGTGGCATGGACGATCGAATCGAGATTTACGGAACAAAGGGAAATATTAAGATCAACCTTACCCAAGGCTCCCCAATTTCCGTATACAGCGCGCATGGATATGAATATGCCATTGAAAAAGCGGAGACCACCAAAGGTTGGACTTCCCCAGCTGTGGATGAAGAGAGTTCTTTAGGATATCAGGATGAGATTGCCTATTTTGTTGATTGCGTGAGGCTAAATAAGCAAGTAATGAGAGGTGTTCGAGGAGAAGATGGTCGAACTGCCCTTCAGATCGTACTGGCCATATACGAATCAGCGAAGAAGGGAAGGACGATAAGGTTAAAAGGTGAACAGTAGCCTGTAAGAGGAATGGGTGAAAGTCTCTATGAACTAGCAAAGGAGGATCGATAGTATGGCTGTAGAGGAGAAAAATATTCTAATGCCGCTTGAGATTGCTGGAGTAAAGTTCCGCAATCCATTTTATGTTAGTTCGGGTCCGGCTTCAAAATCAGTTGAGCAACTACTGAGAGCGCAAGAGTGTGGGTGGGCAGGGGCGAGCATCAAGTTGACATTTGACCCCGTTCCCTATATCAATCTAGAGCCCAGGTATGGCTGGTTTCAGGATCTGGGTTATCTTTCTTTTTCGGCCGAGAAAAGACTCATTATTGAAGAGGGTCTAAAATTAATGGAGGAGGCCAGAAGACGGACCAGAGATTTTATTCTACTGGCCAATATTACCTATTCTGGTAAGAAAGGGCCGGAGGGTTGGGCGAATATGGCCGCCAGGTTTGAGATAGCAGGCGCCCATATCATTGAGCTTAATATGTGCTGTCCCAATATGTCTTTCAATGTGGCAGTTAGCGCAGAGATCACAGAAGGCGAACCTCTTTCTGGAGCAAGTCTTGGCGGAAACGAAAAAGCAGTGAGTGCTATTGTTAAAGAGGTAAAGAAGGCTGTCTCTATACCTATTTTTGTTAAACTAACCCCGGAGGGCGGCCGAATCGCTCAGGTAGCTAAGGCCTCTTTTAAGGCGGGTGCTGATGCCGTTGTCAGTGTAGCCAACAGACTGGGGATTCCCCCCATCAATATGCACAATCCAAAGCAGTCGGTCTACAGTCTCCAGAAAGAGCCAAGCATGTCCTGTCTTTCCGGTCCCTGGATAAAACCGTTAGCCTTAAGGGATGTCTATGAGATCCGAAAGCTGGTGGGTCCGGAACCTGTAGTTGTGGGCTCAGGCGGCGTAAGTACGTTTCAAGACGCAGTAGAGATGTCTATGGTGGGTGCTGATCTCATTGCCATCTGTACCGGGATAATAATCAACGGCTTTGGATTTCTGGAAGGACTTGTGAAGGAGGTCAAAGAATATCTGGACGGAATGGGCTATAGCTCGCTCAGAGAGGTTCGTGATGTTCTTGTTGAATGTATTACTCCTTCCTCTGAGCTCACCATAGACAAAGGGTATGCTCGACTAAAGGATGAAGGTCTTTCTGCTCCTTGTGTATATGATTGCCCAGCCCATATACCTATTGAGGCTTGTCTAAGAATGGTGGCCGAAGGTAACTTCAGGGAGGCCTTCAGGCAGATAACCTCTAAGAGTCCGCTTCAATCTGTGTGCAGCCGAATCTGTACCCATCCCTGTCAGACTCGATGCATTCGGGGCGAGATAGATGAGCCAATTCTGAACAGAGAAATCGAAAGGTTCGTCCTTGAATATGGCAGGAGAAAAGAATGGAAAGCAGCCACTAAGACGGCTGTGAAAAAAAATGAAAAGGTAGCCATTATCGGCTCCGGGCCAGCCAGCCTTTCTGTTGCCTATGACCTTGCTGAAGTTGGCTACCGCGTCACCATCTTTGAGTCAGAGAAGGTAGCTGGCGGTATGCTAAGGCTCACTGTTCCTGAGTTCAGACTTCCCCGTAATCTAGTCCAGGAAGCAATCGAAGCCATCGAGAAGTTGGGAGTGAGTATCAAGACAGGCGTTACCCTTGGTAAGGACATCACTATAGATAGATTAAGGAAAGATGGTTTCAAAGCTATCTTTCTGGGTATTGGAACCCAGAAGGTACTAAGACTGAATATTCCCGGGGAGGAAGCAAGGGGTAGCCTGACTTCTCTTGACTTTCTGAAAGGTGTCTTGAGGGGTGAAAGCCCGCAGATTGGGGAAAGGGTTGCTGTCATCGGAGGCGGATTCACTGCTATTGATTCGGCCAGAACGGCCATTAGACTGGGGGCCAAAGAGGTCTTCATTGTTTATAGAAGAACAAAGGATGAGATGTCAGCCACCCCAGAAGAGGTGATGGAGGCAGAGGAGGAGGGGATAAAGATTATGTATCTTATCTCACCTAAAGAGATTATTACCCAGGATGGCAGGGTAACCGGGCTCAAGATGGTTAACCACGTATTGGGTGAGAAGGATACCTCAAGTAGAAGAAAGCCGGTGGAGGTTAAGGGAACGCATTTTGTTTTGCAGGTCAATACGGTCATCTCAGCTATCGGACAAGGTGTTCAGCTCGACTGTCAGGGTATGGATCTTGAGATGACGCCATGGGAGACCATTGCGCACAATGAGGATACGGGTGCCACCAATATTGAGGGTGTCTTTGTGGGAGGCGATGCAGCCACAGGTCCCAGTGACGTTATTCACGCTATTGCTAGCGGTAAAAGAGCCGCCGCATCCATTGATAAATACCTGGCCGAGGACAATGCTCTTCTACAATACGAGCCGCCTTTGACCGTGATAGACAAAAAGAAAATACTTGAAAGACGAGGCAATTCTCCTCGCATAAGTAAAGCTGAGATTAAATCAGTATTTACAGATGAACGTAGGAAGAACTTCAAGGAGTATACTGAAACGCTTGCGGAAGATGAAGCCGTGAGAGAGACTAAGAGGTGTCTTAACTGTGGCTGCGGCATTGGCTGTGCTATTTGTGAGAAAGTCTGTCTCTCTTTTGCCCCCGTTAGCTCTGAAGATAACATAATCAGGATAGATAAGGAGAAGTGCGTTGGCTGCGGTATATGTGCGCAGCTTTGTCCTAATTCGAACATTGAGATGGTTAAAGCGACCTAAAGGTTTATCTTTTTCGGTAGGAAAGGCCAAATAGATTTTCCTCGCAGTTCCCCGGAGGAATTTGACAGAGTTTCCAGGGTGAGATAAGCTCTAGGTCATCTTTCAGAAATGCTGAGGTATTAAAGGAGCAGAAGAGAACGATGTTAGCAAAAAACCATCAAGAAATTATGAAGAGACACCTGGATTTCTGGAATCGAAAAAAAATGGAAAAACCCATAATTAATGTTGATTATTCACTTACAAACCGTTTCGGACATGTCCCTTCTCTCCCCAGAGAATGGCAAGATAAGGATGGTCTTTTTCTTGAGCCAGAGATGTTATCTCCCGAGAGATTAAAAGCGGAACCAAAGGCGGTGTGTAAGAGTGATCCTCCTGTGTGCGGGCCTATCTTCAATACGGCATATACTCGCCCGGGACCTCAATTAGATTTCAGGAGGATCTAGCAATCAACCTTTCACCACATTGTTTAAGGAATTTCTCCTACCCTGTCATAAGAAGATCGTAGAATCTTTTGATTATCATGTGCTGCATACCCATTCGGGGTTCAGCAAGTTGGCTGAATGGTCATTAGAGAACAAACATTTAAAAGCTATAGAAGTAGTTATCGATCGAAACGGGCCAAAAATAGAAGACCTCATCGCGTTATGGAAAAAGATTCAGACTCAAAAACCTTTGATTCTTGAGGGCCTTCTCAGTGGAAAGGAACTCCATCTGGGCTTATCAGAGCTTTCTCCCGGAGGTCTTTTTCTTGATATTGACATTGTGGCAGAGGATAAGTTGAACATAGCTGATTTCTATTCCCGGCAAACCAAGCCGGAAATCGTGGAAAGGAACTAAGAAAGGAAGAGTAAATGTACAAAATACTGGTAACTGTACCTGACTCTTGGAGTGCTGCTTTGTCTTGCCCGTAGGATCTGTGAGACTAACACGCTTACAAAATCGGGAAGATGGGAAAAACCTCTTGCTACAGAGGTGTGGCGAAAAACTCTGGGACTAGTAGGAGCGGGAAGGATAGGCCAAGCAGTGATAAGAAGAGCCAGTGGTTTTGAAATGCGGGTTTTAGCACACGATATACAAGAGAATGAAAGAATTTCTGAACGCTTGGGATTTGAGTACACCTCCTTGGAAGGGGTGCTTAGCGAGGCTGATTTCGTTACCCTACATCTTCCTTTGAACGAGAAGAGCGAAGGTCTAATAGGAAAAGATGAAATTGCCCTCATGAAACCTTCAGCCTATATTATCAACACTTCTAGAGCGCAGATTATCGATGAGTGTGCTCTCTATGAAGCCTTGAAGAAAAAGAGAATTGCTGGAGCAGCGTTGGATGTCTATGCCAAGGTTCCGCCACCCAAAGACTTATCCTTCTTTCAACTGGATAATGTGATTACTACTCCCTGGATAGCGTACAATACTCGCGAGAACATACGGAACATGAATCTCACCTGTGTCGAGAATGTTCTTAGAGTGTTTAGAGGACAAAAGCCTTTGTATGCAGTGAACCTACCAGATTCCTGGCAAGACGAATCGTCAACATGAGGAGTGTGAAAATGGACCTAATACAGCAAATCAGAAAAGAAGAGGTTCCTCCTGGGAAAATAGCCTTCTGGTGGCTCGGTCAGGCCGGGTACATCATTAAAACGGATAAGGGAGTTATAATTGCTATAGACCCGTACCTTTCAAACTTTTGCGCCAAAGAGGATCCAAGTAGTTCTCGTATGTATCCTTCACCTATTAGGCCGAATGAACTGACGTGTGATCTTTGTCTTCTCTCTCATGATCATGCTGACCACTTAGATCCAGAGACAATGCAAAACCTTCGATGTAGCAAGAGCACAGTCTTTGTTGGTCCACGCAATTGCTGTAAACACCTGGGTGAATTAGGAATAAAAGACGAGTCAATTATATTACTCGAATCTGGGGAGAATGTGCGAGTGCGTGGCATTGATCTCAAAGGCGTATTTTGCCTTCCTACAGATGATGAGGTGCTCGATAGCATCGGATTCCTTATTTTCCTCACGGGTGGTATCTCTATCTATCACACCGGGGATACCGGGTATGTAGAACTTTTGCACTATCTATCGAAATACAGCATCGACATCATGTTGACCTGCATCAACGGCAAATACGGGAACATGAACTGTATTGAAGTGGCAAAGCTAGCCAAGATTCTTAACCCACGCGTGGTAATTCCAAACCACTATGATTTATTCGCACACAATCAAGCAGATCCTCATGAATTCGAGAAAATAGTAATCGAAAGAGGCGGCGGTGTTGAATGCAGAGTTCTAGAAGTAGGAGATAAGTGGATATACCCCAAGTGTTGATCTTATGCTGATTTGAGTATGGGGATTGGTGGTATGGGTAGGCAATACTTATAAAGATAAGGAGAGACTATGGTCAAGATTACTGTTTGTCTGGAGACTTTTTTCAGCGAACTTTCCTACCAGGATCGTCTAGAAAGGGTGGCTAAGATTGGCTATCAGGCAGTTGAATTCTGGCTCCACGACCACTGGTTTGATGGCAAGAGCCTAATACCCAGAGAAAAAGGCCTGGAAGGCATAAAAAAAACCGTGAGGGATCTCGGGTTGGAGGTTTCCGACTTCACGGTGAATTCCCCGGACGGGAATATCGGAGGTTCTCTGGTAAAGCCTGAAGATAAAAAGCTTTATCTTTCCCGTCTGACAGAAGTAATTGGCCTTGCCCATTCTCTTGACTGCAAAAAACTCATAACCTGTACGGGAAACTTTGTTGAAGGAAGAGAAAGCAGGGACCAGACCAGAAGTATAATAGATACTCTCAGTGAAGCAGCCCGCTTGCTAGAGAAGGAGGAAATCACCCTAATGGTTGAGCCTTTAAACAGCTTTGTGGATCATCCAGGTTACTTTCTGGATTCCTTCAAAGAAGCCGCCAGGATAGTGAAGCAGATAGACCATCCTAATATCCGCCTTCTTTATGATATATACCACATGCAAATAATGGAGGGCAATATCCTATCTACCATTGAGAAAAATCTTGATCTCATCTCTCACTTTCACGCAGCTGGAGTTCCTGGTCGTCACGAACTGTCACGAGGTGAGCTCAGCTATCCCTTTATCTTCAAAGAGATTACCAGGCTTGGATATGATGGATACTTTGGTCTTGAGTATTGGCCTAAGAAAGATTCAGAAAGTTCCTTACGAGAAAGCAAAAACCTTCTTCAGTTATGAGTGCTTAGGGGGGACTTTTGCTTCTAGGGCTAACACCAGCTATTCATGTCTTCAAGGCGTGCAGATTCCTTGAAGAAGGGAAAGAAAGATGAAAAAAAAGCTTAATATCGGGATTATCGGGGCTGGAATGATTGCCCAGAAGGTTCATTTGCCCGAATACTCTCAGAGAGAAGATACCGTAGTCGCTGTCATTTGCGACACAGACTCAAAGAGAGCGAAAAAGCTGGCTGAGAAGTATGGTATTGAACGAGTATGCGAGAACTGGGAAGAGGCAATAGAGATCAAGGAACTTGATGGCGTTAGTATCTGTACGCCAGTTAATCTACATAGTAATATGGTCTGCAAAGCCGCAGAGAAAGGTAAACATGTACTATGTGAGAAACCCATGGCCTCAACGCTACAAGAAGCTGATTTAATGATTAATACTGCTAAGGAACATGGAGTAAAGTTAATGATCGGGCTGAATCAACGATTTATTCCTGCCCACCGTGCAGCTAAGAGCATAATTGACTCAAATATCCTGGGCAAGATTAATTCCGTACGAGCAGCGTTTGGTCATCCCGGTCCAGAATTCTGGACTCCCTCCCATCAATGGTTTTTCGACCGGAAAACCTCTTCTGGGGGGGTTTTAATGGATTTGGGCACCCACAAAATAGACCTGGTCAAATGGTTAGTAGGTAAAGACATAGTGGGAGTCACGGCTTTAACCAGAACTCGAGAGAAGAATATCTCAGTCGAAGACAACGCAACTTGCCTTCTGGAATTTGCTGATGGTGCGACTGCTGTCATTGAAGTTAGCTGGACAACCAAGCCCTATGTGGAGAATAGCGTTCTTATTTACTGCCAGCAGGGGGTCTTACGGATAGGTATGGAACGTGATAGAAAGCGCACCTTGGTTGCCTATGTTAATTCTCCGGAAAAGGGAGAGATCATTTATGATGTTCCTCCTTTTGCCATGCCGGGAGAATTTAATAGCGGAGTGGTTGATAACTTTGTAGAATCTATGAAATCAAATAGTGAACCGCCCACAACGGGTAAAGAGGGTCGAGAGGTTCTAAGAATAGTCCTGGCTGCATATGAATCCGCAGCCAGCGACAAGCGAGTGGCAGTAAAATAGGGGGAAGTGAGTATGGGGAAAAGGAAAGAAGGTAAGGTATTTGCTCGTATCAACAGATTAAGAGATAGAGTTACATCGATTACCCCCCAAGTCTGCCTTGAAAGGGCCAGGCTCCTAACAGAAGCTTATGAAGAATACAAGAGCTTACCTCTTGTTCTGAAAAGAGCTAGAGCTCTAGAGAGAATTCTTTCAAAAATGAGTATATTTATCGATAGGAATGAGTTAATAGTAGGAAACCAGGCGAGCAAATCTCGTTCGGCCCCAATATTTCCAGAGTATTCAGTAGACTGGATAGAAAAAGAAATAGATGATTTCGCCAAAAGATCTGGTGATAAGTTTTTTGTAGAGAAGAGAATAAAACCCAAGCTCTTAGAGATAGTTAATCATTGGAAAGGAAAAACGGTTGAAGATAGAGCTAACTCAACCATTCCAGAGGAGGTCAAGAAGGCGGCTTCAATAAAAGCTATTAATGCTGAAGGAAATCTGACTTCGGGAGATGGGCACATAGTGATAGATTTTGAAGAAGTGCTCAAAAAAGGCCTGACTGGGATAATAAAAGAAATAGAGGAGGAACTTACCAATTTGGATCTGAGTGAGCCTCAAGGTATTAGAAAAAAAACCTTTCTAGAGGCAGCCAGAATTAGTCTGAGGGCAGCAATAACATTTGCTCAAAGGTACTCAGAGGAAGCCGAAAGGTTAGCCAAGATAGAGAATAATCTCCAGAGAAAAGAGGATCTGGAAAAAATCAGTAGAATCTGCCGATGGGTCCCGGCAAATCCGGCAAGGAATTTCTGGGAGGCGATTCAGTCAGTTTGGTTCGTCCATCTAATTACTCAAATTGAGAGCAATGGCCACTCCTTCTCTTTAGGTCGTTTTGATCAATATATGTATCCCTTCTACCTTGAAGATATTGCTGAAGGTGCAATGAACTAGGACCAGGTTCTTGAATTAATAGAATGTCTCTGGATTAAGCTCTACAGCATAAACAAGATAAGGCCGTGGTCGCACACCCAATTTGGAGCAGGCTATCCCACTTACCAGAATGTGACTATAGGTGGTCAGACACCAGAGGGTGAGAATGCTAGCAACGATCTATCCTTTTTATGCCTGGAGGCAGTCCAGCACACTCGTCTGAGCCAACCAAATCTTTCAGCAAGATTTCATAATCGATGTCCGGAGGAGTTTTTAGTGAAATGTGCCCAGACCATAAGGATGGGATTCGGAATGCCGGCCATGCATAATGATGAGATAATAATACCTTCCCTTCTTTCAAGGGGAGTTGAGTTAAAAGATGCTTACAATTATTCTATGGTTGGCTGTGTTGAAGTGGCTGTACCTGGAAGGTGGGGATACCGATGTACCGGTATGAGTTTTCTTAATATGGGTAAAGTACTAGAACTAGCTCTAAATAAGGGCAAAGACCCTGAGACGGATATCCAGCTTTGTTCGGAAAATGGTAATCTGGGAACATTCTCTTCATTTGGCGAGGTAATGAAAGCCTGGGAGAAGCAGATAGCGTTCTATACCAAGCTCCATGTCATACTTGACTCTTGCATTGACTATGCTCTGGAAGAACTGACGCCCGATGCTTTTTGTTCAGCCCTTGTGGGAAATTGTATAAAAAAAGGAAAGGCCATTAAGGAAGGAGGGGCAAAGTACGATTTTATCAGCGGCCTCCAAGCAGGGGTGGCTAACGTTGCTAATTCACTGGCTGCCATCAAGAAACTAATCTTTGAAGAACGCTCAATTACAGGAGTCCAATTGGAAGAAGCTCTAAAAAGCAATTTTGAAGGTATGGAAGGGGAAAGAATTCGGCAAATTCTGATAAATAAGGTGCCTAAGTATGGCAATGATGAGGATTATGTAGACCAACTGGCAAAAGAAGCCTATGACTGCTATATTCGGGAGATTGCAAAACATAAGAATACCAGGTATGGAAGAGGCCCAATTGGGGGAACTTATTATCCTTCCACTTCTGTCATATCTGCTAATGTCCCACTTGGAAAAGCTGTCGGGGCCACCCCTGACGGCAGAAAAGCACAACGGCCTCTGGCTGAAGGTGCCTCTCCCGCTCAGGGCACAGACAGGTTAGGCCCAACTGCGGTGATGAAATCTGTATCTAAGCTCCCTACAATTATGATAACCGGAGGCCAGTTGTTGAATCTCAAGTTCACTCCAGAGATATTAAAGAGTTTGGATGGACTTAGATCTCTAGTCTCTTTGATAAAGACCTTTTTCCGTGATCTGGAAGGATGGCATGTGCAGTTTAACGTCGTCTCCGCCAAAGTGCTGAGGGAGGCCCAAAGAGAACCAGAGAAATATCGGAATCTAATAGTAAGAGTATCAGGGTATTGTGCAGCTTTTACCACTTTAGCACCCGAGATTCAGAATGATATTATCAGCCGGACAGAACACGCAAAAATATGAAAGGGAGAGTATTGTATGGTTGCTATTGGCGTTGATGTAGGAGGAACCAATGTTCGAACCGGCCTTTTTGCCTCCCCGGACAAACCTCAAGGCAGACGCATCAAAACCCATCATGGTACTTCTTCACCTCAAGAAATGATTGATCTGATCATTAAGGAAATCCATGGCATTTTGCAGAAAGAGGGTCTAGATTTGTGCAAGGTAAAAGGGGTGGGAGTGGGATTTCCTGGTCATCTGGACTTCACAGAGGGGGTGACTCTTACCTCCTCTAATCTGCCTCAATGGGAGAATATTCCTCTCAGAGATATCTTAGAGGAACGACTTAAAATTCCCGTTTCTTTGGACAATGACGCCAATCTGGCAGCTTTGGCGGAGCATCGGTTTGGAGCAGGAAAAGGAAGCAAGGATATGGTTTATGTGACTGTCAGTAGTGGTATCGGGGCAGGTATCATAATTGACGGCAAAATATATAGAGGAAGTCGGGGAACAGCAGCAGAAGTAGGCCACACCTTATTAGATATCAATGGTCCTTTGTGTACCTGTGGACAGAGGGGATGCCTAATGGCCATGGCCTCAGGCATTGGGATTACGAATATGGCCAAGCTTGCAATACGACAGGGAAGAAAAACATTGATCAATGACTTGATATTAAATGATGTTAACCAAATAACTGCAGAAGTGATAGCCCGCGCGGCTCACCAGGGAGACAAGCTTGCCGAAAATCTTTTTCAACAGGCACAAATATACCTGGGAATAGGCCTGGCAAATTTAGTTGAGATCCTTAATCCGGAAATGATCATAGTTGGTGGAGGACTATGTGAAGCCAAAGAAATGTTCTTAGAAGTAGTAAGGGAGAGCGCGACTCAGAGATTACCCGAACAACTGAGACGTTTTCTGAGAATAGTCCCTGCAGCTCTGGGCAGTGATTCAGGTATCATCGGTGCAGCCCTACTCATTGAGGAAGGACAAGGAAAATGAATTAAAGTGAGATAAGAGTTACAGTGGACAAACATCGAGAAAAGAAGTCAGACGAAAAGCGGGGAATTGTTTTTGACATTCAGCGCTATGGCATCCACGATGGACCTGGAATCAGAACTCTGGTGTTTATGAAGGGGTGTCCCTTACGTTGTTTGTGGTGTGATAACCCTGAATCACAGCAGCAATTGCCTGAGATTGCGGAATTTGAAAATAAATGCATGAGATGTGGAGAGTGTTTTAAGGCATGCCCCGTGGGGGCCCTCAACAAGGACTGGCACATAAAAAGGGACGTTTGCAATAACTGCGGAAAATGTGCGCAAGTGTGTCCCACAGGTGCAAGATCAATTATAGGAAAAGAGGTTATCCTGAACGAGTTGATGGAGGAGATTAAGAAAGATACAGTTTTCTATGACAATTCAGGAGGTGGTGTAACACTTACTGGAGGAGAACCAACTGCTCAAATAGGTTTTGCGTTAGAATTACTAGAAACCTGCCATAAAAACCATATTCATACAGCAATAGAAACCTGTGGATACGTGGAATGGGCCGAGTTGGAAGTTCTACTACCTCACACTGACTTAATTCTCTTCGATCTTAAACAGATGAACCCCATAAAGCACCAAAACCTTACTGGAGTAGCTAATGACAAGATTCTGAAAAACATAGAGAAGCTTTCTCGAGGAAGACATACTATGATCATTCGGATTCCTTTGATTCCAGGATATAATGACGATGAGGAGAACATACACGCCACTGCAAGGTTTCTAAAGAATTTACCGTATGCCCCGGACGTGGAATTCCTTCCTTATCACGAATTGGGCATAGATAAATATAGAGCTTTGGCTAGAAAGTACTCTCTAAATAGCATAAGACCTCTGGCGAGAGAGGAGATGGAGAAAATTGGTCTTGTTTTTGAAAGCTACGGAATCCCGGTAAGAAAGCAAAATCTATTTGTCAAACGCTCTCTTTCTAAAGGCCATCTCTTAAATTAAGTTTTAACTAGCAAAGAACATAAAATCGATTATATATTCACTGCAGTGAATATCATACCGGGAGGCTCAAAACTCGAGCAATATTTGAATAACCTCTGGACTACAAATTTCACATTGACGAGTGAGGAAATGGAGGAACTAGGCGAAGTTAGCGAACAAGTGCATCCTTATCCAAACTCATTCCTTGAACTTTTTTGCAAAAAGAAGAGCCAGTTTTATGGAGGGTTAAGATAATACACGGTGATATGGTAATCTCACTTAAGGGGGCAGGTCAGTCTTGCTGGCGAATCACCGTCCGCAATCATCTCATAGAAAGCCAGTTGCAAGATGTAAGCTGGATCAGCTCTTCAAAACAGAGGGAAGATATTCAAGAATCATCTTTTCAAGATGCTGCTCAACGGGTAAAAGGAGCCTTTGCCGGTTGGAGTACGCCCAATGATTTCGAAACCGTTTTTAGCTTGGAGGAATACCAATGAACAGACCGCAGTTCCTGGCCAGTCTTGACAGAGAAGTGTTTGACCTCTGTTATGATCGAGAAACTCAGACCCAGCTTCGATCCCTGGTAGAGCTGGTGGGAGATGTCCCCAGTAAGAGAGACTATGACAGAAAGTGGGTTCTCAAGAACATCAAACAAGTAGAAGGGTCTATTACCGGATGGGGAAGTATTCCTTTTGATGAGGAGATGCTCAGAGAGGCCAGGAAACTGAAGATCCTCTTTCATACTGCCGGTACCGTCCGCACTCTCTACGAGGAAGCCATGACCCGAAACCTGAGGGTGGTGAGCAATGCTTCTCTGAACGCCATTCCGGTGGCCGAGTTTACTCTGGGAGTCATTTTGAATGGTCTGAAGGGAGTATACCAGCACTGGCAGCAGCTCCGTAGAGTAGGTAAAGCTGCTTGGAGGACTGATATCTACACTACTGCCGGCTATGACATCTGCCTGGGCTACTACGGAACAATAGTGGGAGTAATTGGTCTCGGCTACATCGGCCATAAACTGCTCGAGCTACTGCGGAACTTTGAGTTCAGGGTGCTGGTCTGTTCACGACACCTCAAAGAGGATGAGGCCCGAAGGCTCAAGGTAGAGAAGGTAGATCTGGATGAACTCATGTCCCGCTCAGATGCGGTCGTGCTCTCTGCGGCCAATCTTCCCCAGAACCGCTACCTCATCGACCGACAGCGCCTTGCCCTATTGAAGGATAGGGCCCTCTTTATCAATGTTGCCCGGGGAGCCCTGGTAGATGAGAATGCCCTCATAGAAGAGCTCAAAAAAGGAAGAATCACTGCTTTTCTCGATGTCACTGATCCGGAGCCTCCCCCGGAGGGACACCCCTTCTACAAGCTTCCCAATTGCATCTTGACTCCTCACATCGCCGGCTCATTCGGTACCGAGCGCCATCGCCTGGGTAAGGCTGTCCTACAGGAGATCGAGCAGTATCTACAGGGCAAGCCGGTACAGGGTGAACTTTCTGTCCAGGAGCTTGTCTGGAGAGCTTAGGCGAAGACCTGGACAAGGCTAAATACCCCGAGGTCCAGGGTCTTGCGGTTTTAGAGGCCAAGAAACCAAGGGAATAGCGGATGCCTTTGGTATAGACTACAGGCGCGTGTTGCTCTGTCAAGATGTGTATGCAGGGAGCGCCGAAAAATGGGGAAAATAAGACTAAAGAAGATGGTAAGCCAATGAAAATAAGAAAGATCCAGAAAAAGGGCTACGACAATGGGGTTAGCCTGGCTAGGGCTTGGCAAGCTGAGGGTCGAATGTTCTATTATGAGGGAGAGGCTAATGAAGCATTCTACGGGCTAGTTGATGAGGAGTCGGTTAGGAGATTAGGAGATGATGCTGCCAGCCAGGGGGTGAACCTTGACCTCATAGAACACTGGAAAAAGCAGGCAATCAGAGGAAAAAATAAAGAAGCTTTACAGAGACTCCAATCCTGGAATGAGAAAAGACTCTTAGACTCAGTTGAAGAAGTGCACCAGGAGATTCTAGCCAGGCGGTTCAGTGAGGAAAAATACCCGGAGATCCAGGGTCTTGCTGCTTACGAAGATGCCGAGGTCAGAGGAATTGCTGATACTTTCGGCATTGACTATCGCCGGGTACTGCTCTGTAAAGAGCCCTATCGAAGACTTATCCATTTACGAATCACCGAAGGTTGGGAAAGTGAGCCTCGGCAAAATGGCAAATGCACCACGGTCATCTTCAAAGACAGCTCGGTAGGCCCCATAATAGGAAGGAACCTTGATTCGGGAATCTCAGCTATGGCGCACCTGCAGAAATACGGGGAACCAGTGCTCTATCAGTGGCCCAAAGAGATGGGATATAGCTACATAGGACAGACTCTGTCCATCAATAGTGAAGGACTGATGATCCATGGAAGTAGTATTGCCTACCCCAAGGAGCCGATGCCCAAAGATCGCTATCCGGTAAATATCTACAATCTGGTCTTAAGATTCTGCAGGAACGTGACTGAGGCCCTGGAACTGATGGAAAGGTATAATCTCTTCTTTGGCCCTTCGAATATGCTCGTCTTTGATGGGACAGGAAATGCGGCGGTGATTGAGAAAAGCAAGAACACCTTGGCAGTAAGACGGACTGAGGAGGACTGGATTTTTATGACTGATGGGGTAGCAGTAGAGGAGAAGATGGCCAAGCTGCAAGGGAATGAAACAATCATTTATCAGTTCAATCTTAAAAGGTATCGACTCATCGAAAAGCTCCTCAAAGAGGAGGTCAAGAAGCCTAGCATTGAGGCCATGCAAAGGGTTATGTCTAATCATACAATGCCATCTCCGGTCTGCAAACACCTTGATAAGATGCCTTCTTACTACCAGTTGGCGAATCTATACAGCTTCATCTTTCTTCCTCAGAAGAGACTCTTTTATTTTAGGCTTATGCGTCCCGGACCGAGCTATCCCTGTGAAGAGAAACCAACTGAGTACTCCTATTGCTTTGAGTAGTATCCTCGCTGTGAGCCAACATCAGCACAAGACCGGATCGAAACAACTGCAGTCCGCCAGAGAAAGTTTTCCCGGCCTTTTCTTAGGAAAGAGTGGACGGTAGATTGCTTGAGGAGGAAAATAGTGAGGGTGAACTGGGCGATTGTGGGGTATGCGGATATCGTCCGAAGTGAGATGATTCAGGCGATCAAGGACTCTGAATCCTCTCAGCTGTTGGGGTTGATGCGTCGGGACCCAGGCCAGAGCAACTCTTAAACACTCTTAAAATAATGAACTTTCAGCTTTCTGAGGAGGAGATGCAAGAATTGAGGAAGGTAAGTGAAAAGCCCCACCCTTATCCGATGAATTTTCTGGATT
>SDBT01008588.1_pt1 | contig 16671 bp, 11 predicted proteins | sample 2277101 | NCBI WGS metagenome assembly SDBT01 (sample SAMN10404973, study PRJNA504765) | marine sediment metagenome | isolation source: marine sediment core GS10_PC15, 103 cmbsf | place: Arctic Ocean: Southern Knipovich Ridge | collected 2010 | reverse complement strand
TGTTCAGTATCTGCTTTTGCTTCTTGTGTAGTTCCATTTACTTCTTGTTGTGCACTTACTACTGATTGTACCATTTCCTGCTGTTCTGAATTTTCTTGATCCGTTTGTGTAGATTCCTCTGCCAATAGAGGAGTAGAAAATAATAGAAAGAGACTAAGAGCAAGATGCTTTTTCATAACCGTTTTCCTTTTAAAGGTTATTAAATTGTTCTTACTCTAGCGGTATGTACAGATCGATATCAATCTTTTGCATCAGATGATTTATCTTTTTGCGCAAAGATAAGCACTTGTTTTATTCGCTTGGGGCTTGCCTTTTGAATTTGGAAATATAATTTTTTATAAAGTATTCGTTCGCCTTTTTTAGGAAGATGTTGCAATTTTTCGGTCAGAAATCCGCCAAGCGTTACTGAATCTTCAGTTTCAAATGAAATATCAAGTTCATCACTCAAATCTTCAAGTGGAATGCTCCCATCCACGAGCCAGCCGCCTTGCTGTAATGCAAGAATCTTTTCAGAGGTTGGTTCATGCTCATCACTGATTTCGCCAACGATCTCTTCAAGCACATCTTCAAGTGTGATAAGCCCCGTGATGCTGCCATGTTCATTTATAACCATAGCGATATGCATTTGCTGTTCTCGAAATTCACGCAACAACTGATTTATTTTTACTGTTTCTGGTACAAATGATATTGGCCGTACAAGATCTTTGAGGGGTTTATCTTCCTTTTGAGAAAACATGAAGAAAATATCTTTTTGATGAACCATGCCAAGTATATTATCTGGTGTATTTTCATAGACGGGCAACCGCGTAAAACGATGCTCGTAGAAAATAGTTAATACTTTATTTATCGGCGTTTTGACATCAATTGAAATGATATCAGTTGCGGGAACCATGATATCTTTGACCGGAATACGCCCTAAATCAAAAATATTGCGCAACATTTCTGTTTTTTCTTTTTCCAATATGCCTTGTGCATGGATATAATCGATTAAAAATCGAATTTCTTGTTCAGATGATACCCATGCACCTATTTCTTTTTTTCCACCAATACGTGATATAAAAGCGTCTGAGAATTTGATCAAAATAGTTACCAGAGGATAGAGGAGATAATAAACGAGATTGACTGCCCAAATCATTGAGCGAAACATGCGCTCGCCATGACTGCGCGCCATATTTTTAGGTAAAATTTCTCCAAATAGAATGAGCATGGTGCCACCAATACCTATACCAAGAGAGAATCCTAAACCGGTCGAAAGATGAAAATGTTCAAAAATTGTTTCCATGATACTAGTTGCAAGCGCAGCACAGGTAACATCCGCAAAACTGCTTATAATCAGCGTTGTTATCAAAATACGATGCGGATCTTTTTCTAAAGTATTAAACAAAGATTCATATCGTTTGCCTGATTCTTGCGCAAGTTCTTTTAGCTTGAAAAGGCGTAATGCCGTAATGCTTGTTTCTAAAAAAGCAAAAACAGCCCGAATAAATAGAGCGACAAAAAAGAGGGCTATTGGTCCATATAATTGGGGTAAGAGGGGAACTTCCATAATTATCGATTGGTCCTTTAAGCGTTAAACTTATTCTTCGTCTTCCATCATGGTATCATCTTCTTGATCAACTTGGTAATCAAGCTCTTCGTTTTCCTCTTCCGCTAATACAGCAGAGAACTCTTTTTCAAAGAAAGAGAGCAGTTTTTTGCTACGAGATGGATGGCGAAGTTTACGTAATGCTTTCACTTCAATCTGACGAATCCGTTCACGAGTGACGGAAAAATCTTTTCCAACTTCTTCCAGTGTATGCTCAGAAGCTACATCGATACCAAAACGCATTTTTAATACCTTTTCCTCGCGTGGTGTGAGCGATTTTAATACCTCTCGCACCCGTTCTTTCAGATCAGTATTGGCAATCGTTTCTGATGGTGAAAATTCATTTTCATTTTCAATAAAGTCTTTAAGCGTGGCATCTTCACTATCACCAACTGGTGTTTCTAATGAAATAGGCTCTTTTGAAATCTTGATAATATTTTTAATCTTCTTTTCATCAAGATTCAACTCTTTGGCAAGCTCTGTATAGCTTGGTTCGCGGCCATGTTCCTGAACAAAGGTTCGCTTAATTTTGTTAATTTTATTGAGTGTTTCAACCATATGTACCGGCACACGAATAGTACGGGATTGATCAGCAATCGCTCGCGTAATAGCCTGACGAATCCACCATGTTGCATAGGTTGAAAATTTATAGCCGCGTTCAAATTCAAATTTCTCAACGGCTTTCATAAGCCCGATATTACCCTCCTGAATAAGATCGAGAAAATGAAGCCCGCGGTTTACATATTTTTTAGCAATGTTTACAACCAAGCGAAGGTTTGCTTTTGCAAGATCATCTTTTGCTTTTTTATCTTCAATCTGTGCGTGCATGAGTTGGCGATAAAATTTAAAAAGACGTTCTTTTGAAAGTCCTACTTCCGATTCAGTTTTTTTAATTGCTTTGGCCGCTGCCCGCACTGTTTTTTCAGTCTCAAGCATCCCGGCTTCTAGTTCAGGTGTAAGGATTTTGAAGCTTTTATACTCAGCTAATTTTTCATTGCCTTCTTTAATAGCTTCTTCTTTTTCGTTAATCTTTTTAACAAACTTTTCTACCTTCTTGCCAAGCTTTTTAATGAGCTTGTTTGCTAATTTAATGCCATTAATTGTCTTGCTGATAGCTTCCTTGTTTTCTTTAACTTCTTGCAGCATCTGTTTCTTCTGTTTTTCAAAATCAAGTTTGTCCCGATAGCTGCGATAGATTTTTTCCTCGTTATCAACAAGGGTTTTAATGGTTTTAATGGTTTTGAGCAATGTTGCCTTTTCATGCTCAATCTTTGGCAGATTATCCTCATCAAATTCAGAAAATTGAATAATGTCTTTTAGCGGAATCGTATTTTTTTGAAGTTTTTCGGCTATAGCAATAAATTCTTTGTGCAAAAAGGGATATTGAGAAATAGAATCGGTTGACTCTCGCTTTGCATCTGAAATTTTTTGGGCAATGACAGTTTCAGTTTTCTTATTTAAAAGCGGAATCTTACCAATATCTCGAAGATAGGATTTTACACTATCGGTAATTTGGGTTGGAACTTCTTGTTGTTCTTCTTCCTCTTCTTCCTGAAGTTCAGCTGCAGGACGTATTGCCTTTGTTTTTTTTGGTTCTTCTTCGGGTTCTATTCCTTCAACTTCCCGGTTTTCAGTCTCTTCTTGCGTAACCAAGTCAATATTTTCTTTATCGCACGTACGCAATAGTTGTTCGGTTTCCTGTTCAGATAGATGATGCTTATCACTAAAATCCATTAATTCTTCATACGTAAGTACGCCAGCTTGTTTACCCCGCTCAATGAGTTCAGTCATTAAATTGTCTTTGTGATCATCAGCTGTTTTTGGTTTAGCTATCGCTTTGGCTGGCTCTGTTTTTTTAGAGAGCTTTACTTTGGCAGTTGGTTTCTCGGTCGGTTTTTTTACCGTACGTTTTTGTGGAGCTGCTTTGCGAACTGGTCCTTTTTTTAACGCAGGAGCAGTTTTTTTCTTTTTGCGTACGAGCTCTACAACCTTTTTCTTGCGAGCTGGCGCTGCTTTGCGTACTTTTATCTTCACCTTTTTTGGACGAGCTATTTTTTTTGCTACTTTTTTTACAGACTTTCTTTTTTTCGGCGCAGCTTTTTTGCGTCGCGTAGGTTGAGCCGTTGTTACTCTTCTGCCTAATTTACGAGCAGAGCGGGTTGCTGTTTTACGACCAGTTTTTTTGGCTTTACGAGTTGGGCGTTTTACTGTTTTTTTGCGACTTGTTCGCTTACTTGTTGAGCGTGTTGGTTTTTGTTTCTTTGATTTTTTTTGTGCCATATTATTTTTTCCTATTTTGCTGGCCGATTGGCAGGATCATTTTTTGCTTCAGCGTTGTATAATCATGCAATAATTTTTGAACCGTGCTTGTATCCCCTTCTTTTTGAGCTTTGTGCAATTTCGTGGAAATGGTACGAATCATTCGCTTCCATTGCTGTTTTCTAAATTGCATTACAAGCTGTTCATAATAATTGCGATCAATTGGCTCATGAAATTCAAGCAAGAGCTTACTTGCATATTGTTTTTCATCTTGGCTGAGTGTATCAAATACCTGCGAAAATTCGAAAGAGCTTTTATCCGTTTTATGTTTGAGCACCGCTCTTAAAATATCTTTGAGCGGGCTTGGCATTGCTTCGATTATATAGTTGTCATTTTCAAGGTCTATAAAATCAGCATTATTCATTATAGCACAAGATAAGCGTTTTTCTAAGCTCGAGGGCTCTACTTCCCCCTCTTTTTTTTCAGCAATTGATTGGGGAGCCTCATCCATCTGGTTTGGGATGGCCACAACTTCCCGTTTAAGCGATTCGAAGGGGATATCAAAGGCTTTAGACGCTGATTGAAGAAGCAAATCCACCTTGAGAGGATCAGTGATGCCATTGATAATTTCAATCAAAGATCGGATACGGTCCATTTTTTCAGATAAAGGCTGGAGGGCAAAGTCTTTACCCAATGAGGCGATGAAAAAGGTAAAAATATCTTCAGCCTGCGCAATTCGTTCATTCAGTTGATTGCCAGCAGTTAAATAAGAGGCTGGATCTTGGCCAATCGGCAAATGCACGACTTTCAATTCCATATTTGCTTGCCAGCAAAGCTGAGTAAGCCGTAAAATTGCCTCTTGACCAGCTTTATCGCTGTCATAAAGTAAATAAACATAATTTGCGTAACGTGAAAGAAGTTTCAGATGATTGAACGTACAGGAGGTTCCTAATGTGGCAACGGTATTTGAAAATCCATGTTGAATCATGGCAATGCAATCAGTATATCCTTCAACTAAAAATACCGAACTTGTTTGTTGAATACTCTTTTTTGCGCAATCAAGACCGAATAAAATGGAACCTTTTATGAAAAAATTATTTTCGCGAGAATTATAATATTTAGGCCGTTTATCTTCTGGTTTATAAATGCGGCCACCAAATCCGCAAAATCGCCCGAGATGATCTTTGATAGGGAAAATAATACGATCCTCATAGGGGGAGTACAATACCGATTTACCCCGTAAAATGATGTTTGCTTCAATCAAATCGTCTGCAAGAATCTGTTCTTTCTTCATTGCGGCAATGCATTGCTTGATTGCGCCAAGGCCAGCCGGTACAAAACCAATATTAAAATAATCAATTTCCTTTGGGCAAATGTGCCTTTTTTTTAGGTAATTAAGTATCGTTGGATATTTTTCAAGTTGCTCATGGGTCCAATAGGCAAAAGCTTTGCATACATCGTAATATTGTTGCTTTTTTATGAGAGTTTCTTCTGAAATAAGCGTATCTTCAGGAAGTTCAATATTGTAACGATCTGCCAAAAAGCGAGCAGCTTCAAGTTGCGAGCAATTTTCTACTTTTGCAATAAACGAAATAACGTCCCCTCCCGAATGGCATCCGAAGCAATAATAAATATCTTTATGCGGGCTTACTGTGAATGAAGCTGTTTTTTCATGATGAAAAGGGCAACGGGATTTTAAATAATTTCCTGCTTTTTTAAGCGTGGTGTATTCATTAACCACATCGACGATTGAAACTCGAGATTTAATAGTATTAAATATACTCATTTTTTTTTGATTTTGATTAAGTATGTAATGCCCAGCCCAACAAGAGCTCCTATTATCAGAGCAGCTGCCACATATTGGTTTAATGAAAATAGTGCATCAGTTACCTCATCGCCTCGCCAATATTCAACAATAAAACGTTCCAGGCCGATCAACAAGAGATACAGGCACCCTAATTGTCCTGGTTTTGTAAATCTATATTGCAATACGAAGTAAAGGAGGACAAAAATTAAAAGCAATCCAATGGCACTATAAAGTTGCGTTGGATGAAGGCAAACATAGAGCGGGGCAATAGATTCTTGATCAGTATAGATTATTGCCCAGGGAGCTGAGGTTGGTAATCCATAGCAGCAGCCAGCAAAAAAGCAGCCGATTCGGGCAATCGATTGTAATAGTGGCGTGTAAAGAGCAATAAGATCAAAAAATGGGACGATAGGTATCTTAAGATAATAAAGGTAGGCAGATAAGGTAATAAACACCGCTAATACAGATCCCAAAATAGAAAATCCGCCTTTAAAAAAAGTAAAGAGATCAATAAATTGTCCATAAAACTCTGGATTGGTTATGAAAAAAAGGATGCGGCCTCCAAATAGAGCAGCTAGAATGCCGATAATTAAAAGCCCTGAAAGGCGATCTTCAAGCTTGAGTTGAATAAACCGGGGATCGCGCTGAAGCAGATAAAGAAAAACGAGCAATCCCAATGCGATCATCAAACCGTAGCCATGAATTGATAGCGGGCCATAGATATTTAATACAGTATGCCACATGCTAAAAAATCCTAAAAAGTTGCCTTGTTTATAATTTTGGACGTTTCTATTTGTTACTATAATAACAAAATAGGAATTTTGTGCCTCATAGTCTTGGCTCCTCTGCAATCTTACGGAGACCGGCCTCATCTGTTGAGCAAATTAGTTTGCTATATTCACCTCATTGTGTAGTATTTTTCGAACACTAATTTGTGATAAAAGTATTCTTACAAGAAAGAATTTTATGAAACGATTATTATTTGTAATGCTGGTCTGTGGGACTTTACCTGCAATAAAAGGAGCAGAAACTGATGAACTTAAAAAAGCAATGTTCGATTTTGCAGAAACGATTAATTCTATTGGAGGCCGTATATCTGGCGGGGATCAAGAAAAAGAGATTGAGGAAATAACCACACAAACTTTCCTATCAAGTAAGAATTTTTTTAGCACCTCTACAATCAATCCTTCTGATTACACCGAAGAGTTTTATATAGCTTTGCAATATGGTACGAACCAATTAGTGGAGCAATTTCTTGACGCCGGTTTTGATGTAAATAGCAAGCTTAGTCAATCTGGAGTTCGCCCTCTCATGCATGCCGCAGAGTATTGCAATTTCGAGGTGATTGCTTTGCTTATTGAAAGAAACGCTGATATCAATGCTATTGATTCGAATGGTGTATCTGTAGAAGATTATGCAGACAAAATGAATCAGTTTTTTAACAAGGCAAAAGAATTTCCTGAAAACGCGGGTAAGTTTAAAAAAGCATTACATTATTTACCTGCGGCGACTTGTCTGGGCGTTCGCTATAAACGTTTTCCCTTTGACGAATGTAAACAACTGATTTTGAAAAACAAGCTGATTGTGAAGAATAAATAGAATTCAGGTGTTGGCCATTTTGCAGATGTAATATTCTTCAGCAAATCAATATGGCTTTTTATATTGGCACTGATTGAAGTCTCTTTATCGATTATGAAACATGAGCAATGAAAGTGCAGCTGGGGTCATTCCGGGAATAAGTGCAGCTTGGGCGATTGTTTCCGGCCGATGCTTGATTAATTTTTCTTGCAACTCTTTTGATAAACCAGGCAAATCAACAAATTGAAAATCGGTGGGTATTTTAATTGTTTGATAATAGCGAGATTGTTCTGCTTCTTTTGCTTCTCGTTTGATATATGGCTCATATCTAATTTCAGCATGTACCGTAAGCGCTGCGCGATCAGAAAGATTATTGCCTGTTTCTTTTTTAAGCTGTTCAACCGTTGGTTGTTCTTGCCCATAAAGCCGCATCAGATCAGCAGTTTTATATGTGGCTCGCAATTGGGCCAACGTATCTTCAATCAATTCTTTTTCTTTTTTAAACGCCTCAAATGTTTGCTTATCAATCAAGCCGAGCGTATATGCCTTTGGCATCAAACGTAAAAACACATTATCTTGGCGCAAAATAAGGCGGCGTTCTGCGCGGGAGGTAAACATACGATATGGTTCATCAACGCCAATCGTAGTTAAATCATTGATCATTACCCCAATATAACTTTCGGTTCGATCGAGAATGAAGGATGGCAGTTTGTGCACTTTTAAATGAGCATTAATGCCTGCAATCAAACCTTGTGCGGCAGCCTCTTCATAACCGGTGGTGCCATTAATTTGGCCTGCAAGAAAAAGGCCAGGAATTTTTTTTACTTCTAGTGTTTCATGCAATTGATTGGGCAATACAAAATCATACTCAACTGCGTAACCGGGCTTTGAAATGATTGCGTTTTCAAAACCTTTTATAGAATGAATATATTGTTCCTGAACGTTGCGGGGCAATGAAGTAGAAATCCCGTTTGGGTATACTTCCGGATGATCAGCTCCTTCTGGTTCTACAAATATGTGATGGGAGCTTTTATCGCTAAAACGTGCAATTTTATCTTCAATCGAAGGGCAATAGCGCGGGCCTAAGCCGGTGATGCATCCAGAATAAAGCGGGGATAAATGTAGATTGTCTTTGATTATTTGATGGGTACGCTCATTAGTATGGGTAATATAGCATGGATGAGTACTATTCGTTTTGTGTGGCGCAAACTCAAATAAATAATTTAATTGATCAGGTTCTTGATATGCCATTTTTGAAGTATCAATGCTTGATTTTAAAAGGCGTGGAGGGGTCCCAGTTTTTAACCGGCCCAACTGAATTTCATTTTTTTGGAAAAACTGAGCAATGCCAGAAACGGATCGCTCATTGCGTCTTCCCGCATTAATCACGGTATCACCAATGATCACCTTTCCATTTAAAAAAGTACCGGTGGTGATAATCACGCTTGGGGCAGTAATTTTTTGCCCATCCTCAAGTTGAACTCCTTGAACTTCATTTGCGGTATTTACCAATATGGTTTGAACAGCGCCTGCAATAAGTTCTAAATTTTCGACCTTTTCAAGCATCTGCCGACTGAGCGTGCGATATACTTCTTTATCGATTTGTAGCCGTAGTCCTTGTACTGCTGGCCCTTTACGAGTATTGAGCATACGGGCTTGAATATACGTTTTTGTGCAAAGCTTTGGCATAAGACCGCCAAGCGCACTAATTTCATAAACCAAGTGTCCTTTGCCAACCCCGCCGATTGCTGGATTGCATGGCATGAGGCCGATGGTGCGCAGCTTGAGCGTAACGAGTGCAACGTGCGAGCCCATTTTGGCCGCAGCATACGCTGCTTCGATGCCGGCATGCCCGCCACCGATTACGAGAATATCATACGAAAATGGTTTGGTTGAATTCATGATTATTAAAGCTTTAAATTTTGGTGATAACATTCTATTTGAGAGTATCATCACGGACTAAAATTGGCAATAAAGGAGCCTTTATTATTTTATCGCTTTAATCTATGTATCAAGACCATGCCAAGCTCAAGACGAGATTTGCTGTTTCCATAATCAAACGTTTTATTGATCATTAGGTAGAGCTTATTAAGCCTATCAAGCATCTCTTTTTCTTGTGCTTTACGAAGTGCATTACGCAAAATACCTATCTGCCGATCAATTATAGCGCGCTGTTGATTAATTGGTGTGTTCAACTTATCCAGCTCATCACCAAGCGCTTTGGCTGGTACCCATGTTTTTTTGTAATCACGATCCAACGTTTGGCACATCAATTGTTGTGTTTTTTCTAACGCTTTCGCAATTTCCTGGATTGCCGCAAATAGTTTCGTACCTTCAGGTGTTTTGGCCTGAGGAAATTGCTGAAATAGAGCATCCTGTACGAACTTCAATTGCGTTTTAAAGCAACCAACGTGTGTACGATATGGTTCACTATTGTTTTTATTAAGAAACGCTTCGACGCAGGTATACACTTTCAGAATATACGCTTGCAGCGTTGAAATAATCTGATTAAAGTCTGCTTTTTCCTGATCCACAATCCATGTTTCTTGCTTAACTACAGGCTGTATTGGCTGCGTTGGCTGTGCTGGAATATGTACCGGCGCAGGGTTTACCTTATCAAGAGAAGCCTCATTAATCTGACTTTCTGGAAGTTGTTGTTTTTGAACCGGTTGGATAGGTTCTGGAGCATGCCGTGAAATAGGTTCAGATTTAACATGTTTTTCCTCAAGGCGATGAATAAAATCTCCCGCTTTTTCAGGGCCAAGGCGTTCAATCAACTGAGCTACCTGGCGCATTTTATGAGCATCTTGCGCTGCATTTAGACGTGAAACGCCCATAGCAGTTGCTGCCAGAAGCAGAAAAAGCATACGGAAATTGGGTTTCAATACGTCTTTTTTCATAGTATATTCCTTATTTATCAAGATCATTAAGTAACCTCCACTTATTAATCCTAGTCAATATTAGCCTATCAAATGGGGGGGAAAGGGCAAAGGGCCATCCAATAGCTTGATTTAATCGCTCTATTGCGTATTCTAGGCCTCAAAGGAAGGCCCTGAAAATAGGCTAAAAGGCCGGTTTTAAAAGGTTTCAAAATGAGGCAGATTCAAGGAAAAATGAGGGTCTCATGCTATATCATATTGCCCAATATCTCAAATGCTATTGGTCGATTTTCAACGTGGTTCATTATGTAAGCTTTCGGGCGATGGCTGCTTTTTTAAGCACTCTCGGGCTTTCCTTTTTAGTAGGAAGCTGGTTTATTACACAGTCAAAGCGGTATTTTCGTGCTCGAGCGAGAGAGTTGACTCCCAAGCGCCATAGGGCTAAGGATAACCTCCCAACGATGGGGGGTATTTTCATTTTATCGCTCGTAATGATTAATACGCTTTTATGGTGCGATTTGGCGCGATCTCAAGTGTGGTTGCTGCTCGCTATATTTCTTGGATTTGGAGCTATTGGCGCATGGGATGATTGGGCAAAAATCACGCAATCTCGGGGTATTTCAGCCTGGGCAAAGTTTAGCCTTCAATGCTTAGTTGCCTTAACCATCACTGTATTATGGCTCTGGTTAACAGGCGCTTCACCATCAATAACCTTTCCCTTTTTTAAGGGATTTCAGCCAAATATTGGATTATGGTTTATTCCCTGGGCAGTTTTCATAATTGTTGGCTGTAGCAATGCCGTAAATTTAACTGATGGGCTTGATGGGCTGGCAATCGGTTCATTGATGCCTAACTTTGCAACCTTTTCTATCCTTTGCTATTTGGGAGGCAATTTAGTCCTGGCAGATTATCTGCACATTCCCTATACCGGGACAGCTGAAGTAGCCATTATGGGGGTTATTTTAGTTGGAGCTTCAATTGGGTTTTTGTGGTATAACGCTTACCCTGCCCAGCTTTTTATGGGCGATGTTGGCTCGCTTGCGCTGGGGGCTGGACTTGCTTTTATGGCGCTTCTTTGCAAGCAAGAGTTATTGCTTGCATTATCTGGAGGTGTTTTTGTTGCCGAAACTATCTCAGTTATTACTCAATTGCTTTCATATCGCTTTCGCGGAAAAAAAATATTTCGCATGGCTCCGATGCACCATCATTTTGAGCTCATTGGTTGGCAGGAAGCTAAAATTACGGTTCGCTTTGCAATTATTTCTTTAATTTTATGTATTTTAGCTTTGATTACCATTAAGATTCGTTGATTGATTGCGCGTGAGCCAAAACATGAACGTTCCAATAGTCAAAAGAACAGCAAAAGTAATAAGCGAATAAAAACCATATTTGATAAGGCCATAAATGACTGATCCAAGAAGTAAAAGACAGCTGCCCATTGCAAGGAGTGCGATCCATTTACTGTTATGAGACAAATTTGGATGTTTGTTAACGGCGAAATAAAGTGAAAAAGCGCTTAAGGTATATGCAATGGTTTGTCCAAGTGCGCCCATTTGTTGCAAAGGAATTTGGCTACCGTGCGAAATCAATAAAAAGAGAAGGTATATTGCGCCTTCAAGCAAAACACAGAGCCATGGGATATGATAGCGATTAAACTGTATAAATTTCTTTGACCCGAATAAATGGCCGTGTTGTGCGAGTGTATAAAGATTCCAATTATTGCTGAAAATAATACCGTAGCTGCCACCAAGTGCAGAAGCAGCGATTGCTAAATGAAGTAAGTTTGTTAAATGAGATTGTAAGATCGATCCTACGGGTAAAAGATCAGAAACAAGAGCTGGAAATAAAGAGCGATAATCTGGCATTGCCGCTAAAGCAGTGCCAAGTGCGCCATAAATCATGAGTTGAAAAAGTGTGGTAGCTGCTATCACTACAAAAAATGAAATAAAAACTGCACGCGGCGCATTTTTTTGAGCATTTTCAATTTGACTGCTTAAAGAACAGGCTGCTTCAAAGCCTGCGATTGCAAATAAAACAAGGGGTAGCGCAAAGGAAATATCTGTCAATGTAACGTGTTGTGCCGGAATATTGGCACCTGAAAATAAATAAAGACCTACAAGAATGCCAAATAATATGGGGATTGTTTTAAGGCCAAAAAAGCATGCTTGAATGGTGCTACTAGTTTTAATGTCAAGCATATTAAGAACAATAAAAAAACTCATAATAATACCGTTCAACAGCAACGGATTATAAGCGCCAAAAAAGGGAATTACTCCCTGAATCAATAAAACAGCAAGCTGCGTTATGATTACGGCAGATGCGAGCTTTCCCGTTGAATAACTCCAAGCACTAAAAAAGCCTGCAAAAGGATGAATTTCTTTGCTTCCAAATGTATAAAAACCACCCGAAGGGTGAATCGAAAGAAGTTTGGTAATCGAAATAATTAATGGCAGCATGAGTAGCCCAACGAATACATAACAAAATGCCCCAAAAATGCCAGCTTTTTGAGCAAGAATTGTACTATTGATAAAGATTCCCGATCCCAACATAATATTTATATTGATAAAAATTGCGGATATTAGCGATAATTTCTGAGGATGAGCCATATATACATTCCTTTACGATTTTTATTTAGTGTAAATTCTTTTTATCTATGGGGCAAATGCCTGTTTGATGGACCAAAAAAGTAGGGACAATTATGAGAATTTTTGTGTTGTTAGTATTAATACCATCATTTGTGCTTGCGTATGAGCCAGATAATATTGAGGAAAACAAAATTCCGTTATTACTTACACTTATAGAGGAGAACGATTTTGAGGCCGTAACGCTACTTATTTCAAATGGTGTAGATGTTAATGCTTTGGATTCGGAAGGACGATGCGCTGTTATCTATGCGAGTGGATATAGTCCTGGATTCGAAGGTTTTTCATCTTTTTCAAAGAACAAATCCGAAATTTTAGTTGCACTCCTTTTGGCTGGCGCTGATCCAAAAAAGAAAGATAAGTTGGGTAAAACCGCTTTTGATTACGCAACAGTACCTACAAAACGATTATTGCAGGTATATGAAAAAAAAGACGAAGCTGATAAATCAAAATTAATAGAACCGTTGTGCAAGGTGATTGAAGCCTTCGTCTTCCCGCCTGCTTATAAAAAAGTTCAGCGGTTGAAAGAATATTTAAAGAAGCAATACCCAAACTGATATTGATTAAAGTAAAATTGGTTACTTAGTCTTTGACCCTTACTTGCTTTTCACTATTTTAAATTTCTTAAGAAGTGAGTTAAGCGTGTCTTTAAAACCACTATACTCAAGTTCCTGGTAAGGGAGCATGGCATTGCCATACCATCCCTGCGAGCGAATTTCGATTGCTTTTTCTTGCGCTTTCAATCTCACATAATCCCAGGCAGGATTATCAAAAAAATCGGTGTGAAATTCAGAAAAGGTGCCCTTGGGGGTTAATGAAAAGCCGAGCGCTGAAACAATGGGCAAGCAATAGATGCCAGTAACGGCTGTATTGATGGGAACGGGCATCAAAGGCATATTGTGCGATCCGCGTGCATCGCCACCCACGTAGGGTACTTTTGCAAATGGAGAAAGGATTTCTTCAGGTGCAGGGAAAATGCCTTGTGAGCGAACGAGTGCAACCGGATCATCTTTTCCGGTATATTTGCCGGCGATTGAATGAAGACGATCAGTTGAAAGTGATGCTGCTTGTTCGTTGTACGCGCTTGAGTATATTGCTTTAATGCCAAATCGTTCTCCATCGCGTAACAGCATGGCAATTTGATACATATCCTTCGGTGCTTCCAGCGTGATGATATGATCGCCACCTTTGGTAGTATTCATATCAATAATATCGAAGCGAAATCCTTTAATCATTTTTGGCAGCATGAGCCCTGCGCAATACATGGGATCTGCAAATGCAAGAAAGAGTGGCAAGTTATAGGCGCCCGGGCCGCATTTATCGGCAGCAAAAATCATAAATGATTCTGCAGGGCGCGGCTCTTTGCGATCAAACGAGAAAGTAAGTTCTGCAACACCTGGCCCGGCACCTCTGACATTACCGGAGGGCGCATCCACCAGTAGATCTTGCCCAGCGCCGTAACATCCACATTCATCAGCAAGCCTGCTTGCCTCAATAAAAGAGTCCCATGCAAATATATGTATTTCAGCATTGTTTATACCCTTGATATGGCTCATGATAATGCAAATGTCATCGCCAGTGAAGGTAACCATGCCATCGAGGATTAGTTGGCTATTTTGTGCAGTCTTAACTCTTTTTTTTACTGCATCAATCATTTTATAAGTGGGTTGCGTATGGCCTCCAATTGATCCAACGTCTGCTTTGATAACAGAAATGGTCATTTTCATGAGATCTCCTTTTTGGGGTATTAAGCCGGCAAAATTGAAACTTGAGGGAATGTAGCGTATAGTAGTGAGAAGTTTTTATGCTCACTATACCGTTAGCGTAGGTTTTTTAAATGAAAGTTTCAATTGCCTGGATTTTTGATCACATCGATGCCGATTATCACAAAATTGAAGTGCCAGATTTATTGAGCAAACTTAACCAAATAACCGCAGAAATTGAAGGGTATCATAAGATTGATACTCAACTTGATCACTTTACGCTTGTCACTATCCAATCAATTACGAAAGAGATTCACGCATTTAGCGCTGAATTGCAAAAAAAGATGAGTTTGCCAAAACGGGTTGATGCGCAAGAAGATGGCTGTTATTTAGTAATTACAAAAGATAATGATTTTCGCTGGGCTACAAGTATTGATCTTGGTGGTCAAAAGGAGATGTTGCTGCCGGCACTCCATATTGATGAAGGAAAACAAAAAGGTGGTTGGAAAAAATCCTTTGAGACTAAGGATTATATTTTTGAGGTTGATAATAAATCAATTACGCATCGGCCTGATTTATGGGGGCATCGTGGCTTTGCGCGGGAAGTTGCCGCAATTCTAGATTTACATTTAAAGCCGCTTGAAGATTTTTGTGCGTCAATTAATGTGATACCACATGAAGATGAAGCCAAAGCAAATCCAGAATGCCCGTATATGCTTGCAATTGAAGATGCAACATTAACTCATCGTTTTGCAGGGTTATATATACCCTCCATTACGCCGACTCCATCATTATTGTGGATGACCACTCGGTTATCACGCGTTGATAGCCGATCGATTGATGCGATAGTTGATTGCACGAATTATGTAATGTTGGATACGAGCCAACCAATGCATGCTTTTGATGCTGATAGATTAAGGCATCAGGCAGTCTTTGCTCGGCGGGCGCGTAATAAAGAAACGCTCACTTTGCTCGATGATCAGATGATCGAACTGACTGATCAAGATATTGTGATTGCAGATGGTAATCGGCCAATTTCACTTGCAGGTATTATGGGTGGCAAAGAAAGTGGGGTGCATCCAACAACAAATGCGCTTTTTTTAGAATCAGCGAATTTTGATGCAGCAACAATTAGGCGCAGCTCTCAGCGACACAAAGTGAGAAGTGAAGCATCGGCTCGTTTTGAAAAAAGTTTAGATCCGAATCAAAATATTATGGCATTGCAACGTTTTGTGCAGTTGATTGATCAGGCAGGAATTGCAAGCGAGATTGCCGATGAAATTGTCTCGCTTGGCAAATTGATTCAATGCCCGATTATTGAAGTTTCGCAGCAATTTATCGAAGATCGATTGGGCACTTCCATTGCACCCGGGTTTATTCGATCTACCCTTGAGAAGCTTTCATATAAAGTAAAAGAAAAGCATGAAAATAATACACTTTTATATGAAGTAACGGTGCCTACATTCCGCGCAACCAAAGATGGTATGATCAAAGAAGATATTGTCGAAGAAGTTGGTCGCTTTTTTGGGTATAGTGAGATTCTGCCAGTATTGCCACAACTTGAAACCAAACCTTCGCCCCTGCATGCAATTGCGCAGAAGTATCGCATCAAACAACTTTTAGCGTATGGTCTTTCCATGCGTGAACTCTATACCTATGCTTTTTTTGATGAATCCTTTTTACTCGAAATTGATTGGGATCCCGGTAAAACAGTCCAGGTGAAAGATCCGGTATCTGAAAATTGGCAGCGCTTAATCACAACGCTTATGCCCAATATGTTTAAAGCGGTTTTTGAAAATTATAATGAATATGATGAGCTTAGATTTTTTGAATGGGCACGTAGCTGGGCGCAGGGGGAGCAGATAAATGAAAAGAAGGTGCTTACTGGCATTTTTTATAGCAAGCATACCCCGTTAAATTTTTATGATATAAAAGCGCAACTTCACAAATTGTTTATTCAGATTGCGGTACCGGTAGAGTGGAACCCGGTGCAAAAAATACCCTACCCATGGTTTAATAATTCCCAGACTGCGTATCTTGAACATGAAGGGCAGTCGTTAGGTGTTGCGGGTATGGTTGATCAATCATTTTTAAAACGATTTGCAGAAGGTTCAGCCTTTATCTTTGAATTTGATGCACAGAGATTTGAAGATTACAAAAAACCGTTCCATCGATTCCAGCCATTACCGAAATATCCAGCAGTTAATCGAGATATAAG
>SDBT01008587.1_pt1 | contig 16673 bp, 19 predicted proteins | sample 2277101 | NCBI WGS metagenome assembly SDBT01 (sample SAMN10404973, study PRJNA504765) | marine sediment metagenome | isolation source: marine sediment core GS10_PC15, 103 cmbsf | place: Arctic Ocean: Southern Knipovich Ridge | collected 2010 | reverse complement strand
ATCTAAAGGTATTCTTTCACCTGGTTTAATTAGAATAATATCACCTGGATTATTCTCTTCAACAGGTAGCGTAACAATTCCTGCTTCTTGAACTAAATGAGCTTTATCAGGCCGCATATCAATTAAAGCACTAATAGAATTCCGAGAACGATTTACTGCTTTGGATTGTAAAAATTCCCCTACTGTATAAAAAACCATTACTGCTACAGCTTCAGGCATTTCTTGAAGAATTATGGCTCCTATTGTCGCAACAGTCATCAAAAAGTATTCATTGGTAAAATCAAATTTTTTAAGCTTACGGAACGCCTTCCATAAGACTTTCCATCCTGCAATAAGATAAGCAGTTAACAGAGAAATTTGACCAAGCAGTAAAGATATTTCTACTGTTGAATTAGCAATCAATACACTTCCTAGCACTAATAAGGAAAATGAGAGAAAGAGTTGTACGAAATATGGCCAATCAGAACTTTTTAATCGGATATTATCTCGAATTTTCGACTTTGGAAATGCTCGTGTTCCAGGCTCTACCTTGGATATAATTTCATTAATCCCCTCGAGATCATCAGATTCTATAGCTAAGGTTCGAGTAGCGAAATTTATTTGAACAAAAGATTTATAACGTTCCTTCAAAAGATCTTCAATCAAAACAGCACAGCTAGAACAAGATAAACCTTCTAAAGTAAATTTCGTGATCTGAGGTTCCATTTTTTAAAGCAACCTTACCAAATAACTTCTTCCTGAAGGTGTTCTAATGTTTGAAGGAGAATAGGCTGAAGATGCTCTATTTCAAGTGAGTAATATACTTCTTTTCCGTCACGACGCGATTTTACAAGACGGCCTTGTTTTAATTTACTCAATTGGTGAGACACAGCAGATACACTCATACCCAGGGCATTACTCAGATCACAAACACATAATTCTGTCTCACTTAGGGCCAAAAGAATGCTAATTCTCGTTTCTCCAGATAAAAGTTTAAAAAATTCTGATAATTGCTTAGAATCCGATTCAGCTAGCTTTTTACGAGCTATTTCCACTTTCTCATGGTGAATTTCTAAAGCTTTACATGGTTCAGCCATTAATAATCAAAACCTTTCATGTAATAATAATACAACCATATTATATAAATCATTTGAATAATGCCTCAAGTGTTCAAATGTTAGCACGAAAAACTCTTTCTGCGAATTCATTTCTCTATTTCTGTTAGAATATTTACCACAGAGAAAAGTATATCTATACGAAAAAATTAAACTGGCATACCGAATCAGAAATAAACGAGAATAGGTTCTATGTTATTATTATCTAATCATCAAATACAAAAATACTTTCTAGGATTACTGGCGCTCCATATAAGTTTGGGATGTTTGCGTTTCCTATTTCCATTCCAAATAGTAAATCTAGGAGGAAATGAGGCTTTGATTTCCATTGCTAGTACACTTTTTTCTATAGGTCAAATTCTCGGATTTCTTTTTCTTGGAGTTATTATTACCTCTAAAAGATCCAGGGTGCTCACTGGAGGTTTTTTTCTACTCATTCTTATGACGATAATGAGTTTTACAACTGATCCAATTATTCTCTCAATTGCGAGGACATTCGAAGGTTTAGGGTATGGTATCCTCTTTTTAAGCATTGTATCTATTGCTACTCAATTTCCCACAAAAGAAGGGGAAGTAATTGGAGGGTTGTTTGCAGCAGTCTTTATTGGATTAGCTGTAGGACAGGGTATTGCTGGATTAGTATGGAATATTCTTTTAGAAATTACGAAACTTAACTCAACTCAAAGTATACAATCTATATCATTAGTTGCTTCTTTTATCACTCTCTCCACCATTGCTATTCTTTATCCCTTGCTAAAATCGGATACTAAAATCTCTAGGAATGATTGGAAGTTGCAGCATACACATCTGAGAACATGGCTACGTACGATCTTCACAATTCCCTCATTTGGTGTATTAATGATTATTTACTCGCTTTACGATTTTGCCCATGGTTTATATACTCCTAATCTTTCCATTTTGTTGAACCAACAGGGTATTGATACGATTGGATTGAGCTTTGGATATTTAATAGGAGATATAACATGGGGAATAAGTCAAATCTTTGCTGGAAGAATAGTTGATAGGGTAGGCTATCCAACACCCCTAGTCCTAAGTTTGATGATGAAAGGAATAGTGGTTATTTTTTACCCTGAAATTAGTTTATTAATTTCTTTATTTGCAGTTCTGTTTCTTGCTGGTCTAGCAGAAGGTTTCTTAGAACCTTCTCGTAATAAAGCCGCTTTATCCTTTGAGAAAATACAGGAATTCACCCATTCTCATACTCACCTAGATTTCGGTTTTAGTACTAGTGGATCATTTACATTTGGCGTTCATGAACACCATCATAAACATGAATCACGTCCTGAGACAATAGTTGGGACTCTACAATCAACTGGTATCATATTCTTCGGAATTGGATCTTTAGTTGGTTCTTGGTTACTAATGCAAGGTTTAACACTTGATATAGTTACTATAATTGGTGGATTATGTTTAGCTTTTGCGAGTTTCTTCAGTATAATGTTATCTGTCATAACTAAATTTATTAAATAATTAATTTGATGAAAAAACAAATTAACTGTTAATGGTAACAGTTGTTGAAGTTTTCTTTTTAGTTCTCAACCAAATATGATAAGCCTGAATTGTTATCCAAATGATATAACTGTAAATGATAACTTTCTGCATGAAAGCTTGAAATATACCGTAGATACCGATTACGAAAAGAATTACTATCAAAAAAATCATAAAACCAATATACGCAAAGAATTTATTATGATCCTTATTATAGAAAATAACAATTGAATATAGAAGAATAGTGATTCCTGTGATTAGGAAGAATGACTGAGCAAAAATCGCGTGGAGAAATCCTTGGGTGTCTACAGGAAATAGTGCAACACATATTTGAATTGGTACCGTAATAAGTCCGAATATTGATCCTATAGTACTCAAATTTATCTCAAATCGTGAATGTCTGAAGAATTTTCGGATAATTATCCAAAAAGGAATCTCAAGTAAAGCAGTAGTTACCATACCAAAGGAGTATATTGCAGAAGAAATCAAATTTAACTCATTATTTAAAGCTAAGACTCGGCCTAGATCGCTAAATACATATTCAAAATATCGATACCCTCCAGGATAGATCAAAGCAGCAATAGAGGCCATAAAAATGAAGTTAAAACTACCTATTATAACGAGTGTTGCTGAAACTCTAGCAGCTATCCGAAAATCAAGTTTTGATGATAATTTTTCCTTTTTCCTTGCTAGAAAGCTCCTACTTCTTTCATTTAACATTCTTTCTGTTCAAAACCTAGAAAATTATATAGTTAATTTGTACCACGTGAATTCAATATCCATTATTAAAAGACTCATTTATTTCAGTTTCTTTATGAGAATCTAGCTATGTCTAGCAGTATCCTTAGTACTCGATCTGGGTTTTTTATAAAACTGTGTAATGATATCGACGCATATCTAACAATGTAGGTGTCCGAGTTACCAACCCAGCTGCAATTAATTGCCTTAGTGCAAAACTAACGGTTCTCCGACTGTACTTTGTACTCGCTTTGATGTCACTAATGGTCATCTTGTCGCTTTTAAACAATACCTCATATACTCTCTGAATAGATGGAGATAAATTTTCAATCAAATCCAAATTCAAAACAAGTATTTCTGTTGTACTTGCCATTTCTCTTACCATTCTTTGTAAATATTAGTTTTAAGGCGAACTCATGGTGGAAAAAGATTCCTTATGCAATAATAGTTTTTCTAAAAACTACCACTCAAGAGAACAGTCCATCATTAAAACGTGGTTTACCTTTCATTACTACCATATTTATTTCTTATGATACAATTGTTTGACATTTAAATGAATCATAGAAGAGTAGTACAATTTTTTGACAATTTGGTTAAAAAAAGTACAACCATATATTTCGAAACATTTAAATTCGTTGAGCAATCTATTTTAGATGATGATAATTGTTGAGCAACATTGATAATACATAAATAAAAGGAGATAAAAAATGCTAGAATCAATTAATATGGAAAATATTGATATAGAACTTAACGTCTTACCACCCTCTGCCCGTGCGGTTTATTTGATACTGAAAGAGAATAATCCTATGTACATCGGTGAAATTACAGACCATTCTGATTACAGCCGACGTACGATCCAACAGGCCCTTAATTTATTAGAGAAATCAGATTTGGTAACGCATTACCCTGACTTCAGAGATTTACGTAGACATCAATATACAATAACGTAGTAAGAATCATTATAGGAAATACTCCCGAATTCAATTAATTTCGTTGAAGAATCAATATTCTCTTATACCTATCATGGAGTAATTCTATTATGGAATTACGAGCTGTTCTACAAAAAGAGTATGTAATCACAGCATTACTCGGTGGATTTTCTTTTATCTTCTCTCTATACACGGTAAAAGCATATCAAGTGGCTCAACATGCTCGTGGTTCATCGTGGAACACAGGAGGGCCAGGATCCTTTTTCCCATGGCCAACAGATCCAGGTCATCTAATGGTTATCACTGAAATGACTCCAATCGACGCATTTTTTAACCAAGTGATTATTGAGACTGGTATACTGGCATTATGCTCATTTGGAGTATGGTGTACATTTCTGATTTTGGTTTATAAGATAACCAAAGATCAAAGCCCAACTACATAGAAAGTAGATCAAGAAATAACTGTATAATATTTCTTTCTCATATCAAAAAGATCTGGTGTGGATGTTATCAATTCAACTTCTAAAAGTTGGGAGAGAGCAAACTGCACGGTCCTTCTGCAATAGGTTGTTCGAGAACGAATTTCATTCACGTGTAATCGTTCTTCTGCTCGAAGAATTTCAAAAATTTTTCGAGCTGCGGGAGTTACAACCCCCAATACTTCATTTTCTGGCTTCAGTGAACTCAACATTTCAGTCACGGTTTATATTTTTATTTTAACCAAGTATCCCCAAAGATAGAGATATTTTCTTGGAGAAAGCATATCAAATGCTTCAGATATGGTGTCTTTTCTAAAAATAGTAAAGCTAATTGTAGTTTAGAATACCCCTGTAGGTGTTGTCACATACCCCTTCTATTATAGTACTAGAGAAAAAAATAATCTATCGAAAGAAATAAAAAAAATTATCCAATATTTTATATTGTTAGAAACTTAACTAGTACTACAAATTATATTCAGGTAAGCATTAAATAATTTATTGTACAATTACCCGACGACTGCTTATTCTTCTTAAGTTTATTTCATATTAATCGTGATTAGAGAATAGTCGACGAGAAATACTGTTAGTAGATTAAGTATTCAACAAAAAATTCACCATTTGACCTTTAGTTCAATAATTAAGGTAATTCTTTCCATTTGCATCAAAGAAAAAATTCTTTTTATGAGTTCGGTTTTTTGAAATAGTAGAAAGCTAGATAAATATTTTTCAGTATTTAATAAATTTCATCTCTATTCTCACCCAAGACTTCCCTTGGTTTGAGATTGAACAACAACCAGAAAACCCTATGGGAAAAAAAAATATGATTCCAACCGAGAAAAAGCCCAAATCACTTGTAACTAAACGGTTAATTCCATATTATCTAATTTATCTTTCTATACTTATCATGGTAAGTAATATAACCAATAAAATGTCTTTTAATTATTATTCGATCGAATTCATTGGCATTTGGTTACTGATCTCCGAAATTTTATTGGGATTCGCAGCAGCAGGTTCGATGAGTATTTTAACTACAATGTCCACTCTAAAAGCTACAGGTAAACCAATTACAGAAAAAAACATAATTTAATAGAGAATAGAAGAAGAAAATCAATCGTTTAGAAAGCCATGGTTAATTCTACTTTTGATAAACACTACCCTCTTATTATTATCTGGGTTGCTATTATTTCATTAAAGTATATGTCTTTAAATTCAACTTAATTACTGATATTAATTAGATAGATTTATGGAACAATTTTTGAGAGAAAACTTTAGTTGAATTATTCTACTGGCAATATATGATTAATAACAGTGATTAATAACTTCCGAGGATGAATTCTTGATTAGAGAGTATCAAAATACCGATTTTCCAGATTTGCTAGATATATGCAGAAATATTTGGGAAGGAGAAGATTATTTACCCCGAAGAATTGATTATTATGTTAAGAATCCTAATTCTTATCCAATGGTAGCACTTGAGGAGGATAAAGTTGTTTCAGTTGGTAATTTTGAGTTTTTGCACGATGAGATCATCTGGATCGAAGCTCTTCGAACTCACCAAAATTACCGAAACAAAGGCTGGGCGAAAAAATTAGTAAATAAAATGTTAATTAAAGCTCAATCATTAGGAGCTAAAGAAGCATGGTTGCTCTCAAATACGGACAATTTAGCATCACAATATATTTTTTACAAACTTGGATTTAAAGAGAAAACTCATCTTTTTATGTGGCCAGACTGGGATACAATGAATGCTAGCTTAAAAAAACGAGATATTGTGAATATTCATCTTGAAAAGCAAAGTAAGAGTAAAAACAAGAACCAACGAAAACAGTCAAGAGTCAATACAAACTCTTACGATGAATTAATAAATTCATTAAATTTATCAGGAAACTCAAAGGAATTGAGTAACAAATGGAAAAAGTGTTCTTCACCAGAACAAGTACGTATTATTCTTGAAAAAATTGTGGCAGGAGGAGGGTTGAACATACTAATTGGAGAATTCAAGGTTTATCCTATTAATGCATTTAAAATTGAACATTTAGTAAATGATGGTAAAATATATTATTTGAATGATCCTCCAGCAATTGTTATAATCGATGATAGCGGAGAAATTGAAACTGGAAAAGGTATTGGACTTAATACGAATTCAAATAAAGCATTAGAATCGCTTCTACTTTATATAAATAAGACTTGGCCGACAATGGTATATTGGCTTTTTTATCCTGCAAAAATATCAACCCCAAACATTAAACCAGGATTTCACATTCAACGTATAATGCAAAAAGATCTTTTGGATTAATTTTTGGATTGCAAGTTGATCTTAATCTAAAAGATGAATGTAGCACGAATATTTTCAAGCTGAAAAGAGTTTTAAGGAAGATTTCAATAAATAAATCTGATAATTATCCCCCAAGCTCTAGGAATGTCAAAATATAATCTACCAATGGACTTTTCCAATTGAATTCAGGTATCACTTCCTGAACAATAAAAGAAATAGCCTTTTTATTAGCGATTCTCCCTCTGGGAGGTCTTGGTATTGTGTTAACTACCATAATTATCTTTGAATCTTTGTTAAGATCCATATTATGAATAGCCCTAAGTGCTTTTCTTGATACTTTAGCATCAATGAACAATATGTCATAAGATACAGATTCCTTCCAACTTACAATGACCTCAACTAAATACTCAAAACTTGGGCAATGAATTGAAGTAATTCCTCTCGTAAGAAGGATCTTTGATAGATTTTCAAATGTAGATGTCTCTCTGCAAACAATAAGAAGTTTCTTTTGATCTTCTGCAATAATATTTTGACGTAAATCCCTTAAAAGCTTATAAAGCACCTCTGTGACCCTAGTTTCTAATAAATCGTCAAATATCAAAGAACTAGAGACATCAGTTAAACTCTCTATCAAATTGATCGATTCTTTCAATAATTTGGGATTAGAATCTGAAAATAACTGCATTCCACGCCAATGGAGTAAATCAATAGGCACTAGACCGTTTATTGCCTCACTAAAAACATTCTGGAACTGCTCCCTCTTAATATCCTCCATCATGTCTTTATCTTGCAAGAAATTCTGAATTTCATTTGAAAATTCATCTGAAATATCGGATCCTTCAAAGATAAAATCTTCAATTTGTTCTTGGTACATATCCAAAAATTTCGTTCCAATGAATTGTAGCATCACTTTGATTGTAAAAGGTTGGATTTTCTCGTCATCTGGTGTAACAATAGCTGCAGTAATAAGATCACCAATTGGCTCGAAATATAGCTCATCCTCATCTAATTTTATGAATTCTATGGATTTATTTTCGTCACTAAGAGTTTCTGCAAAATTACTTATCCCTGCAATAAAACCAGAAAAGAGTGAATCATCCAGATTATAATCGGAAAATGGTGCTGAGTAGTGATAATAACATAAACCCATTTTCGCTAGAATCCAAATGTTTTTTATGATCAAACTTCAGTCCTACTGCAATTATTATATTTATGGTGGTGAATTTCGATGGAGAAATTCCTTTTGTTAGCTTTTAATCACTCATCTTCCTCAGTTTTGTTTGAAGGTCGTATTACATTAATTTTAAAACTTGCCTTAGCATCCTTATCAATCTTTTTTGTAGTTCCCGCGTATTCTTGTTTTAGATAGGTAACATCTTCTTCTTCCATTTCTATTAGAGCTTCCTCAACTTCCTCATCTCTCATTGAAAACATCATCGTTGATTCTAATACTATATTATCTATAATATATCCTATCTCGGGATAAGATTCTAATCTTGTTCCATCGAGATCAGAAAGAATCTCAATAATATATTCTTCATAGGATACTTCAAGTATCTCTTCTAAGGGTGTGAGGGGTTCAAGAAATTCAGAGGCAAACATCATTTTAATGACTTCGAAAATACGATCGGAAATTTCATCAATGAGAATAAGAATATCTGGGGAAGGGGTTGATATATCAAAATTGTCAATAATGATAACACATGTTATCTGATTATCAGATCTTACAAATAATCTGGATCCTGCTTTGATACCTATATCATTTAATGATAGATTATCTCCAAAACTTTCAGCAAATTGAATAATAGCAGCCAATAATCCTGCAATCAAAACAGGATCTTTACCCATCGCCCTTCCATAGACACGAGATAAAATAGGAAGACCAGAAGACTTATTGAGGAGTAAAATCTCACTGATGGACAAACCTTTTCCAAATTCTCGAGATTTTCCTGCAAATAACTCATCATCTATAAATTGTAACACCTCAAAGGCTTGAAGGATATTTATTTTCTTATTCTGATCCTAGGCATCATTTAAACTATTTCCTAGTGAAATAGACTCTTTTAGATAATAATCAATTAAATTTACACAATAGGATGTATATAAATATATTTTAACTATCAAAATGCTATTGAAATACTATGTATATATATACTTCTAAAAAGACCACCAATATCACGTTCGAATAAACCTTGAGAGAGGAGTGAAATAATTGATAATAAATGAAAAAAATACCTTAATTAACTTTTTACAAACTAAAGGAATAAGTATTGTAGGTATCGCTTCAATCAATGAGGATAGCGTTTTGAATAAATTACCATCCTCCCCTCAAACTCTATTAAATGAAGGAAAATCAGTCATATGTTATGCAATCCCTATCCCTAAAGGAGTCATTTACACAGATACAGATAACTTACTATTATATTGGCGTTATTGCAATATGACCTATAGAAATTTAGACACTATCACAAATACATTATGCCTATCTTTGGAGGAGGAAGGATATTTATCAACACCAATATATGGATGCTACCCCTGGAAAGTTGTTGGTCGGGACTTTTGGGGATTAATTCCTCTAGTATATTGGGCAGAGCAAGCTGGAATTGGAAAATTAACTAAAAGTGGTTTACTAGGACATCCAAAATATGGAACAAGACTTCTCATAGGAGGTGTTATTACAACAAAGGTTTTTTCACCATCTAAAATAATAGAAGAGTCTATCTGCCCAACAGATTGTAAAGAATGTATCGATTCATGTCCAATTGGCGCAATCAATATGTCTGGAAAAGTCGATCATAATAAATGTATTAGATACTCCAGCTCTAACCCGCTATTTACCCTCATACTGAAAGATGAAGAACTAAAGAAGAAATTTGACTTCGATACAATACTAAATACAGTGGGAGTAGATGATCATGGAACTTATGAATGTCTGGAATGTATAAAACAGTGCCCATTGAATAGCAAGGGAGGAAGTACTCCGCTAGGCGCTCAACTGACCCCGTAGCGATGGCTAATGTACATTATAAGGCTCGGATGAGGTGTGATCTAAGGAATAATGCGAGATATTTTCTTTTCCAGAAAAATCAACCATAATTGTATAAAAATCTAAACCAATCTACATGAATTATTTGGATGATAATTAAGGGAGATAAGGTAACATATACCGCAAAAATAAAATAAAAAAAGTCTCAGAATTTTAGTATTAATTTATTAATTCATTAAGGATATTCAAATTCTAAAGATGTGTAATTACAGAATTTTAACTAGGATTAACCTGGGGGGGATCTCGATAAATTAAGGGAGTATAGAGATCTAGGTATGCCGAAAAAGGACCTTAAAAAACAAGAATTTCCCGACCATCCTGGTAAAAAACGTATTTCATGGGTTGAAGGTGGCCCCTATCATACAGGTATGGTTCAACGGCTTAGAGGTTATTGGTATCAACAAATATTAAAGGAAGAACGAGAATTAGATGACGATTTGAAGTTCATAAGCTGACAAGAATGATATTTCATAAAACTTTAAAAACAGAAATTGTTCCATTTAATGCATTAGTAGGGGAAAAGAATGCATATATTCAAAGTCCTGCTTTGCGGAGATGGGGGGGTTGGGAAAACTTCTATTAGGCGAAGTTATTTAGGACGTAGTTTTAAGAAAGAGTACATCTCAACAATGGGAGCAGACTTCGCCCTTACAGAAATTAATCTATCTAGTGGTCAAAAATGCCGGTTTGCAATTTGGGATATTGCTGGCCAAGAAATTTTTGAAAATCTAAGGCCATTTTTTTATTCTGGAGCGTTTGGGGCCTGTATTTTGTATGATATCACAAGACAAAATACATATGAGAGCGTCTTTAAATGGGTTGAAGATTTTTGTAATTATCATAACCTAGAATCCTTTCCAATCATTCTATTAGCTAATAAAATTGACTTACGTGATGAAGCTGGTTTAGTTAGCACCTCAAAAGGAGAGGAATTGGCGAAAAATATCACTATTAAGTACTATAAAGATAATTGGGATGTTCCTTTCATTGAGACTTCAGCTAAAGATGGAATTAATGTAAAAAAGGCATTTACAATACTAGCAGACTCAGTAGTCAAATTTCGAACAGATATAGATCTTTGAATGATATCGGCTTGATATAAACTTATTCAAGGTAATATGTATCTTTTAAGAAATAGGTAAAGATAGCAAAAGCAAATTTTGTACGATCTGCAGCAGTAAGCACGAAATAATCAACATTCTTCTCTGATGACTTAAGATCAATGATTATTTCTCTATCTACAATTTTAGGATCTTTACGAAGAATCTTCCTTTGAAATACTTGAAATGAGATTTTCTCATTCTCAAAATCATGGCCAATTCCCACATAGACAATTTGTGGTTTTTTAGGTATGAGTATGTTGTCCTTCAGTTCAATGAATCCAGATATGGGATACCTTTGATTTTCTATATTATTACGCAGGATGTTGAAGAAATATTCCTTTCCATCTGAAGAAATATCTTCAGGAATTTCGATATACAGTAAGCGTATTTTGATAGCTTTGAATTTATTCAACAAAATGCCAAGAATTATCTCATAAGAAGGTGAAATCTTATTAATAGTAAAGTGAGTTGCGGGAATTTTCAGATTAACCATATCATTTACGGGTTTAGGCTTAAATAGCCCATCTGTCCCTCCAAGTGCGGATATTGATCCTACAATATTGATCATAGTTGATGTATATACATCTGCATCTACCACAGCTCTGTTAATGAGCTTAGTTTTTCCTTCAGGACCGAAAGTTCTGATAGTCTGCATATGAGACGGTATAAAGCTTTTCGTTAAACGAGATATCAAACCCATAAATGGTTTCAAAACCTGAAAAACACCATAATGGGGTCATCCAAGAGTGACGCATAACCGAACTTTAGAATTACCATCTTGTTCATGCTTTAAAAAGTAACGAGCTATCAAACCTCCCATACTATGACCAACTATTGTTACAAATTGATAATTAGGCAGCATAGCCAAGATTTGATCAATGGTATCAGTCAGTTGGTTAAAGAGATTATGAATACCAGCAGAATAAGAAAAGAGCTCCATAGCAAAAATATTACGAAAACCATCAGCCCAAAATTGCTGAGCCATCCAATTCCATGTTAAATGGCTTGATTTAAATCCATGAATGAGTAAAATAGGACGAAATCGTTCTTTATACTCAATTTTATCTTCGTCTTTATCGTCAACATACAGAAACCGATAAACTTTTTGATCAGGATAGATTAAAAACCAATAAGCATTGACATCTGGATACAATAAAGTATTTTCGTCTTTTTCGATCGTTTCAATATAAGGAAAATCCAGTAACTCAATTTCCGAATCATCTTTTTCGACTTCTCTTTCGTCAATTAATGTAGACATATTTAGTTCATCCACGATACACATATACTCTTCAGATTGTTTATGGTTTTAATTTTTAAATCCGTACCAGATCCTAGATTAAGAAATCCTTTTGAAACCAATTATATCATTATTATATGCAAGGAGTAAATCATACACTACATGATCATTCTTGTAATATACTAGTAAGAGATCCCCAAGAGTTAAAACACCATCAATTAGCTCTAACACATCAGTTTGAGGATTAAAATCATTAGATCCATTTTTTGTTTCTTTGATAAAAGGAACTAAATCTGGTTCCCAACCAAGCATTCTGGGAAAATGGCTGAGTTCATGGTAAAAATCATCGAAATATGGACTTCTTATCTGAGAAAAAACGGAACAACTAAGACAGCTATCACGATCATTTGCGTAACAATTAATACAAAATTTATTTTGAAAGATTTTCAATATCCCTTTCAGAATGTCTTTTATTTCTTTTGTAAATGAATTAACAATCAAAACAACGTCAATAAATTCTCCTGTCTCAACACAAATTTTACTATACCCATAATTAAGTATCACTGTTTGTTGTCGAATTTTACTCACGAAAACCTCATTGTCAAAAGCAGTAGTTGCTTGCAAAAAACTCGTAACCAAAGGAAGGTCAATATCGGACGATTTGGGATCTGTCTTAGAATAAAACAAAGGAATTCCAGAGTGATCTAAAATTATCAATGCTTGAATACCTAAAGTCATAAAAAAAAACCATTCTTCTCCATTTTTTCCATAGTATTCCAACACCATTAACGATAAGAGCTACCGAAGCATCTTCGGAAGAGTATCCTGATAGAACTTCTTAAAGTAAAATTCAAGGAGTTCTGGGCTAGGTTCAGGAATTTGATAATCTGGTAAGACTCTTGTTGTATTATCCATAACAAATGTGGGGTCAGATATTGTCATATAGGCTCTGAATTGCCTTAAAGCTCTGTAAAGAAACGCATCTCCCAAATTCTTGACTTTAGATTCATCAAGAGTTGGATCATACTTCAATTTAATCTTCTGCAAATCAGCGATTATATCTAGAATTTCGCCAACCGATACACTATTTGGATTTACTAAAGCAAATGTCTCATTCCAACCTTTATCAGCTTCTCTAATCTTTAACATCATATCAATGACACTATTTATTGGAATAATGTTCTTCTTCGTATTTTTGTCCCCAAGGATAGTAAATACATCTTGGTCTTTACTATATCGCACCTTGGAAATATATAGCATAGCTGCAGCCCCATAAATTGTTTTTGCATCACATTCTCCCGTTTCAGAATCCCCAACAATCATGCTTGGCCTGAATATTCTATATGGTAGCCCTGAATTTCTCACAACACATTCTGCAAAATATTTTGATTCTTCATAAGGATTCTTAAATCCGCTAGGTTTAGGTAAAGTTTCGTATACTTCTTGCGGATAATGAATTTCTCCAGAAATGTAAGCTGTGCCAATATAATTAAAGCAAATGAGTTTTTTAAATTTTTTAGCTAGAGAAATAAGATTTGTTGTACCCAAAAGATTGATTCTCATCGTCTCATCTTTTATTTTTGCATCGAAATCGGTTGAGGCGGCCAGATGCCAAACCTCTTCGATTTTCTCTGTAAGTAACTTTAGATCATCTTCATCCTCTACAACTAGAGGATAAGTAAGATCGCCTTCAATATATCTTACTCGGTCATTTGTTATTCCAACTCGGTCATCAAACTTGGTACCTCCTTTGGGTCTCCCTAACAAATACAAATTAACGTCTGTTCTTACTAATAATTCTTTAACTAATCTCCCACCTACAAATCCTGTGACTCCTGTAATTAGAAGATTCTTTCCAATCATAGTAACCTTTGTTCTTTTAAAAATAGATTCATACTCCTCAATACAGTTAATTAGCTTTGGAATGAAAGTTTTTTGATAAGAACCAGACTCTTTTACCCAATGATCAGTAAGTAAGTTCTCTTTGAACGCATTGATGATTATATCTTGATCAACCTCTTTAGAAAGAATCATAGTCCGTATTTTTGGAAATCTTCTTCGTACCTCCCGAATTAGATCAAGACCATTAGTATAGATAGAATTATCCTTAGAAGGAAATGAAAAATCTGCAATAAGAACATAAACTTCTTCCCCCTCATTGATGAGATTCTCTACTATTTTTATCGCATTCTCAGGAGTCTCTGTGGTATGAAGCTTAAAATCATCGAATATATTTGAATCATTGTCTTTTATCTTGTTCATTAAGTCTTCTAGAACTGATTTTTCTTTATCCATTATTATTATATTCTTTCCACTCACTATCCTCACCAAATAAATACTTATTTGCATAAATTGCTTCTTATCTAATCTGAGAAAGTGTATTAAAGGATTTTACACTTTTTTTATTGTTAAATGGAAGCTCAGGTAATATCTTTTTGGTACCCTCTCTTTATAGCTTAGACCCCTATATAAAACTAATGATGCATTGAAATTCTTTAGGTATTAAATCAAATGTAGAACGGACACATAAAATCTTTAGAATTTATCCCAAATGAATAACATACATATAGAGCCAAAGATCGAATCTAAGACAGGATACTATTAGTATGCTTCCTGAAAATGAGCGAGAAAGAAAACAAAGGGAAATTGTCAATGAAAAAATTAAAAATTTATGGGAATTTCCCCCAGTATTCTTTGATAATTCCTGTTGGAATCATTTAACCGAAGATGAATATATTGATAATCTAGAAAAAGGATTAAGAAACTCTGTGAAAATAGATAGATGTCAAACGTTAATAGGAATATTGTTTAAAAATAAAGAATTTTTGGATAAGATTCGGGTAAAATTGAAACTTATACAATATATTATAGATAATTCTCCTAATGTTGATAGTTTAATAATCGCAGATCAAATTACTGACTATCGAACCTTTACACTAATTTACCTTGATTGGTTCGATTTTGTCCAACCTGGCACTAGGGAGGATATAACAAGCGGAATTCTTTCTTGGTTATGGATAAACTACAAAGAAATTTTTATTAATGACATTTATCAAAATAAATCTTAAATTTTAAACAAATATGAGATCTAGATAAGAAAGAGGTCCTTTTTCCTTTTTCTTAATCTTTTCTTGAGTTATTCCAAAGGAGATCTTTTATTAGTTCTAATCTATTAATATTCATCGAATCATACATCTCATATTGGTGTAATATTACACTTTAGAGCATTTTCGTATTCTTATTAAGGCCATAAGAACTCCTTCTAAGATATAATAGAATTAAAAAGAGGATAGATTACTCACCTACTAGCTAAACCGCCAGCAATTTCCCCTCCATCAATGACAAAGCATTGCCCTGTTATATATTTGGCATCATCTGAAGCTAAAAAGGCAAATAATCCTGCTACTTCTTCAGGTTTTCCCAATCTTCCCAATGGAATCTTACTCTCGTACTCTTTCAGCATTTCAGGCGTGTATTCTGTTTCTTGCATCGGGGTTAAAATATACCCAGGACAAATTGCATTTACTCGTATAGTTGGTGCTAATTCAAGGGCCATAGATTTTGTAAGTTCTATCACCCCTGCTTTAGATGCGTTATATGAAGCATAGAACGGATAACCCATGATTCCATTTGTTGAACCCATATTAATAATTACTCCACCCGAGCCTTCTAGCATTAATTTCGCGGTCGCTTGAGCAGCTAAAAATACCCCTGTAAGATTCACATTTAGGACTTTCTGCCATTCTTCAAATGAAATGTCCATGAAAGGGTCTCTAATACTTATTCCAGCATTATTTATCAGAATATCGATACCTCCCATCAATCCTTTCACTTTATTAAAAGCATTCTCTATATCAGAAGGATTTGATACATCTCCCTTTATTGTTCCACTAATATCAGGGAACTCGTTATTTATCCTATCTAAAGCTCCTTCATCCCAATCTAAAATAGTAACCAATGATTGTTCATCTATAAACCGTGAAACAGTAGCAGCACCTATTCCACTAGCTCCTCCTGTTACAAGAACTCGTTTATTTTTCAATCCTTTCATGATAGATCCCTTAAAAAAATTATTGATATTCTATAGGAAATAAAAGTTTGGATCAAATTTTTTAAATGAGAGAAAAAACAAGTTGTATAATTACTCGACTTGATTTTGAAATTTTATCTAGTTCGAATTATGAGCAGCCGGAAGAACTTTAAGGAAAGCCGACTTTTGTCGGCATTTGACTAAAAATGAAGACTACTCGTCAAACTTTCCAA
>SDBT01008586.1_pt1 | contig 16675 bp, 16 predicted proteins | sample 2277101 | NCBI WGS metagenome assembly SDBT01 (sample SAMN10404973, study PRJNA504765) | marine sediment metagenome | isolation source: marine sediment core GS10_PC15, 103 cmbsf | place: Arctic Ocean: Southern Knipovich Ridge | collected 2010 | reverse complement strand
CCCTTGAAAAGGATCAAGCAGAAGTCATGAAATATAATTTAGTAATTCAAGACAACGGCGTTTGGTATGATTTTCTTCAATCTGATCTAAGAGAAGTTGATCTTGTCATTCCATCAAATGGAAATGGAGATTCAAACAATACTCCAGGATTTGTACTCATTTTTATTTTGATCTCGATAAGTCTGTGTATCATTCTAATTAAGAGAAAGAGAGCATAATGAAGCTCCCACACAGCAAGCTGTGGGGTATCTGAATGAAAATGAATAAAATAAAAAAGAGAATACTTTCACAATTTTCTTTCTTAATAGGTGCAAATCTAGGTGCATTTGGACTTGAAACCGGACTTTGCTACCCTTTTTTTTATTGTAACGCCTGCCCAGCAGCTGATGCTGCCTGTCCAATCCGTGCTATTGAAATTTCTTTGTTTAAAGGTAACTTCGACCTGAAATTGCTCCTGTATCCTTTTTTAATTCTTGGATTTGTTGGAGTACTTTTTGGTCGGGGTGTGTGCGCTTGGGCATGTCCTATTGGATTTTTACAAAGAGGAACTGGACGAGTGGCAAGGAAATGTCGAAAATATCCTTTCATTAAGAAATGTGGAGATCATAAAATTGAACCATATTTGCGCTATCTCAAATATATCGGCGTTATCGTTCTCGCCGTAATTACCCCTTATTTTATAGGTTTTATGTTTACAGATATTTGTCCAGTTGGAATTCTCACCGGTACCATTCCAATTCTTATTCTCAATCCAGGGCAATTTGTTCCAAGTTTTTATTTCTATCCTGCGATATTTATTTTCGTCTTATTTCTCATACTTATTTTCATAGTAGAACGAGGATGGTGTAAATATTTTTGTCCAGTTGGGGCCATTCTTGCACCATTTAACAAAATCAGTTTATCTCGAGTTGAGGTTGACAAAGATAAATGCACACATTGTGATAAATGTAGTAAAAAATGTCCTATGGGCATTGATGTTCCCAATATGCATAGAAGTCCTGAATGTATCTTGTGTGGAAAATGTGTTGATATCTGTCCAAAGAATGGCATTACTCTTAAGAAGGGGTTTGCATGAAAAAGTTATTAGTAATTCAAGTTTGTGCAATAGTCCTTATCTCAGGATCATTAGCAGGAATTATGACAACGACAAGTGTGTATGATGAAGTCCAATCTGTTATTGTATCTATTCTCTGCTTGAGCTGTATTAAACTTGATCCAAAAACTCACCTTGAATTCACGTTTGAAACAGCTAATGGACAAAATCATCAAGAATTTATCTTAGACAATCTATCAAAAGGCCCGGTGTTTCTTGCCTATAGAACAAATCCCTGTGAAGCCTGCGATGATATGGAACCAATCATTCAAGATATCTTTGGTGTTCACTTTGAAAAAGAAGAAATAGTGATAAAAACAGTTTCCTTTGATGATACAAATGTTACCTTCATTCACATTAATCTTGATGAAACTACTGAAGATACTCAGGAATTATTTGATTCGTTTTCAATTTATGATCAAGATCATTTCGAGGCCGTACCCATGTTTACCATAATCACGTTAGGATACGAACGAGGATTTATAAATCCTTTTTATGCATCAGTATATGGCAAACTAAATTTACATAACGACGAAGATCGAAAACAATTTTTATTAAACATGATTTCTGATGGAATATCTCTCTATAATGAAAATTATGAAGGATATAACATAGATTAAAAAGTTCTGATTTATAAAAAAAATGGGGAAAAAAATTCCCTTTAAATTTTGCCTTTTTTTATGTTATCCTTTAAGATGTTGAATTGTTCTTTAGTGAGAGTACAAACATTATCTTTCTCACCAATGACAACTTTATCTTCTTGTACATCAACAACAGGACATTTTGGTGGCACACAAACCGAATCATTACATAGGACTACTTTCATATTATCCCTCTTGTTTCTTTAATATAGTATTAGTTATTTAAATCTTATATAGTTTTCGATAAAATTCAGATATATTGTTTAATTTTAAATTTATTTTTATCTACTTTTGATATAATGCGTCGTTCATGATCACCAAGTTTGTCTACTTCTTTTACCTCTATGACAACATTTGATCCAACTTTTTCTCTAAACCCTTTTTTCAGCATTGAAAAAATCTCTTCAGTTGATGGTTTGGTATTTTTTTGCTTGGGGTCAAGTACTACTTGTATCTCAATTTTTGTTTCACTATGTTGAATAATTCGGGTATCTTTGAGTTTCGTGGTTTTTAATTGGTATAATATTTTACTATATATCTCTGCAAACGATGACGGTAATAACACTCTCCCACCTGAAAGGAGTAATGATAAATCGTCTCGTCCATAAATCATTTTTATAATATCCCCTGACATAGGGCAGGTGCATGGTTCAAAGGATGACTCAACGATATCATTTATTGCATCATATCTAATAATTGGAGTGCCCTTTCCAAAGAGTTTCGTCACCACCAGCTTTCCTGCTTCTCCTTGTGAAACAGGTTTTCCATCTCTTAAAAATTCCAGAAATAAAAGATCAGACATAATATGATACGATCCTTGCTTACATTCAAATGCTATGGGACCTGTCTCCGTTGTCCCATAGACTTCAAAAAGAGACGCATCGAACGTTTTTTCTATTGTTTCTTTGAGGAATTTATCAAGTACTCCTCCTGTTGATGCTATATATTTTGGTGAAATCTTTTCCCCAAGCCCTTGTTCTTTGAGTAATGCCAGGTGACCAAGCATTCCGACATATCCTCCGATAAAATCTGGTTGAAATGAATTGAGTTCTGCAATTACTTTTTTAGGATCATCATTGGTATCTAACCATTGTATGTTTTTAAAGAGAAAATTAAAATTTTTCTGTGGTTGAAGACCTCGATTGATATAGCCGCTTTCTGCGGTGTGTGATGCAAAATCTCCAATGATTGCAATTCTGTCTTTTCTCCAGTTAATATCATATTCTCGTAGTGTTCTCAAATATCCAAAAAGACCCATAACGATGTCAAACATGTCGACATAAATTGATAATGATTTCCCTGTTGTCCCAGAGGTAGAAACTTCAATGAGTTTATCTTTCCGAGTTTTTGTGGAAATAATACCATCGGGATAATATTGCTTGATATCTTCTTTAGAAATGATGGGGAGTTTTTCAATATCTCCAACACCTTTGATATCGTTTGGATGAATAGCTGCCGTCTTATATTTATCATGATACAAGGGGACGGTATAGGCATAAGCTACAATATTTCTAAAACAGGTGTCCTGGTATTTTTTTAACTCTTGGTTATCCAGTCTCCATAGTCGGTTAATATCAAACAAATAACTTTTTAGAATTTTAAGGAGGAACAGTGGGTTGTAAAACGTATTCATCTTAGGTAAAGAATGAGGGTTTACTTATTTAACTCCTTCATAAAAATCGATGGGTAGTTTTTGGATGAAATATTGGAATTTACCGCGATTTGTCCGAGGTATTTGATTGACATATTCGATAGTTAAGATAAGATTTTTACCAAATCTTTTTTGAAACACATCTTTTAACCTATCCATATCTCTTTCTGAGAAGGGTTGTTCTTTTACGATGTGTAATACAAGTTCTCCTTTGGTCTCCTGAATGAGTTGACTTTCCCAGATATGTTCTGAGTTGTTAACTATCACTTCATAAACATCTTTGAAGGGGAGCTTTTGATTTGTTTTTGTAATAATAAAATCTTGCACTCTTCCCTCGATTTTCTGTACAAGTGGATAGTTACGGCCACATTTGCATTTATGTTGTGTATATACTGCAAGATCTCCTGTTTTATATCGTATAAAGGGAAAAATATGTGATCGCAGGCCTGTAGCAACAATCTCACCTATTTCACCATCTTTGGTGACTGGTTTTCCCTTGTAGTTTATTAATTCAACAATTCCATATTCTGGAAAAATATGATAATTATGGTATTCACATGTTCCAATTAACACACTTTGTTCACGATGTCCGTATTTATCATAGATTTTACAGTGAAAAGTTTCCTCGATGACTGTTCGCTGCCAATCGTAGAGTGTTTCTCCTTGACAAAATATTGCTTTAACATTCTGATTATTTTCAATATTGTTCTTATTGATAAATTGAGCGAGAATCCAAATTGCAGATGGGTAACCGGTGATGTATTTTGGTTTGAATGTTCTGATTTTTTTCACATAAACTAGGAGGTTTTCGGGTGTCATATGAAACGTTGACAAAACCAGTGTTCTACTAAAATAGTGATACCTCCATAGTCTATCAGTTCCTGCAAGGGATACTGTTTTATCTCTGAATCGATAACCTGCTCGTTCCATCAATATTTTCACAAATGCAAGGTGATTAGCCAACCACATTCCTTTTTCAACATAGAATTCCAAAGGATCATCGGCTATCCCTCCTGTTGTTATTGGTTCAAATTTTTCCTTTGGATAATTTAGTGCTTTGATATCTTCTTTCTGTTTTCGGACAATTTCTCTGGTGAGAAAAGGAAGTTTCTCTAAATCATCAACTGATTGAATATCTGAAGGTTTTAAATCTAATTTATCAAATATCTCTGTATAATAGGGTACATAGTCATATGCATGATGAAGAATTGTATTCAATTGTTTGTCTTGGTATTCTCTTATTTTTTCTTCACTCCACCATTGTGATTTTTCGAGAAATGCATGTATCTTTTTGGATTGTCTATAGGATTTAATTGTTGCTAGGGCTATACCAAAGGGTGAGTTTTTCATACTTATTTATTCCCCAGTTTTTACTATATATTCAACCTGTATATGATATCATATCTTCGGTTACACTAGATGGATCTTTTGATATCCGATTATTCCTAATAAAAGTATGTTGAAGTATAGAGGATATACAATAAAATGCGAAAATAAAAGATATGAGATTACTTATATACACTTTATTTATTTCCAACTGATTGGAATGAACATATTAATCATTGAAAATGTCTGGATGGGTGGTGCTAAATACGGATTCTTTGATAAGACATTACTCACATCGTTTTCCATTCTCCCTACATTATATGCCCGTCAAATCGCTGCTATAACTCATCAAAAACATAGTGTTCATGTTCTCAATGAGCGATATGAATCCATAGATTTTGACCAACACTACGATATTGTTAATATAAATTTTACAACCTCAACAGCTCCACGAGCATATGAAATCGCTGATCGTTTTAGAAAAAAAGGAATCACCGTTGTACTCAGTGGCCTTCATGCATCATTACTTCCATCTGAAGCTCAAGAACATGCTGATAGCATACTACTTGGGAGAGGTGAACTTAATTGGCTTGAACTTCTCAAAGATTTTGAAAACAAAAAATTAAAATCTGAATATCCCTCAATCAATTACGATAAATCCACAAACATCCCTCCAACAAACATCCACCTTCCAGGATTTGTCATGACCGGTGCTATTGAGGCGACAAGAGGGTGCCCATATCGATGCGAATTTTGTCCAGAGGCGCATATTGACGGAGGAGAAAAATTTTATACAAGACCTGTCAAAGAAGTCGTTGAAGAACTGCAGTCCATTCCGCAAAAAACTATCATGTTTTATGATTCATCTCTCACCATTGATACCAAATATACTAAACAACTGTTTACTGAGATGAAAGGTCTGGGGAAACGATTTTTTTGTAATGGAAACTCTGATGTCCTAGCAAAAGATGCAGAACTTGTCCGACTTTCAAAAGAAGCAGGATGTGTTTCCTGGCTTATCGGATTTGAATCCGTTTCACAAAAAACCATTGATGAGATAGGGAAAAAAACAAACAAAGTAAAAGAATATGAACAAGCTGTTCAAAATATACATAATTATAACATGGCTGTTCTTGGATGTTTCATGTTTGGATTTGATACCGATACAAAAGATGTTTTTGATGAAACTCTCAACGTTATTAAAAAATTAAAAGTTGATGTAGCGGATTTCTGTATTTTAACACCATTTCCAGGTACACCGATATATAAAAAGTTAGAAAAAGAAAAAAGACTCCTGACTAAAGATTGGGCAAAATATTCTTTGAAAAATCCTGTTTTTAGACCTAAGAATATGTCACCTGACGAACTAGTTAAAGGTGTTCGAAAAATGTATAGTGAATTTTATTCACCGCCATATACAATAATACGAATTTTTCGCGGATTTAGACTTGGCCTTTATCCTTTTTTCCTTATCATGGCAAGAAATATCGTTGCTACTATGAATAGCAGGATTTTATTTACAAAAAAATAAATCTTTATAAAATATATGGACGTATAAAAACCCGGACTTCCAAACTGACCTCTGAGACTTTTCCCTCAGTGTCATATGCCTTAACTGTTATTGTCTTTTTACCAATTGAAAAATTTTTCCAAGTCCATTCATAAGGCTCTGCATCAACAGTTTTCATTAGTTCATTATTAATATAGAATTCAACTTTCTCAATTCCTGAATCCGCATCTTCTGCGTATGCAGATATTGTCGTTTTACCAATTAAAAAAGTAGAATTCAATCTTGAAGATTGCCTAAGTAGGTTAATTACATAAACTGGAATTTTTAGAATGGGTCTTCCTCTACGATAAATTTGTCCTTGAGTCGGGAATGTTATGCCAACCTCCGGAGGTAGGTTCCCACCTTCAACTACTCTTGTACCATCAGTAGCATCAGCATAATATGCATCAAAAGGATACTCATTTGGAGGTTGAGAAAATCCCGCATGTTCTTCTGAGCTAAAAATAACAGCAACAACCATGAGATTATCGATATCTAGATCCGAAACATCATAAGCATATGGTGAAATCTCATTTTTATCCATCCCTGATATTTCAATATCCTTATTATAAATGTAATCTAAAAAACTATAATGATAGGGAACATTATCGTTATTATTCCATCTTGAGGTGATTTCTGTTAGATATATCTTAAGGCGACCTTTATATGATAAATCATCAAAATTTTCTACAATAACATTTGTTAATAAACCATCTGAGTTATTATCGTATTCTGTTTCAATATTTATAGATAATTTTGGCACATCTCTATTTTCAGCTCTACGTATTGCCTCAGCATAATTGGATTCTGGAACTTCCCCTCCAAGGATTACATCATATCCACCATCTATGTAAACAGTTGGATTCCCATATATATTATGATCATTATGTAGATGATCATATGCTAAATCATTTTTATCCTCAACCATTGCCACATAGTAGAAATTATACTCATTTGAATCAAATAATCGATGTAAAATATCCGCAACATTTGGACAATAAACACAAGTTGTGGCTGTTCCTTCTTCAACAAAAACAGTATGAACTAAATTCATAACATCTTCTGAGACTTCAATGGTATAATATACACTTCCGTCTGTTGATGGATCACCAATTGGTCCATTACCCGCCTCATCATCGATGACAATATAATAGTACCAATCCTCCGTTGAATCTGAAGGCATTTGAATAGTTGCACTTCCATTAATGATGGTTTTGTCCCTCCAATTTTCATCACTTGATGGTTTATAATAAAGAATCGCTTCAGTTACCTCAATATTATCTGAAAAAGTGATATCAATTGTTGTTATTTTTCCTGTTGTCCCTGAAGTATTGCCGGTTACAATATCAATAGTTGGTGCTTCTTTATCATTATTGTTGTTTTCTTCGTCATAATTATATAGGACATAGGCTGATGTAATAAGCAGAATTGCTATAACAATGACTACGGCAATCTTTAGGTTAAATCGCATATATATAGTTAATATAGGTTTATTTTATATTTAAATGTAATGATTGTTTTTTGAAGAAACGTTAATTAACTATTTTGCCATTCTAGTAATATAAGCATCACAACAAATAGAAAAACCATATCTCAAAGAGGTAATGAGGAAACTAGATGGAAGAAGAAGCTTTCTTTTGTAGAATATGCGAGAAACGATTAAACACAGTCGATGAAATTGAATTAAATATCTGTAATGCTTGCAAAATAGCAAAGGAAAAAACAACGGGCAGTACAGACTTTTTTTGTTGGGCATGCGGCCGAAATCTTCTTGAAAAAAGCGAAATCGCTCAAGGAGTCTGCCATAATTGCAAGGCATCAATTAATCGAAAAATAGGTATGCCCCCCATAGAACATTAGTTTTTAGGAATATTTATAAAGTACAGTAAAATAGACCTTCTATCCTATAATCACGTCTTGGTGTAATTATCGATGGGATACTATGAAAATATTATATGTAACGCCGCACCCTCATGCAAAATATGGTCTGTTTACTAGATTTACCTATCCTTCACTTACTCTTAAACAACTTGCAGCAATAACACCACCAGAACATTCAGTAGAAATCGTTGATGAACGAATTGAAAAGATTAATTTTCAAAAAAATTACGATGCTGTTGGAATATCCTGTATGACGTATAATTCCATCAGAGGATATGAAGTCGCAGCAGAATTTAAAAAACAAAAAATACCTGTTTTTATTGGAGGATACCATCCATCACTTTTGCCTGATGAAGCAAAAAAACATGCAGATAGTGTCGTCGTTGGCGAGGCAGAACTCACCCTTCCAAGGCTTCTCAAAGACATCGAGAAAAACCAGTTAAAACCATTCTACCGACCAGAACGACTTGCAGAACCTGAAGAGATACCAGCGGCAAGACATGACATTGGCTCATATAACCCGTTTAATGAACCTATCCAAGCATCACGAGGTTGCCCGACAGGCTGTGATTTTTGTGCAATGAGAATCATTGAAGGAAACAGGGTACGTGCACGACCTGTTGACCATATGATTGATGAAATGAAATCAATAAAGACAAAATCTATATTTTTTGCAGATGCATCTCTGACAGTTAAACCACAATATTCAAAATCATTGTTTAAAGCAATGAGTGAACTCAATAAATATTTCGAATGCTTTGGAAACATAAATGTTCTTGTTCGTGATGATGAATTTTTAAAACTTGCTAGTGAAGCAGGGGTTTTTAACTGGTATGTTGGAATTGAATCAATTTCTCAAGAAAACATAGACGCTGCGGGAAAAGGGACAAATAAGGTTGAAAAATATAAAGAAGCCGTCAAAAAAATCAGAGATTACGGTATGATGATCACTGGTTTTTTTATGTTCGGATTTGACTTTGACACCATAGAAACTTTTGATAAAACCCTTCAAGCTATCTACGACTGGGGCTTTGATGAAGTATCATTTAGTATTGTAACACCATATCCAGGGACACAACTTTTTGAGAGATATGAAAAAGAAGGGAGAATTATTTGCAGGGATTGGTCAAAATATGGTGAGGGAAACGTTAATTATACCATGAAGAATCTTACAGAAGAAGAACTTAGGGAAGGAATTAATCGAATAGCAAGCGATTATTATTCACTTCCAAATATAGTTAAAAGAAGTTTTACAAACACGAACTTTAGCCCATATCGGATCTTTATAAAAATTATACGAAATATCAGTATAAGGAAATTTTATCTCTCTGAAAAATTACAGTAGTAAATGATTCGCCTATTCAATTTAAAATTATTAGTTTTATTTTTTTGGGACGGTAAATGTAATATTCTTTGTTAAAAATCATGCAATTAAGGCAGATGAGTTATTGAAAATAGTAACCATTGATGGTATACTTTACAATTCATTGAGATAGAACCTATTGTTATCTTTAAAAATGATGTTTTCCTTCACCATTTTATCAAGAATTTGTTGTAATCTGTTCTGTTCAATTTCAAATATTTTTTGTAAATCCGACAGAGATACTGTTTTCTCCATTAGTTGACGTAAAATCTGAGCGCGAATCTGCCGATCTGATCCTTCGAATCGCGATTGTTTCGTCTTTGGTTGAATCCCTGTTTTTTTTGCTGTAAGAAAAAGGGCACCGTAATCCATGAGTGCATTATGCCATTCCCTACTCCTCCCTGTCGGAAGAGCCCATTCAGCCAGCTGCCAGAGTTCTTTATCGGTAACATCTCTGGAGAGATGAAATTCAGAAATCAAAATACGTCTGATATTTGTATCTACCGTGACAGCATCAGCATTTGTTGAAAATATCTGCACTGCCCTTGAGGTATATTTCCCAATACCTGGAATAACTTTATAACTCTTCATTGCCTCTAGCAAATCTCCATTATAATCATTAACTATTTTCTGAGCAGATCTATGCAGATTTATCCCTCGTGTATTATATCCAAGTCCCATCCAAACTTTCAATACATCTTTTCGTGAAGCCTGAGCAAGCAAGTCTATTGTTGGCCATTGTTTAATCCATTTGTCATAATAGTTAATGACCCGTGATACCTGTGTTTGTTGTAACATCAGTTCTGAAATTAAAATCTTGTAAGGATCAATTGTGTTTCTCCAAGGTAAATCTCTCTTGTTTTCGTTATAGAAGGATAACACTTTACCTTGAAATTGGCTTATTTGCTTTTTAGATATTTTCATGCTCTCATCCAAAATTTAAAGAATAAATAATGCAGGGGAAGGGATTCGAACACCAGTTTAGTCATAAAAAAACTATTTATTTTCTCCTGCTGTAGTATAATTATCATCCAATAATGGTTTTTTCTTATAATAATATTCCTCATCAAGATGGTTTTTTAAAATAACAAACTATACCTTCTTTGAATGTGTGGCAAATCATATGTAATGGCATATCTTTGGTATACAGGAAAATTAAACGGGACATATTTTTCAGAAGAAGAAATAAATGAAATAGAAAAACGATTTGATGAAAAGAGAGATAAGCTTATGTTTATTTTTCCTAAATGTTAGAACTTTCGGTTCTGTTACGTTGAGCGGTGTTACATTAGGGTTGTTATATTGGTGTTGGTCAGAAATGTAAAAAATTGATTTAAATTATGTCATAACATTTAAATCCAACGGTACAAACCCCCCGAATCGAATAGAGAGTACGAACATAAGTTTAGATGTATTGCCCTAAGTCTGTCAATTTGGGAAGAAAAAACAAACATAATTTCTAAATAGGAGAAGGCATGAAAATGTCTTTTCTCCTTTTTTTGTTCTCAAAAAGTAATTAAAATACATAGTTGATGCCTAAACTATGCTGAATCCATTAAACGATTCAAAAGCAGTTTCGAAGCCTGATAGAATCCTTTCACAACATCAAGCTGCGTTAAATCATTTAATAACAATTGTCCAGAACCCTGATAAGGATGATGTAAACTGGTTGGATATAGGATGTGGTCAGGGTCACCCTATTTTACATCTTGATAATTGTATTGATGAGGATTTTCAAAATAAAATCAATTATTTTGGTGTTGACTTAAAACAAGATTATGTACAAATGGTTAGAAAAAAATGTTCTCAACTAAATCTTAAATCTAACGATGTAAAAGTTGTAGAACTGTCTAATATTTCGAGCAAATTTATAGATAAAAAATTTGATTTTATTACACTTATAAATATCATACATGAATTAAATCCAAGAATATTATCAGAGATATTAATTTGGTCAATTTTACATTTAAACAATGATGGTGTTATATATGTTCATGACCTTGAGAAATTAGAAAAACCTGAATTTGGAGCAATAACTTATACTAATAATGAAATTAGAAAAATATTAAACGAATTGTACAAACTAATCACTGATAAAACTCCACAGATAATTGTTTCTAAATGGAAGTATTCAACAACTACTGGTTGGAGTTTCTCCTTTAAAAAATCATATTATGATATTGATGACAAAAAATTGAAAAAATCGTATGATAAAGATATTAAAACTTTTGAAAAAATCGTAGAGAAAATTTTATCTGAAAAATTAGAGATGAAAACAAAATTATTAATTAGTGTTACTGAAGATGGTTATGAAACTGATGAAGAAAAGAATGATGCAGATTTAGCTATTTTAGATTTTTGGGCATTAAAAAGAGCGTTGGAGAAAATAAAATGAAAAAAATTTATCTTATATATTCACCAAATGATATCAGTCAATATACATTAATGGGAATAAATTCTGAATTTAATGAATATGGATACAATATTATTAATGCCTCAGATTATGAAAACGATGAACAAAATCATTATAGTGAATATGAAAAGATTATTGAGAAAAATAAATATTTAATAAAAAAAGCTAATATTGTAATTAGTCTTATTTCAGGGAATTCTATGGATACTCATAATCAATTTTTTGAACTTGGATATGCTCTTGGTGCAAATAAAGACGTAATTATCGTAGCACCGCCTAATTTAAAACTTCCATATTATTTAAAAAATATAACGTATATATTACATGAACCACCTTTTGATAATATTACATATAGAGTAATACCTTTTTTAGAAAGTTATTCTCAAAATTATAAACAAACCGATGAATTAGACATAGATACAAAAACCAGAGAAGTTACAATTCAAGAACAATATAATAAAAATCCCCATCTATTTAATGATATGGCTCCACAATCATTTGAAAATACTGTCCGTGAACTACTACAAGAAAAAGGATTTGAAGTAGAAAAACCTAGAGGGAAAACTGATTATGGTTATGATTTAATCATAAATAATTTCAAAGGTCATAAAAAGGTTCTTGTTGAAATTAAAAAATATCAATCTACTAGTAAAGTATCAATATCGCCAATTCAACAATTATTTGGAGCAATGTCTGCATATAATGGTGATGCGGGATTAATAATAACAACAGGTAGATTTACAGCTTCCGCAAAGAATTTTGCAGGTAAATTGCATCCTTCTATTTACCTTATGACAATTGATGAGTTGATTAAAGATTCTATCTAATACTTTTAATTACACCATAGATAATTTTATTTTTTCGAATACCTTTTTGAATCAACACCGCATATAGAGATTTATGAGGTTAGGGGAGATTACAAAAATAAATATCATACCCGTACAAAAATCCATTAACCCCGAGATAGAAATTGATATTCCGATAGTGTATAGAGCCAAGTATGAGATTCCATTGAGCATTACAGGAGTGCTTATATCAGCAGATAATAAAAAATTATCAAATCTAGTTGAATTAAAATCCGATAAATCAAAGCTATTTGAACTGAATGCAAGAAGTCGAGATAGAGATTCAGAAGAAGAAGTTACTTTTACATTGGTTGCAAATCTTAACCATAAGACAATTGACCATGTAGAAGATTTGAGAGCTAAGGATAGGAAGGGAGATATAAAAATAAAATTGGAATTGACTGTCAAATCATTAGAATCACGAGCAAGTCTTTCCCAAATGTGTATTTTGGATAAAGCAAATATTTCAAAGGACATGAAGGAAGCTCTAAGAGATGAATATGAACTTGCGGGTTATCAGTATAAGTCCAAGTTTCAACCAAATAGAACCGATATGTGGGTAATTTCTGGTGACGGCAGTCCGACATTCCTGCAATTGAAATACTATGATTTTCAAGTTGATAAAGAAATAAAATCAAATGATTGGCTTCATGATTTCTGCCCAATTTTTCAAATAGGCAAATTTGCAGTGTTTGAATTTCAGTTACCCGAAACAATAGAAAAACAGGGGGATTTACCAGATAAAATAAATGAAGCAATAAAATCTGTAAGAAATATGGAGGAGGATTTACAAAAGTGTGAATGGAATAGAGTAATAGAAGATGCAAGACCCATATTCGAATTATTTAAAAATACAGATGAAATAAAAGACTTGTTTCAAAGAGATGGTTACACTGAAGAAGCAATTAATGATTTATCAGAGGCAATAAAGAAGCTTTTTAATTTTTCATCAAAATTTCATCATAAGATGGATAGGAAGAAGAAACTTATACCTGAGATAAAAGCATCAAAAGAGGATGCTTACCTTATCTACTCAACTGGATTAGCCTTTTGCAATGCTATATCAAAGAAAATTCAAAGATTAGACATTGATTAAAAATTCATCTAAAAAGTTATTCAGATATTGTTACAGGGGAAAGGAATCGATATAAAAAATTATTAGAAATTGTGGAAGAAGAACTTAAAAACAGAGGATTAATTGATATGAAGAAGAAAATTATTCCTAAATTTAAATGGAAGATTTTTTTTGAATTGGAAAATATGCAAATTGAAGATGGAGGCAAAATAAAAGGCGATGATATAGTAATTCGACAAATTGGAGATAAAAAAGACAAGAAAGTGAAAGGTGAAATATTTTTTGAAACTGATTATGATGATAGTAGAATCATATCTGATGTTGAAAAAAAGTTAGATGAATTTTTGAATATAACTGCTCTTTATCACTTTAGTATTGGAATAAATTCAGAATTTATTTTACGAAAATATGATTATAAATTAGAAAACCACGTAGAGTTAATCAAAGCAGGTATTACGCCCAAAGTAAAAGGTGAATTGGTTAGTAATGCTTACACGGAGCTTTCTCAAGATTTTTTGAAGGATTTGCCCAATAAGATAAAAACTCTCAATAAAAGTAAATATAAATCAAATATTGATTATTTATTAAAACAATATAGGGTTGCTTATTGGCAGGATGATTCTTTTATAAGATATGAGCAACTTTGGATTGCTTTTATGACTATGCTTAATACTTTAAAATCTAATCCAAAATGGAGTGATAAGAAATTAATTAATGATTTTGCTTGTGGAGCAATTAGTACTTTAGAAAAAGAACATGTTAAAGATATACTTGATATTCTATCTAAATCTGCTTGGGAGTATGACCTTATGATTCTTGGTCCTCATATGAAAGAAGAAAAGTGTGGAAATTTTATAGATTTTTTGATAAAAATGGAAATTCCACAATGGCAGAATCCTAAAACTTATAGTGAGGAACTCAAAGATTTAATAGACGAAGAACAAAAAACAAAGAAAGTCAATGATAGAGAAAAGCTAATGAAGATACTATTATGTATCTATGGAATAAGAAACCAATTATTCCATCGAACGGATTATGTATTTAATGAATTAAATATTGGTCGTATGAGACTTGCATGTTTTACTTTTGCAACTGTTCTCAGAATTTCAATTAATTCATATGTTGTAAAATATTCAGATTTACGTTAGTTGTTATGTGCACAGTTAGGGGGGAGTACATGAAACATGCAACAAATCCTGAATTTTGTTTAAAAAAGATTCAATCTCTCTTTATGAGGTCATTGTCCCATTTCGTCTTTAAAATCTAGTTTTGCTCGAAATTTCTTGAGTGTAATATCCATGGAAGAAATTGCTGCTTTTACCCTGGGAGTAAATCCTTCTGCTATGATTAAACCACGCACTTTCCTTGCAGGGTCCTCTTTTCTTATGGAATTCATATATCCTAATATTTGACCAACGGCATTATCATCTGCTGTTCCAATTTTTGTTTCGATAACCAATATGTCCCCATTTTTTGTAACACATCTAAAATCAGCATCTCCAACAGCTGTTGAATATTCTCTTTTAAACTCTATTATATTTTCCTCTAGTTCATCATAATTATTTTCAATATATTCTTGAAGAGATGTTTCAGAGAAATCCATAAAGAAATCGTTGTTCGATTCAACAGGTTCTGCATTACTTAATTCTTCGATTAGATTTTCAATAATCTCATCATTAGCTGATGGAAATTTCATTAGAGTACTTGGTAAATGAAGTGAGTATTCGCCACCTTGATTGTAACAACTTGGTAAATCTCTTACTCGAACAGGTCCCTTAAAAAGATAGTCTACATCTCTCTGATATGTATGAGACTCTCTTTCAGGTATTCCTTCGGGGACATATTTGTACTCACCAACCTTAGCGACACCTAAAACGGTTCCTTCACCCAGTACAACAATATACTCCCCAGCATTAATATTATCATCATCTGTTTCTCTAACTCCAACAAATGACCTTATTTTTCCAGTCACCGAACCTGCATTTTTATCTGGATATTCTTTTTCAATTCTTGTTTTTGTTTCATCCCAATCAAAATCTTTAAGATTGCCAACATCCCATCCTACTGAAATGATATTGTTATCATTCCAGAAGTTCCAATATCTACCAGAGGTTCCAGCTCTAATTTTCCAAATCATATTTCTAACCCACTCAACTTATTTTTATATTCATAATTTCATCAATTCTTATACTAGAGGGGAATTCTAATTTGGAAACATCATATTTAAGTCTATTGGTTGGTTTTTTTCTTCTTTCAAAAAGCAAATTAGAAAAGATTTCTAATCAGCTTCTTGCAAATTTTATAGGACATAATATTCTGATAAAATATGATGTTGTTTTTATACATTGCCATCCCCATTATTTAGACTCGTATGTTTCTACCAAAACTATGAAATTTTTTGATGGGGGTGGATAACATTACTAGTTATGATATTTTTTGGTTTTTGGTAATAATTATATATGTTGTTTTGTTTATCAAGCATATGGATACGTTAAATTATAAAAATATGAAACAAGAAGATAAAAAAAGATTTTGGATTTTGTTAGTTTCATCATTACTTGTAACATTAGTTGTAACGTTAATTTATAAATTTTATATTGTGAGTTTTTCTAATAAACTACCTTTATTGGATTTTATAAAAGTCTATATTTTTGGATTTGGTCTGGTTTTGCTTGTTTTTTATGTTCTTTTATATAGAAAAAATAGATTAAAAATATCTCATTTTGAAATTATTGTATCATTGATGGTTATTTTATCTTTAGTTTCATTACAAGTTATTCAATCTAAAATTGATGATTATAATAGACCATATCTGTTGGATGAAGATTTATCGGGAAG
>SDBT01008585.1_pt1 | contig 16676 bp, 13 predicted proteins | sample 2277101 | NCBI WGS metagenome assembly SDBT01 (sample SAMN10404973, study PRJNA504765) | marine sediment metagenome | isolation source: marine sediment core GS10_PC15, 103 cmbsf | place: Arctic Ocean: Southern Knipovich Ridge | collected 2010 | reverse complement strand
GGAGAGGTTGCCGGGCCTGTCTTCCATGTCCGTCCTAGGCGTTTCGGTTCGTAATCGCTCGTCTAAAACTCAGTGACCAATCGGCCAGAGAACTCTGAAGATAACGTGATTCCTCCGGAGGACTCCGACTGATGGGTCCTTCCGTGCCGGGCTCGATGCGCACACAGACGAAGACCGGCCCAACTCCGGCGATCACCTCCGGGAGCTTCTCGCGATACTCCCGCGGGTCGTCGAATGCATAGATACGCCTGAACCCCATCCCGTGTGCCACCTCGGGCCAATCGATCGCCTCTCTGCCCGGGACGGCTTGATTCCCTGTGATCTCGTAGGTGCGGTTCTCGGCGACGAAGAGGATGAGGTTGTCGGCGCCGGACTCGATGATGGTGGCCAGCGTGCCCAGCGTCATCAACATGGAGCCATCGCCGTTGAGGCAGATGACCTTCCGCTGGGGCTGGACGATGGCGATGCCCAGGGAGAGGTCCGCCGTGTGTCCCATGGCACTGTCGGCGGATGCGAAGTCGAGATCGTGATCGGAGATGCGGCCCCAGGGGCGGACTACGCCCATGGAAGTCACGACGACCTCGTCGGTTCGGAGATCCAGGAGGGGTAAGAGGAGATCGTCCTTGGTGAGCATCAGGGGTTGGGGGTTGTCTAGCTCCCCTTCGATTTCACCCTGGCTTCTTCCGTAACCTGGGCGAGGAGTTGATTCAGCTTTACCTCCATCTCACTGGCGTTCTCGATGGCCTCGCCATTCGTCATCTTCCCGGTCCCAAGCATGTAACAAGTCAGGTAGAACTCCCGGATGTACTTGAGGAGCTCGTCCACAGAGCCTCGCATGCTGGAGTCGAAGCGGCGGTTGGCGGCGCCCACCAGGCCACCGCTCTTTTCGCTCCGACCCCGGGAAAGCGCGCGCTGCATGAGAAGGAGTGCAGGAAGCAAGGCGACCGCCGTGCGAAGGAAGCGTTCGTCGATGAAGACCACGGCGAACGCGAGAACGAACATGAGGATCAGGATCGACCCGGTATCCTGCTTCTGCATCGTGGACTCCAGTTATTGGGGCCGGGAGGAGGCTTTCCCGGAGTTGTGCTGCTCTGACATGCGGTCCATCCAATCTACAAAGTTAGGTTACCTGGGACGAGTAGCGCTACGGGCCGCCTTTCCCGGTGGGCCCGAGCCCACGCTTCCCTTACCTTCGAAACGTCGTCGTCTGACTCGTATAGATCGAAGGGGATTGCCCAATCCGTGAGTGTCGGCTCGGTGACGAGCGCCACTGAATCCAGCTCGGCTCGGACCATCTGGTCTCGTGTCGGCGGACCCGACATGGGATCGATTTCATGGGCGACCATCTTCTTATGGCCTCTGTACGTGACCAGGAGGAGAAGGGGGGCTCCCATGCGGACAGCGGTGCCCCTGAGCCCGTCACCACTCTCCATCAGGCCAGTGTTCTGGATCATGACCACCGGATCGCCCCCGCCCAGCCAGATCCCTGCGGCCAGGGAGATCGCCTCCCCCTCCCGGGTGGCGTTCAGGAAGGGGATCTCCCCCCGAGCCCGAAGAAGCTCGATTAGGGCGGCAGAGGAGTTGTCGGGGAGCCCCACCACGTGGGAGACCCCCAGCTCCACCAGAACCCGGTGGAGCGCCTCGGCCGTCAGGGGGGACCCGGGCTCGCCGCTCACTCCGAGTCTCCCGGCTCCGTCCGCCTCATCCACGCCGGCAGCGCCCGGGATGCGGGCAGAGCACCGTAGATGAAGTCGTCCATCCAGACCGCTCCCTTGAGGAAGAGCCTGGAGTTCCGGATGCCGGTCCGTACCACGTTGTGCATCAGGTTGTCGGGGTGCGAGTAGGGACAGACCGACATACACCTCCCGCAGTCGGTCCCCAGCTTGCACCAGAGGGTGTAGCACGCCTCGGAATCGATCTGCCAGCGTGTGGCGCCGTCGATCTCGGCCCGGTCCCCGAAGGGGATCGCCTTGCTGGGGCACGCGCGGGCGCACTTCATGCACTGCCGGCAGAACTCCAGCGTGGAGGGCTCCCGCTTCCGGCCGTCCGGGATCAAGGGAAGATCTGTGGTCACCACCGCGAGCCGCACCCGGGGGCCCAGCTCGGGGGTCATCAAGACCCCCATGCGGCCGATCTCGCCCAGGCCTGCGTCCCGGGCCACAAGAGGGCACACGACCCGGTAGTTGCCGTCTATGTGAGCCCGGGCCGGGTAGCCCAGGCGCCGGATGAGGTCGGCCATCTGGATGGCGATGATGCCGGACACCAGATACTGCTGGCCCGACTCCATGGCGATAGGCCCTTTAGGCGCCCGGTCCACCATTTCCTTCGCCATCTCCACCGTCACCGCGACGGCGAAGTCATGCTCCCGGTGGACCGGCTCTCCCTGCTGTGGCCCCCGGCCCACGGTGGTGTACAGGTGGTAGTCCTGGAGCTCGGCGACTCCCACAGACCCGGCTCCCAGCTTCAGGGCCCACGCCTTCAAGAAGCGGGTCACGTCTCGGGGGTCCGCCTCGACTCGCTCTTCCGCTACCTCACCGTCCACGAAGGTCTTCAGGCTCTCGATGGTGGAGAAGGAGGCCTCGGAGGCGGAGAAGAGGAAGGGATCGTGCCACACAGTGCCCTTCTTCAGGAGGCCCGGTTGGGCCCTGAAAGCGTCATCGGGGGCTCGATGCTCAGGACGCTCCCGGTAGTACTCCTCGAAGCGCTCGGTTCCCGGCTCCAGAAGTGCCCGGGAGAACATGATGTCCCGCTCGTCGATTCGGGTCGTGGGAGTATCGGCGACCTCGGAAGCCCTCACCGGCAGCGGGAGGACCGCCACCAGGGTAGCGACAACGGCCACCGCCACCAGCACGCCGGCCACGATCTCTCGGCCCGGGAAGGCGACCACGCCGATGGCCAGGTAGGGTAGGGCGAGCAGGACCGCCAGCGACCCGAGCCGGCGCGCGGCGAGGGGCTCGTCCTCTCGCCACGACATCGCTGCCGAGAGGCCTAGAATTAGGAAGAGCACCATCCCCAGCGCCAGGGAGAGGTCACTCATGGTCTTCCCCGTAGTCGGGGGGCGTGAGCGCGTCGTCAACCGCTCCGGAGACGGCGTCCATGAGTGCGCTCAGGCGCCTCCGGAAGCTCCGCGTGCTGGCGCTCCAGATGGTTCGACCCACCAGAAAGGCGCTCCCCGCAGAGGCGCCGATCAGGCCCATGACGCCAAGCACGGTGCTTGGCTCGATGGTGGCGCCGATCCCTCCTATGCTCACGATCGCCGCGATCCCCGGGAAAAGGTAGGTCAGCGCCCCGGCAGCGGATCGGTCCGCCACGATCTGGACCGATGTCTTCCCGTCTCTTGGGGTCACGTTCACATAGATCTGGCTCACCTCCCCGATCGTCTTCCACTCCAGGGAGTTGAGCACGCGCTTGGCGTCACCCTGATGCCTCGCTTCCCGTCGGAGTACGTCGACGATCCTGCTCAGGTCCTCTTCGGTGACCTCACCCGTTCTGTCGCGTTCCAAGTGGTAGTGGGTGGTGCCCCCGAAGATCTTGGCGGCCGTGCTGATAGCCTCGGTGGACAGCGTCGCTGCTGCCTCCGCCACCCTACGGGCGTCGATGCCCGCTTCTTCCGCGATCGACTGGATCTCGTCCAGGGAGAGCCCCTCGGTGGGGTTGCCTCCCGTGGAGAATGGTCGATCTGAACCGTCCGACTGAAGCTTCGATGCCTTGCGGAGAATCAGGGCAAACTCTTCGTCGCTGTACCGTCGGTTACTGTTACCTGGGTCTGCCACAGGTTGTCTCTCTGAACAAAATGTCGGATCGTAGGACTCGTCCCAGGGTGAAACAGAAGGGAATGCACATGTGTCCCGCAAGGAGATCCCCATGAAGGCGCTAAGGCCGGATCGCAGATTCTACTCGTTCGCAGTCGTCGTCGTGGTGGTTGCCCTGTTCCTGCCGGGGTTCCGGGAGCCGGCTTTGGCCCAGAGCGCAGACTCCCGGCTCACCTTGGAGCGGATCTTCAGTTCGGGGGAGTTCGCCTCCGACCGCTTCGGCCCGGCTCGCTGGATCGACGGGGGCGATGGGTATACCACGCTGGAGATGTCCGTCACCCACCGGGGAGCTCTGGACATCATCCGGTACGAGACTGCCAGCGGTGCCCGGGAGGTGCTGGTGCCGGCCAGGCGCCTCATTCCTCTCGGCTCCCGGGAGCCTCTCCTCATCGATGACTACACGTGGTCCGACGACGGCCGCCGCCTGCTGGTCTACACCAACTCGCAGCGGGTCTGGCGCCAGGATACCCGAGGCGATTACTGGGTCCTGGACCTGGACGACTGGGATCTGTACCAGCTCGGCGGCCACGCCGATCCCTCCACCCTGATGTTCGCCAAGTTCTCACCGGATGGGGGCCGGGTAGGGTACGTTTGTCTGAGCAACGTCTACGTGGAGGAGGTGGAGACGGGGGCGGTCGTTGCCCTCACAGAGAACGGCACGCCCACCCTGATCAACGGGACCTTCGACTGGGTCTACGAGGAGGAGTTCGGCCTGAGGGACGGCTTCCGCTGGAGCCCCGATGGCCGGTCCATCGCCTACTGGCAGATCGACGCCGAGGCGGTGAAGAACTTCTACCTCATCAACAATACCGACTCCCTCTACCCCAAGATCACCCCCATCCCCTATCCCAAAACGGGCGAGGACCTCCCTACGGCCCGGATCGGCATCATCCCCAGCGTCGGCGGACAGACCGTGTGGCTCGACACCCCCGGCGATCCTTCCAACAGCTACCTGGCCAGAATGGAGTGGGCTGCCAGCTCCGACGAGGTGATCGTCCAGCACCTGAACCGCCTCCAGAACACGAACCAGGTGCTCCTGGGTGACGTCCGCACCGGCGCCACCCGCACCGTCTTCACCGACCGGGACGAGACCTGGGTGGATGTGGTGGACGATCTCCGCTGGATGGAGGACGGGGGCACCTTCACCTGGGTAAGCGAGAGCGACGGGTGGAGGCACGTCTACCTGGTGTCCCGCGACGGGGGCGACGTTCGCCTGGCCACCCCGGCGTCCTTCGATGCCATCAGCGTCGAGCTCATCGACGTGGAGGGGGAATGGCTCTACTACATGGCCTCGCCGGATGACGCCACCCAGCGCTTCCTCTACCGGAACCGGCTGGATGGAAGCGGCAGGCCGGAGCGGCTCACTCCAGCTGGAGTGGGGGGAAGCCACTCGTACCAGATTTCTCCTGACGGTGGGTGGGCGATCCACACCGCCTCGGAGTTCGGCGTGCCCCCCACCATCGACCTGATGCGGCTCCCCTCCCACGATGTGGCCCGGACCCTGGTGGGCAACGGCCGCCTGAAGCGAACCGTGGAGAATCTGGCCCGAGGCGACTTCGACTTCTTCCAGGTGGAGGTGGAGGAGGGGGTTCTCCTGGACGGCTGGCTCATGAAGCCACCGGATTTCGATCCGTCACAGCGCTATCCGCTTCTCTACTTCGTCTACGGGGAGCCTGCTGGAACAACCGTGGTCGATCGCTGGGGTGGCAGCCGTTACCTCTGGCACCTGATGCTGACCCAGCAGGGGTACCTGGTGGCGAGCATCGACAATCGGGGCACGCCGGCGCCAAAGGGTCGTCATTGGCGGAAGCAGATCTACGGCGCGGTGGGTGTGCTCGCGTCGGAGGACCAGGCGGCGGCGAACCGGATCATGCGGGAGTGGAGCTTCGTGGATCCCACCCGCATCGGGATTTGGGGATGGAGCGGGGGCGGTTCCATGACGCTCAACATGATGTTCCGCTCGCCGGATCTGTACCAGACCGGACTGTCGGTGGCGCCGGTGCCCGACCAGACGCTCTACGACGCCATCTACCAGGAACGTTACATGGGCCTTCCCCAGGAGAACGCCGCGGGATACCGCGCGGGCTCACCCATCACTTTCGCTGAAGGGCTGGAGGGAGATCTCCTGATCGTCCACGGCACAGGGGACGACAACGTCCACTACCAGGGGACCGAGCGGCTCATCAACCGTCTCATCGAGCTGAACAAGCCCTTCACGATGATGGCGTATCCCAACCGCTCCCACGGGATCTACGAGGGACGCAATACCACCCGCCACCTCTACGAGCTCCTGACCCGCTATCTGAGGGAGAGCATGCCGCCCGGAGGGCGCTAGCGCTCCCTTCTCACTCCGCCTGAAGCGCCTCCCGGGGATCGACTCGGGAGGCTCGCCAGGCGGGAATCGATCCTGCCACGGCCGCTACCGCCAACATCGCTCCCGCCACGCCCAGATAGACCGTCGGGTTCGTTGCGGTGACCCTGTACAGGAGTGGCTCCACGAATCCCGCTCCTGCTCGTCGGCAAGCTGGATGGGTCGCCCCTGTAGAATCGAGAGGCCCATGGCCTCGAAGTACCCGGCGTCCACCCGGTTCATCAAATAACTCCCCCCTGACAGGTGGCTCGGGACCGAGTCCAACCCCCCTGGCGAGATTCATGTCAGCTCCCCCTGGTCTCTGTTCCAAGGACCTTGGAGACGGCCTCGGCGTAGCGCGTTTCCTGGTGGGATCAGCGCCCGAGCGCGTGCCAGGCCGCCAGTACCTCCGCCTCCCGCTCCGCGTCGAGCCCGGGCCGAATCTGGGCCTGTCGCTCCGGCGTACGGGAGAAGTGGAACTCCAGCGTGGCGGCGGTGGTGTCGGCCAGCGACCGGAAGGTCATCCCCTTCTCCACTTCCGTAGTCAGGTCGAAGTTGCCGAAAGCCGCCCGGCCCGGCCGTGTTCGCGGCATCCACACCGGCATCTCACCGTAGGGCCGAATCTCGTGCTCCAGGAGGAAGTCCGCGTCCGCCCAAGTAAACTCGGCCTCGGCTATTGTCACCGCCTTGATGCCGTAGATGAGTTGATCCATGGGCCGGGGAGTCTTGGGTCCCACGCAGTTGTAGACCCCGGTCTCCTTCACCTCCGCCATCCGGATCATCCACTCACACAGGTCCCGTACGTCGATGATTTGCACCAGGTCCTGGCCGTCGCCCGGCACCAGGACCTCACCACCCCGGTGGATGCGAACGGGCCAGTAGGTGAACCGGTCGGTGCTGTCCCCCGGTCCGATGATGAGCCCCGGCCGGAAGACGGCGGCACGCCCCGGAAATGCCTCGTGGGCGGCGGCTTCCGCCAGAGCCTTCGACAGGCCGTAGGGTAGGCGCTCGGCGTTTCGATCCACGTCCGGGTTGTTCTCCCAGGAGTTCACCTCGGCCTCCACCGTCATGGGGACCTGATCCCACGAGCGGTAAACAGACCGGGTCGAGACGAAGAAGTAGCGCTCCGCCGAGTCCGCCAGGAGCTGCGCAGAGTCCCGCACCCAGTTGGGATTGGTGGCGGAGTTGTCGATGACCACGTCCCACGTCCGTCCTCGTAGCGCGTCCAGCGATCCGTCCGCACGGTCCCCCACCAGCTTCTCCACCTGGGGAAAGAGGTGTGTATTCGTGCGCCCGCGGTTGAAGAGTGTGATCTCGTGACCCCGATCCAGGGCGTACTGGACCTGGTGAGGTCCGATGAAGCTGGTTCCGCCCAGAACCAGGATCTTGAGAGGTGGGCCGACGCGCTCGGATGCCAGCGGAGTCTCCTGCGACCCTGTGTCGGGGTTCGGCTCGACCGTGCAGGAAAGGGAAGTCCCCGTACCAATGGACGCTCCGGCAATTGCCGCGGTGCGAAGGAAATCTCTGCGAGTCGTGGTCATCTTCCGTTGCCTCGAAAAACGTGGACGCGGATGCATCACCGCCCAAGCTGCGGGACTCAGGTGGCCCGGCGCAAGCCGGCGCCCCTCCCTCGAGATCGAATCGTGTTTCGAACTCAGAACACTAGGCTTCTACCGTCGCCCCGATAGGGGATAGATGCCCTCGGGGATGTTCTTGTACTCGATGGTGCTGAGATCCGCGGGTCCGAGCCCTGGGGCATCGATCACGACCACGGCCCCGGCGATCCCTGTTTCCACGTATCCACGCCAGAAGTGAACCCGGGATTTGATGGACACGATGTCCACCTCACCGAAGTCGATGCCCAAGGCGGGGAAGATCGAAGTGTCCGTCACCTGGTGGAGCGCGGGAGTGAGGATGACCCGGTTGTCCTCTCCAAAGCGCACCACCGCCACGGTCTCGAACTGCATCATCCTGCCCAGGAACTCCACCACGCCATCGATCCGAACGGGATTGCCGGCGAAGTCGTCGGCGTACCCTCCCACATCCACGCTGACCCGGCTCCCGACGCCACCGCTCCTCTGGATCTCCTGGATCGCTCGCTCATCGGCGATGGTGGCGATGACGAAGTTCCTCGCTCCCTGACGGACCAGCTCCTCCAGAATGTGGGTGGAGTTTCCGGTCCGGTCCGAGTGATCGGCGATAACCACCGGGGTCTCGCCTCTGTCGGCGGTCGCGATGGCTTGGGCCACGCCTTCCCGGGTCTTCGGCAGCACCTTCCCGGCGAACTCCTCCCTGACCCTCCAGATGTACTCGGACATGTCGTCAGCGATCCGGTCGGCCAGTACCTGGTCGTCATTCGTCACCACCATCACCGTCGCCCCAACGTCGGGGACGTCGGCGTAGGCGAAGCCGAAGGCCACCGATACGAAGACGTCCCGCACCCGGCTCTCCCACCTTCGGGCCCGCTCCATGATCTCCATGGCGGGGGCCACACCGGTTCCCTGATACACGCTGGGGGTGATCACGCCTGGCTTCCGCGTGGCCATCGTCGGTTCGTAGTCGCCGCGGATGGTCCGGATCATGATGCGGGCGGCTCGCTCCCCTTGTAGTCGCGCGTCGTAGTGGGGATAGCGCTTGACGATGAAGACCGCGTTCGCAGCGTCCGAGAGCTCGTGATCTTCATTGGCGTGGAGGTCCAGCGTGACGAAGATGGGCGTGTCCCCCACGGCTGAGCGTACCCGGCGTACGATCTCCGCCTCGGGCTTCGCGACGCCGCTGACGGCCATGGCTCCGTGCAGCGAAAGGAACACACCATCCAGGTGGCCCGCTGCCCGCAGGTCCTCCACCATGCCGTAGGTGTACTTGTCGAACGCTGCCTGGGTCACCCAGCTTCCCGACGATCCTCCCCGGGCGCTCCCGGGTGAGTAGATTCCCACGAAGTCCACATCTGCGTATTCACGGGCCCGATCCACGAAGCCCCCGACGTAATCTCCCATGCCCAGAACGGCCTCGCCTCGAACCGGCGGTCCGTAGAACTCCCACTCGGCGATCCCCGTGGGTCGGGGACAAAAGGTGCACGTCTCATGAGAGAACCGGGCCACGGCGATCCTCAGATGCTCCTGGCCGGAGACGGGCTCCACGGAAGCGAGCATCAGGGACGAGAGGGCCGCGATGGCCACCAGCGGGAAGCGAAGGATGCGGGTGGTGGAGATCATGGTACACCTGTGGTGTGTGGTGTGAGGTGGACGGAAGCGAGGCGACATGATGGAGGAGGAGGGCGTGCTTGGCAACGGTACGGAGAGATGGGACCTCAGGAATCGGTGCGTCCCGCTCCGTCTAATGACTCTAGAAGGGCGCCCCCACCGCGGCGCACAGGAACCTCATGAAGGGAGCGCTGGCGCTGCACATTTTCGCGAACTCGTGCATAAAGCCCGGATCGGTGACGGCATTCTGAGAGAGGTGGCTGACTCCAATGAAGTCCTTCCTCATCAGGTCCTCCACCAGGGGATGCTCCGGGTCGAATCCCCGGGGGGGGCGGACCAGCGATTCCCCCTCCAGCTCGAAGATACTTCGAAAGCGCTTGCCTCTGGCCGCCCTCTTCCAGCCGCCCGGATCCTCCACGATGGCCTCCCGAAACAACCGAAGGGTCGCGGAATCGGGGTGCCACGAGCCTACACCAGCGAAGACCTGTCCCGGCTCGATGTGGAGGTAGAAGCCGGGGGCGTGGGCGTCTTTTCCCTGATCGTGGCGAAACTGGATACCCGTGTGGGTCTTGTAGGGGCTCTTGTCCTTCGAGAAGCGGACGTCACGATAGATGCGGAAGAGCGATCCCCCCACCGCTCTGGGATCGGCGCGGAAGTGGGGGCTGGTCTTCTTCAGATGAGGGGCGAAGTCCGTGATGAATCGAAGAGCGGGCTCCTTCACCTGGCGCTCGTATCTCTCCTTGTTCTCCTGAAACCACTCCCTGTTGTTGCTCGACGCGAGGTCTTTCAGGAATGTGAATGTGGCGGGTGTGAAATACCTCACCTCCCCCTCCTGATCTTCTGAAGGACCCTCTCGACGAAGGATGTGGCGAGTCGAGTCACGGCGATTTCCGGCCTTTCCCGACATGCGCACCCTGAGATGACAAGTTGTGCGAGCCACGGGACTCGGGGAAGGGGATGGTTCGACTCCGCTCATTCGGGTTGACGCGCCGGGTGGTCCGACTCAAGGATAGGCATAGGGATCCCTGCAAATCGGTGCCTGGTTGGAGATGGAGCCAGCGAGATGAAAGTCTGCACGGTTGACGAGATCGGGAAGCTGGATCGTCGTGCGATAGAGGAGTATGGCGTGCCGGGCTCCGTGCTCATGGAGAACGCCGGGGAGGCGGTCTACTACGCGATTCTCCAGGAGATAGGCGTGGAGGAGATCTCCTTTGTGGTGGTGTGTGGGCTCGGGAACAACGGAGGCGATGGCTTCGTCGTGGCTCGAAAGCTCCACTCCTCCGGTGCATACGTCCTGACGCTGGTGCTGGGTGAGCCGGACGGCTACGGCGAGTCGGCGCGGATGTATTACGACATGCTCCTGGAGAGCGGGGCCGAGATTGTGCTCAACCCGTCCACGGACGAGGTGGCCGATGCGCTCATGGATGCCGACGTGGTGGTGGACGCCATCTTCGGCTCGGGGTTGGCCCGGGATGTGGAGGGGCGGTTCCAGGAGGTGATCGAGTTGATCAACAACCTGGGGGAGGTGGTGTACAGCGTGGACATCCCGTCGGGGGTCGATGGCAACAGGGGAGCGGTGAGAGGAGTTGCCGTGGAGGCTGACGCCACCATCACCTTCGGCCTTCCCAAGCGGGGCAATCTCCTCTATCCGGGTGCCGGATTGGGGGGGCATCTCTACGTCTCCCACATCTCCTATCCTCCGCAGCTCACCGCTGCACCCGACATCAAAGTGGAGGTTCTGGAGCCCTCCGAGCTTCCGCCGCGGCGAGAGGATGGCCACAAGGGGAGCTTCGGGGACGTGCTCTTCGTGGCCGGTGCCCAGAGCTACTTCGGGGCGCCGGCGTTCGCAGCTCTCTCCCACCTGAAGGCCGGGGGCGGGTACTCCAGGCTCGCCGCGCCCGCCTCTGTGATCCCCTCCATCGCCCCCATGGCCGGTGAGGTGGTCTATGCTCCTCAGAAGGAGACGGAGCGTGGGAGCCTGGCAATGGCGGCCCTGGACGACCTGCTGGCACTCGCCGAGGAAGTGGATTTTGTTGTGTTGGGTCCCGGACTCTCTCTGGCCGAGGAGACCCAGGAGCTTGCCCGGGCTCTCGCTGCCGGCATCCAGCGTCCCCTCCTCATCGACGGAGACGGGCTAACGGCCTTGGCCCAGGATACAGGGGTGATCAAGGGCCGGACGGCCCCCACCATCCTCACACCCCATCCCGGGGAGATGTCCCGTCTCGCCGACGTGTCGATCCCCGAGGTCCTGGAGGACCCCATCGGGATCCTCCAGCGGGTGACGGAGGAGCTCGGGGCGATGGTGGTGCTGAAGGGGGCCCACTCCCTGGTGGGCTTGTCCCACGGACGGGTGTACGTGAACACCAGCGGCAACTCGGGGATGGCCACGGCGGGCTCCGGAGACGTCCTCACCGGCACCATCTCCGCCATGTTCGGTCTGGGACTTCCGCTGGGAGAGGCCGTGACGACGGGCGTTTTCATGCATGGCTTCGCCGGGGACCTGGCCGCGGAGGAGTTGGGGCCGGACGGTATGACCGCACGGGATGTGCTGGAGTCGCTTCCCGAGGCCGTGGCCACCTATCGGGAGGAGTACGAGGAGATCGCCGAGAGCCACTACGGCACCATCGAGCTGCTGTAGAGCGGATCGGTACCCCGCGGGCGCCCCCCTACCCGATCATCAGCACCTTTGCGCCCCGGATCTTCCTGGTTTTAAGCTCCACCAGCGCCTGATTGGCGTCCTCCAGGGGGAACTCCTCCACCTCCGGCTTCATCCCCATCTCAGCCGCCAGCGCCAGGAAGTCGCTCACGTCGGAGCGGGCCACATTGGCCACGCTCTTGATCTCCTTCTCCATCCAGAGGTGAGTCGGGTAGTCCAGCCGCAGGAGGTACTCCTTGTCGATCTCCTCCTTCCGGATGGCGTTCACCACCAACCGACCTCCCGGTGCCAGGTTGGCCATGGCTTCCACCACGGGCTTCCACACCGGAGTCGTGTCGATGACGCTGTGCAGCGGCTCCGGTGAGCGGGCCGCCGTGTCTCCGGCCCACACCGCGCCCAGCTCCAAGGCGAAGACCCGCTCCTTCTCGCTCCGGGCGAAGACGTAGACCTCTGTGTTCGGGTAGCTGTGCTTCACCATCTTCAGCACCAGGTGCCCCGAGGCGCCGAATCCGGTAAGACCCAGTCGTTGGCCGTCCTCCAGGCGTGCCAGCGCCACCGAGCGGTATCCGACGGCCCCGGCGCACAGGAGGGGAGCCGCCTGTCCGTCGGTGAAGACGTCGGGTATGGGGTAGGCGAATCCCTCCGGGACCGTCATGAGCTCGGCGTACCCACCATGGACGTCCCGGCCCGTGGCCTGGAAGGAATCGCACAGGTTCTCCATCCCGGCTTCGCACAGCTCGCACTCCCCACACGCCGAGAAGATCCACGCCACGCCCACACGGTCTCCCGTTTGAAAACGGGATGCCCCGGGCCCCGGGCCCTCGACACGCCCCACCACCTGGTGGCCCAGAATCACGGGGAGCGCGGGCGGAGGAGTCCTGCCTTCGATTATGTCCAGCTCGGTGTGGCAGACACCGCACGCCGAGACCCGAATGAGGATTTCCCCTTTCCCCGGGTGGGGGTCGGGGAGAGTCGCCTCATCCAGTGGCGTGGTGTTCTCGTCGACAGCGCACAGCTGCCGGAGGATCATTGCCTTCATCTAGCGTGATCTATCCCTTGACGACCAGCTTCCCTTCCGCCGTGGCCGAGCTGGTCCGCACCTCTACCGTGTACTCGCCGGGTTGGACCGTGGGGGCTCTCCGGAATCGGCCTTGCTGAGCGCCGCCCTCCCGGGTCAGGTCCCACTCCACGGCGTTGAAGCCGGCGTCACCGGTGCCCACCCACTCTTTCACCACGTTTTCGTCGCTGTCCTTGATGGCGATGGCGACGCTTCCAGCACTCCCGAGATTGTACGTGAGGTACGCCGTCGTCCTCTCCCCGCGAAAGCCCCCTCCCCGAGCCACCTGCACGGGTGCCATGTCGAAGAGGTGGAGTGGCTTCTCCATGACCGCAGGCGTCATCTGGTGGATGAAGCGGATGTCCATGGCATACATCCCCCGGCCATGGGTGGCCGCCACGAGGATATCCTCACGGGGATGGATGATCATGTCGGCGACGAAGGTGGAGGGGAATCCGCCCCCGGCCAGCACGTGCCACTCCTGACCTCCATTGAGGGACACGTAGGCGCCGATGTCCGTGCCCGCGTAAAGGATGTTCTCGTACTTCGGATCCTCCTTGATCACGTTCACCGGCCCGGAGGGAAGGTTGTTCACGATGCTCGTCCACGTACGTCCGTAATCCGTGGACTTCCACAGGTACGGTGTGAAGTCGTCGTCACGCTTACCGTTCTGGGCCATGTAGACGGTGGCTTCGTCGTACTTCGAGGCCACCAGCTCGGCGATCCACTTCTCCGGAACGCCCTGGTTGATCTCGGTCCAACTCTCACCGCCGTTGTCGGTGCGGTGGATGCGGCCGTCGTCGGTGCCCACGTAGATGAGCCCGAACTTGAAGGGCGACTCGGCGATGGAGAAGATCGTCTGGAAGGGGATGTCGCCCAACTCGTCCAGTAGATTCCTGGTGAGGTCCGGGCTGATCGCCTCGAAGTTCTCGCCCCGGTCCATGGACCGGAACAGGTAGTTCATCCCGTGATAGATGATGCGCGGGTTGTGCGGCGAGATGATGAAGGGCGCCACCCACTGTCCTCTATAGGCCGGCTCGCCCCGAGGCGCCCTCGGCACCAGCATCACATTCTCGTCGGTGGCCAGATTCGTTCGGGAGATGGTGCCGTAGAAGCCGGCGGAGTAGACGGTGCTCTCATCCGTGGGATCCACCGCGTGACTGCTGCCCTCGCCACCCGGGGTGCCCTCCCACTCCACGGCGGGAATGGCGTGGCGGCCCCGGCTCAGGTCTACCACGCCGCGGTAGCTCCCGTGGTCCTGAACCGAGCCCAGGACATGGAAGGGGTCGCCCATGTCGTGGCCTACGTTGAAGAATTGGACCAGGGGCAGGTTCTGGTAGAAGGTGCGCCAGTTGTCGCCGCCGTCGTAGGAGATGGCCACGCCACCGTCATTCACGTTCACCAGGTAGTCGGAGTTGTCCGGGTCGATCCAGAGGCCGTGGTGGTCACCGTGCATCCCGGGCAGGGGACGGAACGACCGTCCACCGTCCTCCGAGACGTTCAGGGCCAGGCCCATGATGTAGATCTTTTCGGCGTCGTTGGGATCCACCCGCATCTGGCCGAACACCCATCCATACGTCCCGGAGGCCCCCTCCATGTAGGGGCTTTCCTCACTCGCCATGCGCCAATCCCGGCCGCCGTTGTCGGAGCGCCAGACGCTGGCACCCTTGATGGTGGGCCCACGGGGACGGCCGTACGCGTCGGTGACCCCCTCCGGTGCATCCCGGGCCGCCTCGTAGTTGTCGAGGAAGGCGTAGATCGTCTCGGGGTTCGAACGGGCGATGTCGATGCCGATTCTGCCCCTCTGCTGCGGTGCGGGAAGCCCGTCGTTGATCTCCGTCCACGTCGCCCCGCCGTCGATGGTCTTGTGGATCCCGCTGCCGTCGTAGTCCGGCTCGTTGCGGGGATCGTTCCACTTCTCTCGGACCCGCTGCCAGGTGGCTGCGTAGAGAGTGTTCGGATCGGTGGGGTGCATCACCAGGTCGATGACGGCGGTCATGTCGTCCACATACAGGATCTTGTCCCAGCTCCGGCCCCCATCGGTGGACTTGTAGAGACCCCGGTCTTCGTTGTTCGTCCACTCGTTCCCTGAGGCCGCCACGTACACGATGTCGGGATTCGTGGGGTGGATGACGATCCGGGGAATGGTGTTGGTGCCACCGAGCCCCATGAAGTGCCAGCTTTCCCCGGCGTCGGTGGACTTGTAGACCCCGGCTCCCGCCATGGAGCTGCGGAAGATGTTCGCCTCACCAGTACCCACCCAGACGATGTCTGGATTGGAGGGGGCCAGGGTTACGTCCCCGATCGACGTGGAGATCTCGTGCTCGAAGACCGGCTCCCACGAGATCCCCTCGTTCGCGGTCTTCCAGACGCCGCCGGACGCGCCGGCTACGTAGATCGTGTAGTTGTCACCCTTGGGCTGAACGACCGCGATGTCGGTCATCCTGCCACTGATGTTCATGGGGCCCAGGAGCTGCCAGGGCAGGTTCTTGAATGGAGACCGATCCTTCATCTCCAGGTGGCTCTGGAACCATTGGTGCCGCTGTTCCGGGGGCGTCTGCTGGGCTCCGGCGACCGCCACGTAGGTGAGGAGCATGAATGCCGATAGAGCGATGCCGCGTGCCGAGCCGCGGATCCGGGAATGGATGGACATAGACGCGTAACCTCCGGTAGACGAGAGTGGCACAACTCCCCAAACGACAGTGGTCCTCTGCTGGTGGGGGGTCAGGGTATTATGCCTACTGCCCAGATAGAGCGCCAGACAGGGACGCCGGGGTGGAATCAGAGGGGGGCGCCGCCGTGGATTTGGAGAAAGCGGGGGTAAGCGAAGGATGTCTGTGCGGTCAGCGTCGGGGGGTCCGAGAGACCGAAGAGGTGCTGTGCGCCCCGTTGCAGGTCGTCTTCCAGGCACTCTTTCGGGCCCACGGCCTCGAAGCCCAGCGACCACCACTGGTCGTTGTCCAGCCGGACCGCCGTGAGCTCCACCCAGCAGGCCCTGCCATAGCCCGGCTCCTCGGTGGCGAATTCCACCACACCGTCCGGAGAGATGGTGAGGAACGAGAGCCGACGGGTCTTGGTCACCGCCAGCCAGCCCGGGGCGCTGGGTGCGAGATCGCCCAGGTGCCCCTCCTCCATGGACGCGGGGAAGCTCCACTTCGTCCATGTGTTGCCGTGCCCGGCCACGCTGGGGTGGAGATCGAGGAGGCCCAGCTCCCCGTCCTTCCTCTTCACCTCGAGTAAGCCCTCCCGGAGCTTTACGCCCACGGTATCGGTCTCTGGGAGAGCCAGATAGAGATCGACCCTCGGGGGGTAGGTGATCGCGGTGGTGCACACGCTTTCGAACCACCGGGACACCTCTTCCGAAAGGGAGCCCCGGAGAAACCAACGGATCTCCGCGGTGGTCAACATCTGCCGCTGGAGATCCGGTCTCGAGGGATGAGATTCGGTGCGATTCGCACCGGCATCAGAGCCTTGGGAACCACCGGCCCACAGTCTTCAGGACCAGGAACATCGCCCCCGCCGCCACCAGACCCAGCGCGATCAGCATGAGATCCTCGGTCTGACTCTCCGCCTCATCCTCCGCCTGATCCTCTGCCTG
>SDBT01008584.1_pt1 | contig 16677 bp, 13 predicted proteins | sample 2277101 | NCBI WGS metagenome assembly SDBT01 (sample SAMN10404973, study PRJNA504765) | marine sediment metagenome | isolation source: marine sediment core GS10_PC15, 103 cmbsf | place: Arctic Ocean: Southern Knipovich Ridge | collected 2010 | reverse complement strand
GGCCATCACTGCCTGCCGACCGTTTTTGTTTTCGACGATGACTCCCTGAACAGTACCATCGTCGATGATTGGTAACACTCCCGTGGTATGGTAGAGCACCTCTGCTCCGACTTCCTCCATAAACTCGCCTAGAACGAGCTTGAGGATCTCCAGATTGTAGGTAAAATCGGAAAAGCTTTTTGGTTCGAAATTGTGACCCCGCGTCCTGACCTCGGGGAGAACGCCAGATTTTTCATTCATGAGACGGTCCACCAGCTCGTGAGGTATGCCGCCATACGGGACAGGCCCCAGACCGCGATCCCATGCCCAGGTGGCAAACAGAGCTTGTGTTGCTATTCCCCCCAGGAACGCCTGGGGTTCGAGGACAAGCGTTTTGGCCCCAGCGCGGGCAGCCACGATAGCAGCGGCGCTTCCAGCGCATCCTCCACCGACCACAAGCACATCAACTTCCGAAACTACAGGAATCTCTCTGGTTTGTTCCACAATCGTTTTCATGTGTACTCCTCTCTTGCTTTTGAAGAAATAACAGGATGCGTCTATGGCCACATCCTACGATAATATGATGATTATCCCTTTATGGATCCGATCATGACTCCCTTTACAAAATATTTCTGGAGGAAAGGGTAAACCGCAAGGATGGGCAGGGTTGCAAAAATAATAACCGCATATTTAATGTTTTTTTCAGTTAAGGCAAAATCGTCTGCCGATCCAATGTCCCCCACCTGGTCTGACATTTCTCCCACCACAACCAATTGTCTCAGTATGATGGTGAGAGGGAATTTTTCCTCGCTGTGCAAGAAGATCAAAGCTGGAAAGAAATTGTTCCATTGATCAACTGAATAAAAAACCACCAACGTTGCTATTATCGCTTTGGAAAGGGGAAGATAAATTCTTATAAAATTCTGTATGTCGTTTGCACCGTCCATATAGGCAGATTCCTCCAACGAATCAGGAATAGATCTAAAGAAGGTGCGCATGATTATCATGAACCACGTTATGATCGCTTGTGGTAGTATGATAGCCCAGATTGTATCAATCATCCCAAGGCTTTGTATCACAAGGTATCGAGGAATAATTCCCCCTTGGAAAAACATCGTAAAGATGATCATAGTCATGAAGAAGTTCTTAAACACTAACCTTTTCTTTGAGAGGGGATATGCGCAAAAAGCGGTCAGTACTAAATTGATGAACGTACCTGAAACTGTATAAATCAACGTGTTTTTATAGGCGATCAGAATATCCTCATCGCCGAAAATCATTTCATACGCCACAAAGTTGATGTCCACAGGCCAGAACGTTACTTGCCCCTGTAATACAGCCATACCGTTGCTGATCGATACAATCCCGACGTAATAAAAAGGGTAGAGAGTGACAAATATGAGTAATGCAACAAAAACATAATTGAATAGATCAAAAGATAAGCTTCCAAATCGTATTTTCTTTCCTACCATAGGCTCGTCTCACTGAGTCTTTTCGACGCCATGTTGGCTGCAATCAATAGAACCAGCCCGACAACAGACTGGAATAGTCCAATAGCGGTTGCATAGCTGAATTGAGCACCGAGAAGACCACGTCTGTAAACATAGGTTTGTATAACATCTGCAGTTTCATAAACGGCAGGACTGTATAAAAGTAAGACCTTTTGAAAGGAAAGCCTCAGGATTCTGCCGACTCTCAAAATGAGCAATATGGAAATGGTGGGAAGTACACACGGTAAGGTTATGTGCCAAACCCGTCTGAATCTGCCGGCGCCATCCACAATCGCCGCCTCATAGAGCTCGGGATTGATCCCTGCTATGGCGGCCAGGTACAGGATACTCCCCCATCCCGCAGTTTGCCACACCTCGGAAATAACAAATACAGGCGGAAACCAGCCCGCTATTGACAGGAACTGTGTCCGTTTCCCTCCCAACATCTCTATCACTCTGTTTATCAATCCGTCAGAACTGGCAAAATTGACAACCATACCGCATACAACAACGACAGAGATAAAATGGGGTAAATAAGTAGTGGTTTGAGCAAATTTTTTGTATACATTGTTAGGTATCTCATTTAAAAGCAATGCCAGGATAATAGAAGCGGGCATTGCGAATAACATACTAAGAAGACCGAGAACCAACGTATTCTTCACAGCTTGCCAGAAGAAAGCATCATCAATAAACTTTTCGAAATATTTCAATCCGACCCAAGGACTGCCAAAGAATCCTTTTGCGGCATCGAATTTCTTGAAGGCTATTATGACACCGAACATTGGGCCGTACATAAAAACCAGATAGTATATTATGGGAAGAGCCAGTAGCATGAGTAGGTGCCTGTCTCGATTCACATTTCCCATTATTGTGAAAAAAAATGAATAGCGCTTTTTGATGACAGGCGGAAATTCGTTTAAAGCATTCGACATGTTTTTATCGTGCCTCCGTTGAACAGAAGTCCAATATTACTGGTTTTCAGCAAAATTTGACCAGGATAGAGCTTGGTGTGTGTAACACAAATGATGAGCCCTATCCTGATCTCAAAAATAGCCCAACTACTTGCTGACGCTTTCCATCCTCGCTTGGGACTCATTGTACATACGCTCGAGATCCTCGGCTCCGGCCTTCTTGAGGGCTTTTACCAGATTATCCCATTCACTAAAATCCTTGTTGCCAATTATTAATGCTTCAAGTGTTGGATCGAGGATATTGTTGAGCGAAGCTTCAATATCAACTCTTCTTTCGCCCTCTTCTCCCGCAAAGGGAGGGGGCCATCGTGGTTCACGTATGATTTTTGCATCGACTGCACCGTTTATGTACGTATAGCTTTTTTTGTTTATTGCCGGCGCCCATGGTAAATAATTTCTATGGTCATTCACAACGCATAGCGTATTTTGGCTAACGGCATGATCGCCGAGAAACGTTCTGTATGGCATATTCTTTTTGCGGTATTCTGCGTAAACCTCTGGTCTCATTTTGGGTTCGCCACTCTCCCAGGTAAAATTCTTACCTTCAACACCGAAATTCATGAGGCGCACGCCTTCTTCTGAATAAAGGTAGTTAAAGAATCCAGCCATCCTCTCCTGGTACTTGTATTTTGAGCTTACTAATTTGATGTACTGTACTTTGTGATAAGGTTCTGACAGGATTCTTTTCCGTCCCGTCGAATCAGGGAGTATTGGGATGGCTTCGAATTTCGCTTCTGGATTTACTTGCCGAAGATTAGCATTGAAGTCTAAGATGTTTTCTATATCATCCCACCAGAAGTAAAACTTCTCAGCAACCATCTTCTCGACGTACTGTTGGTTGGTGTTGGTGTCAGGGTCGATTAGTCCGTCTTGATAAACCTTGGCGTACCACTGAATAGCCTTCTTATACTCCGGCATCAAAGGACCGTACAGCCATTTTTTTTCGTCCCAATCATAATAGATTTTAGGCCCGGTACCGAACATGTACAACTGCTCTAGTAACATGCTGATAAGTGCTTTTCTCCGGCCCCATGGGTAATTATGGGGAGACAGTTGCTTGAATTCTTTGAGCACTGTGTAGAGCTCATCGAAGGTCTTCGGTATCGCGATATTGTGTTTTTCCATTAGATCGGTCCTGAGAGCCGGAAAGTGACCGTGAACATCCTGGTGCCTGTTGAATCGATGAAATGCAATAAGCCTGGGAGGCGAACCGAAGTAGAGGACTCGACGATCATTTCCTCCCTCTTCAAAGGTCTTTAGCCATTTTTCGTACTCAGGCATGAGGTGCATGTACTTACCCGATTCCATAAACATCCCGCTGTCGACGAAAGGTCTAATGATGTCCATATTCCAATGGCTAGTCATTTCCGGCATATTGTTCGAAGCAAGCAAGGTTGTAAGCTTGTCCTGCCATCCCGACCAGGGATTTGATTTGAGTTTGACTCTCACGCCGGTTTTCTCTGCCAGTACATCCCAAACCGCAGCATTCGGATTGTGCGGATACTGAGGGTGCTCGCCACGCAGGAACTCTATTTCTACAACTTTCGGTTCTCCCGCCTTCGCTTCCTTCTCTCCTGATGCGAAGACAACTGAGGAAGCAAATCCCAATAGGAAAATGATTCCCAGAATGATCCAAATCTTTTTCATTGTTAGTGTCTCCTTTACCTATAAAAAATGATTTTGGTAGACTCTATCTCTAATTAAATAGAATTTTTGTCTATTTCATGCATACCCCCTTTACTAAGCAAAAAAACTTTAGCATTTTTATTTTGATCATATTTTTGCAAACTATAATATGGAAAGATAGAGACAATTGTCACAATTTTATAACAAAGAAATAGTAAGCAGTTGTGATAAATGTCATATAGATACGAGATAGATACGTTTTGTTTTTTTGTTCTCTCGGGACATAAACTAACTTTCTATCGCCCAGTTAGCTCATACTTGAACGAAAAACCTGCATGGGCGAATGAGGCTCTGTCGCAGGTTACACGCCTTTTCATGATGATTAATCGCCGTGCTTTTCCCTCTCTCTCATTCGACTGGATCGAGGGCCATCGGCCGAACAACAATGTGGGTGAGATAGAGACAGATATATCAATTTGTAATAAAATGATATGACAGATATGACATTTGTCATATTTGTCATTTGCAGCTCAACGAGATCGATTCATCCTTGCCCTCTGCTTGCAGCCCATCCGAGTAATGTTGACCGGTCGTGTATACCAATCACATCATAGATCTTGCTGACATAATTCCGAACCGTATTTTCACCAATAAAAAGTTTCTCCGCTATTCTGCCATTGCTTGTATTTTCGAGCATCAGTTCCAATATCTCTCTTTCTCGATTGCTGAGACCGGAGATCTTTGCCGCAATATTTGATGGTATTAATTCGAAATGTTCCACCGGATCATTATGCCCATGGTACTGTAAATCGACCGACAATGGATCCGAAGACCACTGAAGCTTCTCAGCTGCCTTAGCGGATATAAGATAATTGCCCTTACAAACAGAAATAACGTTTTGTATAACTTCGGCGATCGGAGTCTCCTTGAGGATATAACCCATTGCACCAGCTTTTAACGCGCCCGAGATTAGTTTTATTTCGTTAAATGTTGTTAACATAATAATCTTAGTATCAGGCCTTCTCCGTTTCATCAAACCTGCCGCCTCAACGCCATCCATTTCCGGCATTCTGATATCCAAAAGAACCACATCAGGGTTTAATTCTTCCACCTTTTCGAGCGCTTCTTTTCCGTTGCTGACTGCGGCTACGATCTCGATTTGGGGATATTTTAGCCCGACCAGAGTGCAAAAACCATCAAGAAATATCGGATGATCGTCAGCCACCAACATTCGTATCTTTTCCATGCGTGATCTCCCACGGAATATCTATGCCGATATCAAAACCCTTATTGGGTAATGTGTTCCACACCACCTCCCCTTGCAATGCAGTAACTCGTTCCATAATTCCGTTTATTCCATTGCCTGGTTCAACATGTTTACACCCAATACCGTTATCGGAAACCCGGAACAGGATTCTCTTCAGTTCTTTCTTCCACTTCATTGCAACATCGATAAAGGTCGCTCGACCGTGCCGATATGCATTCGTAAGGGACTCCTGCAGCATACGATAGAGTGCCTCCCCAACCTCCCCATCGACAGCCCGCAATTCGTCTCCTATGATAACATGAATTCTGACACCCGTACAGTTAGAAAATATATTGCAGAGCCGAATCCACGTATCCCTCCAGCTTTCGTTTCTGCCTTCACTATTCTCCTTTCTTAGAACAGTAACCGTTTCTCGGGTATCTTTAAGTGATTGCCGCATAAGTTCTTCCAATTGTTCTATTCGAGAGCGCAGCGATTTCCTCTGGACAAGTTCCCGTACTACATTGAGCTGCACTATTACAGCAGTTAGCGAATAGCCAACCGTGTCGTGGACCTGCCTTGCTATTCGTGAACGCTCTTTATTCTGAGCCTCGATCCGCGCCTTATGGATGGAATCCTCCAACCGCATGACAACGTTTGTTAATTCCGAAGCAGCCCACTTTGCCTGGTCAAACATCCTGGACATTTTCTTCCAATCATCGATCATGCTCCAAATAACCGCTGAACCGCCCGTGATCAGTAGTGAGACAAAAAAAACCACCCCTCCAACAATAGCTCGATTGACAATGATCAAGATTAGTCCAGTCAATAATCCAGCGATGCCGTTGGCTGCAAGCGAAAAAGCTTTATCATAGAAAATCGCAACGAATAGAGCAGAAAAGGTGTAGGAAATGAAGGAGAATTCCGAGAAAGGTAGCTCTGAAAGCGCCAACACGAGACTCGAAGACAGCAGAACAACTCCAAGAAAAACCCCGGGAGATCGCGTTTTTCTTTCAATGTCAAAATTAACCCACAGGGCGAGAGCTGAGGCAGACCATATAACCAATAGAACAGAGGAAACAGCGAGCACCGGGAAATGGCTGCCGTTGGGAGGATAAATAATAAGCAGCACAATGTAAATGAATGCTGCAACGTGAACTAGAATCCCGATTAGAACAAGTGTGTTGTACCCAGCCCTTTGAGTGGTCATATTCAGTACTTTAGCAAAACAGTGAGAAAAAATCACTGCCTGTTCGAAGGCCTTAACTCACACTCCCTGAATAGCGGCTCACAATAGAATTTGTTGGTTAACCGCACCCGGAGAGAATTGTGGTGGTACCGCCTTCCTCGTCCTATTGTCAAAATAATCGGGCAGAATCGAAGTCGAGAAGCGACTCCTTCTCAATATTCCATAGAAGCATGTAACGGAGATAAAGATACGCTCCACAGCGTTGAGTCTGAATTGACGGTTGCGCTATAACTTCAAACGGCTTCTGAATTCTTCACTCCGCCTACAAACCAACGTTGTCATTGATTTCTTTTTGATAAGCGTTGATACGATCCGCAGCAACATCTTTAAGAGAAACGGGTTTCCCGAGATGTCCCGACTCACAGATCGCATACACGAATGCTGTTGACATCAGTCCGCTGTTCCCGTCTACCTCAGGAGACCTGTCATCGCGAATTGCCTCAAAAAAATCCTGGAACTCGTATGCGATAAGTTTGCGGTCAACTGATTCAAAGGGCAGATCGTAACTTCCAGCCCGTTCAAAACCAAACAACTTTTGTGTCGTCTCATCCAATCGAAACTCAGGAACCAGTTCCAGAACAGCATCCCCACTAATCTCATCGCGGTCGTCTAACTTCACATAGATGGGCTTGCCTGTACGATCCTTGGGGGCATCAATGGATCCTCTCGCACCGTAAACCTGTCTGGTACGTAACGCACGACCATGTCCGGCCATACTGGTGATAAACTGCCCGAATGCACCGTTTGCGAACTTCAGAATGGCCGTGGCTGTCTCTTCGGCATCAGTTCTCATCGATTTCGGCTCTTTCTTCAAACGATGCTCATAAAACCGAGATGTACCTTTCCGTTCTCGCTTTTCCTCGAAGATCGCGGTGGCGGCATAAACCTCTTCTATTTCACCGAGAAGATATGTAAGCAGATCTCCGTAGTGAACACATGTTTCGAGGAGAAATCCACCGCTAACCTTTTGATGCCGCCAGAGTGTTCCCGCCATGATTTTACCACCGCCCTCGATCCTGTTGTGCAAAACCAAATAGGGCCGTCCGATTACCTCAGCGTCGAGCACGGCCTTGAAAAGACGACTAGTCGGATCACGACGGTAGTTTTCAGCCACTGCCAGTTTACATCCCGATCTTGCCGCGCTTTCGATCATCACCTGACATGCCCGTACGGACACACCCATCGGCTTTTCAACCATGACGTGGATTCCTGCATCGAAGGCCGCGCACGCATGAGTGTGATGAGAAATCGGATCGGTCACAAGATTAACTGCCTCAAGGCCCTTTTCCTTGGCTAAGAGGTCTTTAAAATCGGTGTAGACTCGAGGCGTCACACCCAACTCGTCTTGGGCGACTTTCGCAACGTGGGCTGCACTGTCATGATTGATATCACAGACAGCTGAAAGCTCGACCGTTTCGAATCCACATCGTTTTAACTCAACCAGGCCGTACAGGTGTCGCAGCCCCATGCCACCGCAGCCTACAAAAGCAATTTGAATCGGTTGTTGTTTCTTTGCCACTATACTTTCTCCTAGCTTTTTTTTAAGGTTACGCAGCCATTTGTGGCAATACAATTAAGAAATGGGGCGTTTTATTGCACTTTTAGGACCCGTAGGTACTGATGATGTAGAAAGTGCTCTCCATCATGGGTGAGGCGACCTCGTTCATTGGGCCATCCGGTCGATTTGCCCCTTTCGATGCGATATCGTGCATTCTGCCGGGGGCAACGACAACAGGGCGGTATTGGCCGTCCACGAAATCTAAGGATAGAATCCTGTACGCGCGACCGCAGCGCTTAGGGCTTGACTTTGAACTGATGTACAGTCAAACAGATTTCGGGAGTTCCGAAATTTATAGAATATCTTTTGAGGAAGAAAGAGAGCGCCAAGAATGAAAGGACTAGTAAAATATGCACGTGGTGAGGGGAACATCGAGATAAGAGATTTTCCTGAGCCTACTGTTGGGAAAAAGCAGGTAAAAATCGAGGTAAAAGCCACCGGCATCTGTGGGTCTGATCTTCATATCTACCATGATGACATTGCAATCAAATTAAATCCTCCTGTGATAATAGGCCATGAGTTCAGTGGTTTCATCTCAGAGGTAGGTGAAGAAACAGCAGAATGGAAGGTCGGCGACAGAGTCACCTCAGAACTGGGATTCGAAGTGTGCGGGAGTTGCGATCCCTGCAGATGCGGTTTCCCTAACCTGTGCGATAACAGAAGAAGCGTGGGTTACTGGTATAACGGGGCATTTACGAAATATGTCGTTGTCCCGGCGTGTGGAGTTCATAGACTTCCATCAAATCTAACATTCCGTGAAGGCGCTTTGATAGAGCCTCTTGCCTGTGTAGTGCATGCGGTTTTGGAGCTAACGCACATCACTGCAGGAGACGTTGTTTTGATAACAGGGCCGGGGGCGATCGGGCTTTCTGCAATGCAGGTGGCAAAGGCGCATGGAGCAGCAGTCGTTGTGGCTGGGACCGAATCAGATGCAACCCGGCTGGATTTGGCTAAAAAGCTCGGGGCTGACCTCTGCGTCAACTCCGGCGAAGATGATTTACTTAAAGCTATATACGGACTCACGGACAATCGGGGCGCCGACATTGTCTTGGAGTGCTCCGGTAATGAACGGGCGATCAACACGGCTTTGCTTGCTATTAAAAAGATGGGACAATATACGCAGATTGGACTGTTTGGAAAGCCTGTCACCGTAGATATTGAACAAGTCTGTTATAAAGAAATCAAATTAACCGGATCTCTCGGTCAGCGGTGGTCATCCTGGGAGAAGGCCATACAACTCGTATCACAGGCGAAAGTGAAACTTAACCCTCTCATTTCCCATGTGCTTAGCATAACGGAATGGAAAAAGGCTTTTCAGATGTTCGAAGAACAAAAGGCAATCAAGATAATTCTCATCCCGGAAAAATAGCGTCTGGTGATTTGTTGTCCGGGTGCGAGCATCATTATTGCGAGCTGACTGATCCGCAATGTCCGTTGCCTCCCGGTTCAGATAATCACCGGTACAAAAATATTTTAAAGTTTTAAAATATTTCTTCACTTTTGCCTGCCGGTATGATATTGTGATTGTATATCGATTTCGAGAGTTATAAAAGATGACAGACAAACAACAGACAAATGACAAAGAGGGCTTGGAGTTCGCTCATACGCAGCTGAGGAAAACCCACAGAGCCGAGGACATCAGCGAGATCGTAAGACAGGGCATCCTGAACGGTTACTGGAAGCCCGATGACAAGATCAACGACCAGGAGCTCTCAGAAAGGCTGGGCGTGAGCCGGCTCACGGTGAGAGACGCTCTGTCAAAGCTAGTGGAGCGTGGAATCGTTGATAAAAAATACTGGAAGGGATATATCGTTCACAGGTTGAACTGGCAGGAAATAGAATCGATCATAGACGTGAGGATCGCGCTGGAGGAAATCGCCCTGCGGAAAATCATGGAGCTGCTCACCCCTGAGATCATTGTCGACCTAGACAAATGTATCAAAACATGTGAAGAAAAACTGACATCCCACAGTTTCAACGAGTTTTTCGATTGGGACTATGGCCATCTGTTTCATAAGATACTCTATCGCGCATCGGGAAATACTATCATCCCACAGATCATGGAGAATCTCAATTTTCAAATCACTGTAATCCGTCTCCTTGAAGTCTCGAAAAAATCCGAAAGGGATGAAGAAAATATCCGTGCACACCGATCCATCTTCTCCCGTATTAAAAAAGGAGATACCGAAAAAGCCGTTGATCTCCTCAGAAAACACCTCTACAAACACAAGGATAGGGTCCATGCGGAGTACATGAGCATTTATGGAGAACAGACGGAATAGTGCCGGACCGAATCCCGTACATCAAAACAGTTCATGACAGCGGGCAGAGTTTCGACCGTCAGACCCGCGTTTTCCCCTCTTCGCAGGCAAGACATCAGGCAAGACATAAAACAACAGGATTTCCGATCGCATTCTGTCGAAATTACTTTACATATGTTTGGGTTATTTGGTATCCAGACTATAAATTTATCAATTTAGACTTTAAAAAGTTTTAAAATTAAATTATAGTCAGATGCTTTCCCCTGGGAAAGGAGATCCATATGACTTAAGCAATCAAGAAGAAATATGAAAAAGTGGTTCCACAGACGAAACGAATTAAGGAATGCTTATCAGCACGGGGAAGCAGCAATACCAAAATGACTTGAGATTATTGTGGTCCGATGGGGACCACAAAGGAGTTTAACATGAAAAAGATATTCTTTTATTTATGCGTCCTCCTTGGCGTAGCCTTTTTCGGCATTTCGCTGTACGCCGGGGGCGAGAAGGAAGCGGCAACAGCTGAGCCTGAAGAAATCGAGATCGAGTTCATGATGCTCGAAGATGACGCACCGATTGCCTTGGATTCAGTAAAATGGGAAGCCCTTAGGAAAAAGACGGGAGTCAAAATTATCCCGAAGCCGCATCCAAGTGCCGGATTCGAAGAGAAATTCTGGACTCTGTGTGCGACGAATAACCTCCCCGATCTGGCCGATGCGCGAGGTACGACACCCAAGCTCGCGAAGTACGCCCGTCAGGGTGTCTTCCTGGAAATCACACCGTATCTCGATATCATGCCCAATTACAAAAAATGGTTAGACACAAAGCCAAGATTGCGAAGCGGCTATATGGACGGTAAAGTCTATAACTTTATGCAGGTCCACGCGTACAAGGTCGGCGATGTTAGCGGACGGGTTCCGATGATTAGAAAGGATCTGATGGACGAGACAGGTTTGGGCGAACCCGAAACATTTGACGATCTCTATCGACTTCTCAAAAAAATAAAACAATTGCATCCAGAGCTGATCATCTGGACGCGGCGAGGCAACCTGACCTACACGTTTTTCAACGACGGAATGCTGTTCAATTGGGGCACGGGAAAACAGGTATACTACGACTACGATCTCAAGAAGTGGAAGTTCGGCCCCATCATGCCGCAGTACAGGACAGCACTGCAATGGTACAGAAAGCTCTACTCAGAGGGTCTCATTGATCCTGAGGACACCCACAGCTCGAAATGGATTGAGAAATGGTCAACCGGAAAGGCGGCATTCACCTGGGATAATGGGGATAAGATCTTAGGATTTTCACGCACTCTTCCCAAAAATGTTCCAGGAGCCGCTGTCACTTTCCTCAAAGCCATTAAAAATCCATGGGGGCAGGCCCGGTTGCTACAGTACGCCGATCACCGTACTGCCTGGGGCTCATACGTGGCAAGTTCAAAAGTTAAATATCCCGAAAAGCTCGTCAAGATGTTCGACTATATGTACTCCGAGGAAGGAATGCTGCTCACCAATTGGGGAATCGAAGGCGAGTATTACACCATGGTGGGCGGTGAGCCAAAATTAACTCAAAAATATGTCGACAAATACAAGGACGCATTCTCCCCGTGGCGAAACTTTCAGTACATAGAGGGACTCGGCAAGCAGAGTATGTTCACTGTTGCCATGGACGAGCGCGTTGCCAACGCTTGGATAACCCCACTCGAGGTGGAGGCAAAGAAGTACTGGATAACGCTTGCTCAGCAGATGTACGAGCCGGCCTTTTCAGAGGAAACTGATGAAAAACGAGCCGATCTGTTCTCGAACTTGAAAAACATCTATCAACCGATGCAGGAAAAAGTCATGGCGGGCAAAGCGGACCTGTCAGACTGGGATGCTGTGGTAGAGCAGATGAAGAAAGCGGGGGCTGAAGAGCTCGAGCAGATATACAATGAGGCTTGGGCAAAGACAGAATGGGCTCGCTTCGTAGAATAACGATCGAGTGAATCAAAGATCTCGGGGCAGTCGTCACGACTGTTCCGAGAGTTCATGTTTTTCTATAACAGCATAAAACCCGGGGGAGGGATTAGAGAATTGTCGAACATCGACAATAGCAAGAAAACGCCACTCAGAAGGCTCGGAATCGAGCTAATTAAAAACAGATACCTGCTTTTAATGCTCGTTGTGCCTGTGGCCTTTTATATTGTTCTTAAGTACGCACCGATGTACGGGGTTCTCATAGCTTTTAAAAACTATAAGGTCGCAAAAGGCATACTCGGAAGCCCCTGGGTCGGTCTGAAATGGATTAACAAGTTTGTCGCCGATCCGTTCTTCTGGCGTGCCGTTAAAAACACGTTGGCTCTAGGCTCGTTGACCTTGCTTTTTGGAATGCCTGCACCACTCATCCTCGCTCTTCTGATAAACGAGGTGAAGCATCCGTTATTTAAGAGAACGGTTCAATCGATCACATATCTACCGCATTTCATATCAGCAGCGGTAATTGTAGGAATGATTGTGACCTTTCTATCTTTCGACGGCATTGTCAATGGAATGATAAAATGGCTCGGGGATGAGCCTATCAACTTTATGAGGGAGGCGGGTTTATTTAGGCCGATCTATGTCATCTCGGGAGTCTGGCAGAGTATGGGGTGGGGAAGCATCATCTACCTTGCTGCAATATCGACAATAAATCCGGAGCTCTATGAAGCGGCTGTTGTCGATGGAGCCGATAGGTTTAAACGCATCTGGTATATCACAATTCCCGGCATTGTCCCAACGATTTCCATCGTGTTCATCCTTCAGGTCGGTCGGTTACTAAAGATCGCTTTTGAAAAAGTGCTTCTCCTCTATAACCCGAGTATTTACGACACGGCGGATGTCATTCAGACCTATGCCTATAGAAGGGGACTCGTCGAACAGGAGTTCAGCTACGGAACGGCGATTAACCTGTTTCAATCCGTAATTGGGATGCTTCTTCTCATAGCTGCAAACAAGCTATCGAAGAGGCTCAGCGGCACGGGTTTTTGGTAGGCTTGGAGGTAGCGTTGTATGGCGACTGTCGGACGATCCATTGGCGAGCGGGTCTTTGATTTTTTAGTATATATTTTTCTTGGTCTTCTTATTTTCACTACCCTTTATCCCTTTTACTACGTATCTATCGTCTCGATAAGTGACGGTATGGATGTGCTACAGGGAAAGGTGACTGTCTGGCCGTCAAACCCGACGCTGGCGTCGTATGAGATAATGTTTAATGACCGATTCTTGCTCAGATCCGTACTCAATTCTGTTTTGTATACAACACTTGGAACGTCAATCAGCATTTTTTTCACCGCCTTGATTGCTTATCCGGTTTCAAAAAAACGCCTGCCTTTTCGCAATTTTTTCATAACTATGGTTGTAGTTACGATGTTCTTCGAAGGAGGCATCATTCCCAGTTATCTGCTCGTGATGAGTCTTGGAATGCTGAACACGATTTGGGCTATTGTTCTACCACAGGCCATATACGCCTTCTATTTGATACTTATGAAGACTTTTTTCCAGGGCATACCGGACTCTCTCGAAGAATCGGCCTTAATCGACGGTGCGAATGATATACAAATATTTACCAGAATATACGTGCCTCTTTCCAAGGCGATCGTTGCAACATTGACCATATTCTATGCGTTCAGACACTGGAACCAGTTCTTTTTTCCCATGATCTATTTGTATGACAAGATAAAATTCCCCGTACAGGTTCTGTTGCGAAATCTGGTTATCGTGGGGGAGATGCTTCAATTACCCGAAGCAACAGGAGTCTCTGACCCCATGATAGTTCATGTGACACTCAAATACGCGGTGATCATGGTATCGGCTCTACCCATTATCATGGTGTACCCGTTTTTCCAAAAGTATTTTGTCAAAGGTGCGCTCATAGGGTCCATCAAGGGATAGGCTCCTCTTCGGAGAACAACAGGCACTCGTATCATTTGTGACGTACAATTGGCGGTGTGATTATATACGGCCAACGTCACTGAAAAATATCGTTACACTAGGAGGTTATAGAATCGTGAAAGCTTCAACAGCCATGGCAGAAATTTTAGTGAAGGAAGGGATTCCCTTTATTACCGCTTTTCCGGGAGGAGGTCCTCAGTCGCCGGTCTCTCAGATCGTCAATGAATTAAGCAAACGGGGGGTTCGAACCATTCTTCCGAGAACGGAACGGGGAGTCATCAATATCGCAGATGGATATGCTCGCATAAGCGGCAAGGTTGGGGTCTGCAGCCTGTATGAAGGGCCTGGGGTGGAGAATGCTTTTCCAGGAGTGGCGCAGGCCGGCGCCGATGGTTCTCCGGTCCTCGTGCTGGCCGGTCAGGCGCCCCGGGCAATGATGGCGTACGATGCGGCAAACAATGATGTTGATGGCACATTTCTCTATCTCAAGACTGTCAAGTGGCTCAGTCGCGCCAACGTCGCTGAGGACATCCCCTATCTACTGAGACGCGCATTTACCAATATGAGAACGGGCAGACCCGGACCGGTCTATCTCGAGCTCGTTTTCGATACAGTTACCGAGGAGCTCGACGATTCGGTTCTGAGCTACGCTCCGGTCAAGGGATGGAGAACAGGTGGAGACCCAAAGGATGTTGAATCCGCTGTCAAAGCATTTTTGACGGCCGATCGGCCCCTCATCTATGCCGGCCAGGGGATTCTCTATGCAAGGGCTTGGGACGAACTGAAGGAATTTGCAGAGCTCGTTCAGGCCCCCGTTATGACGACCCTCAATGGCAAGAGCTCTTTTCCGGAGAACCATTTCCTCTCTGTCGGTGGAGGCGGGCGCTCGGGCATTCCTGACCTTCAATACTTTTTTAACGAAGCGGATTTGGTATTCGGAATTGGGGCAAGTTTTTCCAAGGGCCCTGGAGCAGGCATGCAGAGGGGTACTAAATATATCCAGTCTGTTGTCGAGGGGACCGATGTGAACAAGTCTCAGGCAGTGGATTATGTCGTTATAGGTGATGCCAAGCTCGTCTTGAGGCAGATGATTGATGAGGTGAAGCGGCAGACAAACGGTAATCGCCGAGAGGTAAACGAACAACTCATCAAAGAAATTAAACATGCAAAAGAAAAGTGGCTTAGAAAATGGATGCCCAAATTGGCATCGGATGAAGTGCCGATCAATCCCTATAGACTGGTGCGGGACATGGTCGATACGTTAGATCCCAATACGACGATCATAACCCATGACGCGGGATGGCCGCGCGAACAACTCGTGCCGTTCTGGACAGCGACGGTTCCGCGGGGCTATCTGGGCTGGGGACATCACAGCGTACTGGGTTTCTCAGTCGCGGCGACGATTGGAGCCAAACTGGCCGAGCCTGAAAAGACGTGCGTGTGCTTTACAGGTGACGGGGCTTTCGGTGAAGGCGGAATCGAGTTCGAGACAGCCGCGAGATACAACATTCCAATATTGGTGGTTATCCCCAATAATGGCGGCCTGGGACACTATGAGATGGACACACCGACCTTGAATGTTCTCGGAGGGGACTACGCAAAGATCGCGGAGGCAATGGGAGCATACGGGGAGAGGGTCGAAAATCCAGAGCAGATTGTCCCTGCCCTCGAGAGAGCGTTGAAGGCACTGGAGTCCGGCCAGCCCGCTCTGTTGGATGTGATATGCAAGAGGGAGTGGGCGAATCAGGAATCAGGATTTGATGCCAGGGCGCCCAAATCACAGGTATAGTTTTCAGCTATTCCTTTAAGTTTATATGCTCGATGACATCTTTTTTCGAACACAAGGAGTTTCTGTGTGAAAAAGCAAAATCCATTCAGTACGCATAGCTCTGATTCAAGCAGCAGCGAAACCCCGGACCGACTGGTCAACTCGATGGGGATGGAGCTCGTACGGATTGGAGCGGGCAGCTTCATGATGGGCCAGGCGAGAAGTGCGGGATGGGAAAAGGCGACGGACATGGACAGGGAGTCGAACCAGGATTGGATCGAGGGGGCGACGCACACCGATTGGGATGAGGTTCCTGTACACAGGGTGAATATTTCCAGGTCCTTTTATATGGCTGCCACCGAGGTCACGAATGCTCAGTACGAGCAGTTCGATCCGGAGCACAAGAAGTGGCGGGGGCGAGATGGGCAGTCCAAGGCGGACGATGAGGCTGTGATCTTTGTGAGCTGGCGCGATGCTGTTGCATTCTGCAGATGGCTATCGGAGAAGGAGGGCAGGCCGTACAGGCTGCCGACAGAAGCGGAGTGGGAGTATGCCTGTCGAGCCGGGACGACGACGGCTTATCACACGGGGGACACGCTTCCCGAGGAGTATCAGCGGCAC
>SDBT01008583.1_pt1 | contig 16677 bp, 17 predicted proteins | sample 2277101 | NCBI WGS metagenome assembly SDBT01 (sample SAMN10404973, study PRJNA504765) | marine sediment metagenome | isolation source: marine sediment core GS10_PC15, 103 cmbsf | place: Arctic Ocean: Southern Knipovich Ridge | collected 2010 | reverse complement strand
GTCGAAGCCCTTTTAGGAGAGGACTCTGTTTTGATAGAATACTAACCCCTGGATTATTCACGATCCGAGGTTGCTACAGATGCGAGGTTTCGGCCAATGAAGCTGTGGTTTTCCACCGCGAATTGGTCGTAACGAAGCAGATGTGGTAAGATCGGTTCGCCCTTTTGGTGTAAAAAATGGCGACATTTAATAGATATAATCTGACAAACAAAATGATATTCTCGGAGATTGTTAAATACAATGCTGTCAAGTCGATCTTGTTTAAGTTAAATGAAGGTGTTGCCAGTTTTTATGAATAATTCAGGCATATTATGATTAAAGTGATCCTTGCCGACTGCACTCCGTCGGTCGTTACGGCTGTCCGGGCGGCATTTCCTGAGACAGAATTCGAAATATCCACTTTTTCAGATGGCCAAAAGATGCTCACGGAGTTGGAGACCTTTCAGCCCGATGTTATTCTTTTGAACCTGTTCCTTTATTCCAAGGATGGCTATGACGTCTGTCGTTTTCTCAACAACCAGGAGCGATTCAAGACTGTTCCGCTTTTTCTCCTTCAGGGGGCATTTGAGAGTGTCGATGAGGAGAGGATAGACGGACTGGAATACCGGGAACTCATAGAGGAACCGTTCGATTCCATAAGTCTGGTCCGAAAAGTCCGTGATGCGGCAGGAAACGATTTTGATCCTCAAACGCTTCCGGAGGAACCGGTGCCGGCTGAGGATCGTTCAGGGGGTGTGGAATTGGAGGACAAGATAAAAAGCCTGATTGCTGAACACATGAAATCACATGTTTTCCAGGGCATAAAGAAGGCAGAATAGCCATTCAATAGGGAGAACCCGGGGAATGAAAATCGGAGATCGAATCCATTATTTACAGAGCTGCACATCAACAAACGATGTCGTCAAAGACATGGCCGTTAAGGGTGCGCCCGAAGGGACTGTCGTCATCGCGGAGGAGCAGACTTTGGGTAAGGGGAGATCTCGGCGTTTGTGGTATTCTCCTTGTGGAAAAGGCCTCTATCTCTCTGTGCTCCTCTATCCTCTACAGCCTGAAATATCTCTCCTTACGCTGACTGCAGGACTGGCTGTGGCCGAGGCCCTGTGGAATGTTTGGGGAGTGAGAGTTTGTCTCAAATGGCCCAACGATCTTCTCTGGGAGGGAAAAAAACTGGGTGGGATCCTCAGCGAGAGCAGTTTTATTGGAAATCAACTCAACCATGTTGTTGTCGGTATCGGCATAAATATAAACCATAGTGAAGAGGACTTCCCGGAAAGCATCAGGGAGACCGCTATCTCTTTAAAGCAGATAAAGCACAAAGAACTCAACAGAGATTTATTTCTCCTAAACTTATGGAAAACGTTCGAAATCTGGTATGATTTTTTCACTCAAAAAAAGACGGACTTTATTATCTCATCCTTCATGGAATCTTCGTGTTATTCCCATGGCCAGAAGCTCGTGGCCCTTACTGTTAAAGGACCCGTGTCGGGATATTTTAGGGGAATCGACAGACAGGGGGGAGTCATCCTGGAGACCCGGGAAGGAATAAACACATACGTTTCTGTCGATTTGAAATCGCTTCGAGAGGCAAAGGAGAATTGATATGCTTCTAGCTCTAGATCTTGGGAACACAAATATTGTCATTGGCGTTTTCCAGGGAGAAACCCTTGCTTATCACTGGAACATCCAATCCGGGAGAGATAAAACATGCGATGAGTATGCGGTGACTCTGTTGCAGCTGTTTGCATTGTCCGGAGTGGTTGTCGAAGAGATCCGCGATGTGATCATTTCCAGCGTTGTCCCACCCCTGACTCCTGTTTTCCAGGCGCTGAGCCAGAATCGATTCAACATCAAACCCTTAGTTGTGGGGCCGGGATTAAAAACCGGGATGCCCATTCTGTATGAAAACCCGCTTGAAGTCGGTGCAGACAGAATTGTCTCTTCCGTGGCGGCTTTCTCAAAATACGGAGGCCCCGCAATAGTTGTAGATTTTGGGACAGCCACGACATTTGATGCCATCTCCACGGAAGGAGAATACCTTGGAGGGGCCATTGCTCCGGGTATTCAGATTGCTGCCGAAGCCCTGTCTATGAAAACGGCCAAACTCCCTCGGATTGAAATCAAAATTCCAAAGAAAGCCATTGGTCGAACGACAGTATCCAGCATGCAGAGTGGTCTCTATTTTGGTTACATCGGCTTGGTGACCAACCTTATAAACAGATTTAAGAATGAGTTGGGGAAACAGGCCAAAGTTATTGCGACGGGAGGGTTTGCCTCTCTTATATTTGAAGAAATAGATCACATCGATATCTATGAACGCCATCTCGTTCTGGAAGGACTCCGCATCATTCACGAAAGAAACACTTCCTGAGGGATTTTCCGGGAAAATAATGAACGACCAAAGCTTTTACTTCCAAACGATAGCACGAAAATATTTTGATCTCCGGGGGGCGCCGTTTTTTCTGTCCTCAAACGAACTGTCTCTTGTAGAAAAATGGGAAGCCGACGGGATTCCCCTCCGAATCGTGCTCGAAGGCATCAATGCTTCTTTTTCGAACCGGATTAAGAAGCACGGAGGGGCAGGCCCGAGGAGAAGGATCCGGTCGCTGTCTTACTGCGAGCGATCTGTGAAAGAAGCCTTTTCTCTATATAAGGAAAGAACGGTTGGCCGAAAGAGCACTCCGGCTGTAAGGAAAGATAAAAAGAAGGAAATTCGTGCGGCGGTGGCTATATTTTTAAAAGAAGTTCCCCAACAGGTCAAGTGGCTCGAGGAGTCCTATGGACGAGTGCAGGAGATTTTACCGGACTGCTCGGAAGAAGATCTCGAGAAAGCAGAGGAGGACATCGAAGGACTTTTGGTCTCCCTCTCTTCTTCAGAAGATAAAAAGGAGGCTAAAAGGGAAGCTGTGGACGCATTTCCGGATACAGGGCATGAAGATTTTCAGAGAATATTTCATGTCATCTTGATTAAGCTCATGCGGAGCAAGTATAAAATTCCCCACGTAGCTCCCTTTTTGTACTGAGCGGGCCAATGACATCTCGGATTATTTCCCTCTTAAAAAAAAACAAACAGGGGATGAGCTATGTGAAATTAGCGGGTAAACTTTATCTCTCTCCCAAAGAAAAAAAAATCCTGATGAAGGATCTCCAAAAACTTCAGGATCAAGGAGTGATCCTTCTTCTTAAAAAAAGATATTTTTTCCGCCAGAGATCAAACATTATTCGGGGGACATTTGTCACGAGTCAGCATGGATACGGATTTATACGACCCGATGAGGAGGGTTTGGATGACATCTATATCCATGCCCGGCATATCGGAGGGGCCCTATTGGAGGATGTTGTTGAGGTGTCCGTAAAGGAGTTTGGACGAAAAGGGAAACCCGAAGGAAGAGTCATCCGTATCATTGAAAAGAAAAGAACATCTGTACACGGTATATATAGGGAACGCTATGGACAGCCCTTTTTCCAAAATCTGGACTCTCCTCTTATCGAGGATTTTCCACTCAAGGGGACCGCAGGTTATTCTCTTCTCAAGGGGACAATCGTTGTTGTCGAGAGGGATTCGAACATTCTGAAAGAAGTTCTCGGTTTTCCCGATGACTTGGGAGTGGACACTCAGGTAGTGATGCGGAACCATAATTTAAAAGATTCTTTTCCGGACTTGGCCGCAGCAGAAGGCGAAGGGATTCGTACTGAAATTCCGGAAAGTGAGATCCGTGACAGGATAGATTATCGAAGCTGGCGGACCGTGACTATAGACGGAGAAAAGGCCCGGGACTTTGATGATGCCGTAAGTGTCCGAAAGCTTCCCCGAGGACAAATGCTGCTGGGCGTTCACATTTCGGACGTCTCTTTTTACGTACAACCGGGCTCCGCATTGGATGAAGAGGCGTTTGCCCGGGGAACAAGTGTCTATTTTCCCGACCTAACCCTTCCCATGTTTCCGGAAAAAATTTCCAATGAGATCTGCAGTCTGCGTCCCAGAGAAGACAAGCTGACGATGTCCGTTCTCCTCACGATTGATAAGGACGGACAAGTGGTGAACTCAGAATTTTGTCAATCTGTGATCCACACCGAGGAGAGATTGACCTATGACTCGGTTTTTAAAATATTCTCGGGGGACAAAGAGGAGAGGAAAAAATATGAGGCCCTAGTTCCCGATCTTCTTCTTTTGCTGGAGCTGGCCGAACGCTTCCGGGAAAACCGTGTGCGGGAAGGAAGCCTGGATTTTGATCTTGCCATGGAACCAGAACTTGTCTATAAAGATGGAATTCTCCAATCCGTTTCATTTTCCCACCGTAACAAGGCTCACCGTGTTATCGAAGAAATCATGATTTTGGCCAACGAAGCCGTGGCCCGGTTCCTTGCTGAAAAGGGAGTCGAGTTGATCTTTCGGATTCATCCTCCGCCTTCAAAGGAAGCCCTGACCAAGCTGCGGGAGATTTTGGTTTTTTTTCAGATATTTCTTTCCCAGGATAAAAGAATCCGGCCGAAGGATCTACAGCGGGTGCTTGATCAAACCGCCGGACGGAAAGGAGGGAAATTTCTCAGCATCCAGGTCTTAAAAAGTCTGAACCGTGCCGTCTATTCCACGGAGAATAAAGGGCACTATGGTTTGGCCAAAACAATCTATACCCACTTTACTTCTCCGATCAGGCGTTATCCCGACCTGCTTGTTCACCGGCTCCTTAAAGGTGTCCTTAAGAAAAAAAGCTTCCGTCTTCCGGCACTTGATTCTGCGGCACGGCATTGTTCTGAACTGGAGAGAAATGCGGAGGCGGCGGAAAAGGATCTGGAGACATGGAGGATCTTCCGTTTCCTGAAGGGCAAGCTGGGAGATGAATTGGAGGGGATTGTGATTCGGATATCCCGGGCGGGACTGTTTGTCGAATTGGAGGACTATTTTGTGTCCGGCCTTGTCCCTTTCGATGATCTGGGTGGCGGGTTTGTCTTTCGTAAGAAGGACAATCAATTGGTCAACCTAAGAACAGGAAATATTTTTAGCCTGGGTGATAGTGTCAGCGTTGTGCTGGCGGCTGTGGATCCCGTTCTACGAAGGCTCACTCTGGCTTTGTCGGAAAGTGTGGTATAATGCCTTCCTGAGTAAGGTGAGGATAAGAGATGAAAACTTCTGTTTTTGATGCGGTTGTCGATATTGTTTTGCCGAAGAAGGCCCGTGCACACGATGTAACCTTTGTGCTAAAAAAAGAAAAAGTGCCGGGCTCATTTTTTTTCTATGAGACCGTGATCCCCGGCTTGAAGGATCCATTCATTTCCGTCTCCCTCTCAAAACCGGTGACTGTTAAATGGAGCTACTCTTTTGATGTCCTGAGTCCGGGATCGGAGAAGGTTTTAGGTTCAGGAAAAGTCCTCTATCCTGCCGATCAAAAGCCGATGGGGAAGGACGCGAAAAAGAGGGTGAATCTTTTCCCCCAGCTCAGGGGTGATAAGATCGAAATGTTAGCCGTCCTCGCCAGGGATAAGGGAATTATGGGATTGAGGGAAAAAGAGATCCTGGAGTTTGCTCCTTTCACAAGAAAAACGCTGCTTCCTCTCTGTCAGAAGCTGGAAGCTGAAGGACAGATCCGGATCCTCTCGTTTTCTCCGCTTTTTTTGCTCTCTCAGGCAAGTTTTGAGTTCCTCAAAGAGAAAATCACCCTGTTCATAAGGCGCTATCATGAGACTCATCCGGATGAGCCGGGCGTAATGAATAATGAAGTGAAGCAGAAGTTTGATCTCCCCGATCGAATCTGGTTTCTCGCATTAAAACATCTTATTCGTGAGAAACAAATTAAAGAGGTCGAAAATCGGTTGTCGGTGATGGATTTCGAACTGGCTTTGACGTCGGAGGAGGAAGGCCTGGTTGACAGGCTGGAAAAGATGTGTCTTGAGGGGAAGCTTAATTCTGTACCTATGGAAGCCTTCCAGAGACGCTTCAATCTTTCTGCCCGTCGGCTGCAAAACCTTCTCTCTCTTCTTACTGAAAGGAGAAAGATTGTCCAGGGGGAAGACGGATTTATCCTTCATTCTCAGTGGTTGGAGGAGCTGGTGGCCAAAATCCGGAATCTAAAAGGAAAAGAGCTGAGTGTCGGCCAATTCAAAGAGATGACCGGCCTCTCCCGGAAGTACGCTATTCCTCTACTCGAGCTTCTCGATCAGATGAAAGTCACCCGCCGCAGAGGTCCCACTCGCGAGATCCTCTAGCGGAGGAAAAAACCGTTTTATAATTCGACATCCTGTCCCAACCCGAGCTTTTCGGCTGCATGGAGAATGACTTGTGCAACAGAAACATCCTGCACAGCCACGCCTACGGATTTAAAGAACGTGATGTCATCCTCCTTGTCCCTACCCCTGATTTGTCCCGACGCCAGTTCTCCGATCTCTCCGCGGACATGGGTTTTGTCGATGATCCCCTCTTGAAGGGGAATAATCAGATCTCCGGCCTCTTCCCAGCTGGCGGATATAGAATCTACAAAGACTTTAGCCCTCACCACGGTGGCTGCAGGAATCTCCTGCATTTCCGGAGTATAAGAGCCGACACCGTTGATGTGGACACCCGGTTGGATATGGTCATCGTTAAAAACAGGCACAGAAGAGGTTGTGGCTGTACAGATAATATCGGCGCGGGCCGCGGCCTGTTCCGGGGAGGAGGCGATGGATATGTCCTGCGGAAAAGGGGGGCCCTTTTCTTTTAAATCTCGGACATAAACCTCCGCCGCAGAGGCATTGGGATCATAGATCCAAATTTTATCTATGGATCTGACTGTACATACGGCCTCCATTTGAGTCCGGCCTTGTATTCCTGCGCCAAACACAGCGGCTGTCGAAGAGTCTTTTCTTGCAAGTAAATCTGTCGCCACTCCAGATGCTGCCCCCGTGCGCAGTGCCGTCAAAAAAGTGCCGTCCAGGATGGCCCGGGGACGGCCGGTATCGGCGTCCAGAACGATAACCACAGCAAAAATGGTGGGCAGGTTCTTTGAGGGATTGTCCTGAAACACTGAGACGATTTTAGCCCCGAGAGAATGGCTTTTTTCCAGATAAGCCGGCATAAAGAGAGCGATCCCTTTGTCTTTGGCCACCGAAATTTGGCTTCGCATCGGCACGACCGCTTCCTGTGCAGAAAGCTGGATAAAGGCGTCTTTAACAGCCGAAATGGCCTCCTTTATAGTGATGGCCTCCATGACGTTTTCTTGATTAAGGATTTTTATATTCAAAAGTATGGTCCTCCTTACACAACACGTTTTTCCCCAAGAAGAGGTCCTTGTTTGAATCGCTCTGAAGAGAATGGGCTAGATCCAGGGCTGTAGAACCGTGATGGTGTACAGCCCTCCCCAGCCCTTCGCAATTTCCGCACTGCCGAGGATGGCGACATCAGCTGTTTTTTGCCAAATGCTCATTCGAGTGACCGATTTTTCGGCCTCAGTTTTGTTTCTTTCTTTTTTTAGATTTTTTCCTTTTGTCAGACGCTTTGGCCGGTGTCTTACCCAGAGCTGACTTGAGTTTGTCGGCAAAGAGAGACGACGCCGGGGTTTCGGAGACATATTCCGCAAGTTCTTCCTTCTTGCCCGTTTCTTTTGATTCGTCTTTTTTGGGTTTTTCGGGCAGGATGATGCTTTCCTGTTCCGATTCTTCTGCTTTGCGGGCGATCAGGGCTTCCTGTTCCGATTCTTCCAGTTCAATCCGTTCTTCGATGAAGCGTTTCCCTCCGCGTCTGCGTCGTGGAACTCTTTCCTGCTCTTCCTTTAACCGGGACTTTTTCTTTTTGGGAGCTTTTTCTTTTTTAGGCGGTTCTACGGAGGCTTTTTCTTCTGGGGTTACAATGTCGACTGCTTTTTTACGGCGTGGAGGTCGAGCGGGTTCAACTGGGGGAGGTTTAACTTTGACTGGAGCCGGTTTTTCCGGCTCGATGACTTCGACAACCTTGGACCCTTCGGGGATGGCAACCTCACCGACGGTCCCGATTTCAGGGAGAATCTCTCCCTCTATTTCTTCGACCATGGCGGCGATCTTTTCGTCAACGGGTTTTTCTATATGTTCTTCCAACCCGATCTCCTCCGGGGATTCTTCTTCTAGTTCAAGCGGATAGAGAAAAAGACCTCTGCTTTTATCCGATTGTGTAAACTCAGGCGAGTTGAGAAGAACATTCTCCACATCTTCGATAGTGGTGCGTTTTATAAAATCGACAAGATGAAAAGCGCGCTGATAGTGGATCGTGAAGCCTTCTCCCTCCAATCCAAAATTTTTGAAGATGAGGATGAGCAGGTCTTTAAGGTCAATGTTTTTCCGCTGTCTGTAAAGAGACATGAGAGAGGTCAGTGTTTCACGTTCCAAAAAGATGATCTTGTTGGGAAGTGAAAAAGTGAATGCCTCCTCCCCGGTATCCTTGATCTCATCCTTTAAAGGATCATATGTTAGGAGGGGCACTTCGTGCTTCTTTTTTGACTTTTTCAGGTTGAAATGGCATACGGTGAGGTCTTTTTTCTCGATAGTGAGACTAGCTCCCTGGGGAACATTGTTTTTTTCGTAGAATTCTTGCAGTCCATAAAAGATATTGGATGAGGGGTAGTAGTAGACGACATAGTCTTTGCCGCTGTCTGAATCTGTAAAGGTGTATTCTCTGGACTTTGAAAAATGCCGGTTCATACTCTTGGGGATTTTGATACAGCCTGAGAGAATTTCTCTCCATGTTAGATAGACTTTTAAGGGCATTTCCGGGGCATTAGAGAGGGATTCATGACTGGTTTCATCCAGACTTGGAACCTTGGCCTTGGATTTTGTGATGGGAAGATTGGCCAGAAACGAGTCGAGAGTCTCCTTGGAGAACCATTTCCCCCATTCTTCCGGAGAAATATAGACGAATTTTTTCTTGTAGCTCTTTTCCAGAACAAAATTGAGACTGAGGCAGTGAATGGGGAACAGCTCATTGTTTTTGTCGATATCAAAGAGTTGGAGGACCAAATCTGTCGTGGCTGTGGAGAGGGGAGTCTCCGCAAATTTTTTTTCAATTTTTGTAATCTCTTTGTCAGTTATCGCGATCCGGTTTGCCTCCAGCTGCCAGAATTCATTCCAGTTAAAAAATTTATCGGATTTTAAAAGCGCTGATTTGAGATTTTTCTCCAGGTTCCTCAGGTCTTTATCTGTCATGGGAAGTTCGTTTAACCGAGGGTCTTCGTCTTTCTGTAAAATTTCTGGAGAAAGATCCTTTCCGTCGCAGCTGCTCGGAAGGAGAACCTGCGTGTGGGTTTTTTTCATGTAGTCGATGTGCTTCCGGAATACCCCCCCACCCCTGTAATCCACTTCCAGCATTTCACAGTTGAAATCAGGAAGAGAAAACTTGTTGATTACCTTAAGCACTACGGAACCTTTAAACGGTTCGGTACCTTTAGAGCTGATGGTCAGCGGTTCATCATATTCCTTATACACGAGGTCGCCGATTTCATACAAACAATCGGAATTGTATTTTTTGGCTTCCAGGCGCCGCTGGCCGGCCGTTTTTTTGAAAGCGGTTTTTGTGACCAGTTCAGCCTGATCGACCGGTGTTTTGGTCTTGGCCAACTCCTTTTCTAAAAAGGAAAGATCGGTGTTATCAATATGCGTGATTTCGTTTTCTTGGTCCATTTCTATTTATTTATCCCCATTAATAATAACATAATGGCTTTTTGGAAATGAAGCCTATTTTCAGCTTGATCGAAAACAACAGATTGAGGTGAGTCCATGACTTCATCTGTGACTTCTTCGCCTCTGTGTGCGGGAAGACAGTGCATGAATATCGCTTGGGGGTGGGCTTTGGCCATCAAATCTTTGTTGACTTGGAAGGGCGCAAAGATCCTGAGCCGTTCTTTTTTTTCGGTTTCCTGTCCCATCGATGTCCAAGTGTCGGTATAGACGGCATGGGCTTCCTGAACCGCCTCAGACGGATCATGAGAAACCTCGAAGCTGAAGCCTGTGTCCCTTCCGTCTTCCTCGGCCTGTTTGACAATGTCAGGATCGGGTTCATATCCTGGCGGAGTGGCCACCCTCATATGAGATCCCGCTTTGGCCGCCGCAAAGATCAGGCTGTGACAGACATTGTTTCCATCTCCGACGTAGGCGAGGCAAAGTTTGGTCAGATCGGAATGATTTTCCTTGATGGTCAGAAAGTCGGCCATTCCCTGACAGGGATGTCTGGAATCGGTCAAGGCGTTGATGACCGGAGTGTTTGTGTATTTGGCCAGATCCAAAGCGATCTGATGGTCAAATGTGCGGATCATAATCATGTCCACCCATCGTTCCAGGTTTTTACCTACGTCATAGGTGCTTTCACGCTGGCCTAGCTGGATGTCGGATGGGCCGAGATAAATGGCGTGGCCGCCGAGTTGGAGCATGCCGACTTGAAAGGTCATTCTTGTACGAAGAGATGGTTTTTCGAAGATCATGGCCAGAACCTTATCCGAAAGCTTTTCTCTATAATTCTGTGGTTGAGCTTTAACCTTCCCGGAGAGGTCCAACAGTTCATTGAATTCGTAAATGCTCAAATCATGAATTGAAAGAAAATTATTCATTTTTACTCCTATTCGGACCTGTGATTCGCGTGCCTGACCGGTTTATCATGGCCGCCTTAAAATGGCTGAGGGAGGTGATCAGGACTTCTTTTCCTCCTCTTTCGATGTAGTCGATGGCGGCTTCTATTTTTGGGCCCATGGATCCCGGAGGAAATTGTTCCATAGCCAGTTTTTCTTTGACCTCGGCCACAGTTATCTCAAGGATTGGCTTTTGCCTCGGTGTGCCGAAATCCAGATACACCTGGGGGACATTTGTTAGGATGATGAAGAGATCGGTTTTAGTCTCACGGGCGATGAGGCTGGCCGTGTAATCCTTGTCGATGACCGCCTCGACTCCCTGGAAGAGTCCCCTGCCGTTGATGATGACCGGAATGCCTCCTCCTCCGCCGGCAATGACGATCTTTCCCGAGCTGACGAGTTCGCTCATTATGTGTTTGGGCACGATGTCAATCGGCCTGGGGGATGGCACGACTTTTCGGAAACCCCTTCCCGCATCTTCCTTCATAATCCATTTTTTTTCCCGCACGAGCATCTTGGCCCGGTATTCCGAGTAGAATGGGCCGACGGGTTTGGACGGGGCCATGAAGGCCGGATCTTCTTTATCTACAATAACCTGAGTGATCAGGGTGGCCACTTCCCTATCCACCGAATTTTTGCGGAGTTCGTTGATGATGGCTTTCTCCAGCATGAATCCCATGCTTCCCTCGGTCATCGCATTGCAGATATCGAGAGAGTAAGGGGGAACTTTATTGATGGATTCCTCCATCTGAATGAGCAGATTTCCGACCTGGGGCCCGTTGCCGTGAACAATGATGAGGTCATATCCTTTCTTCACGATATGAATCATTAATTGTGCGGCCTTATTGGCAAGTTTGATCTGCTCGCCCTGGAGTCCTTCTTTTGGCTTGGGAAGGAGTGCGTTTCCTCCAAAAGCAATGAGTGCGATCTTTCGTTTCATCAGAAATCCTTGAGGACCTCCTGAAGGTTGGGAGAGCCGATTTCTTCCAAATCGTAAGAGACGCGGAGAATTCTTTTGTTAGTTTGGATCAGACGGCTCAGATCGATAGGGGTCGCTCCGATAACGAGGTCACATTCGGTGCGGTTGATGGTTTCGGTCAGTTCGGCGGGGTATTTCCGTCCATCTATGTCCGGAATTTGTGTGGCCGTGAATGCAACAACATGATAGTTTTCGTTGTCTCTAAGGAAGGTGTTGAAGTTATGAAAGTCCCTTCCTGCGGCACCCATGATGATGACATTCTTTTTCATTAACATTCCGTTATTTGTTTTTTTATAAGCATATAAGTTCCAAAATGGAATTGTTAGTATAATATACCCCTTCCAAATTATCAATGAAGGTATAGAATAGTGGGACAATGATTGGGATAATGTCTGACTCACATGACAACCGTGATGCCATAAAACAAGCTGTCCGTTTATTTAACAGCATGGACTGTGAGCTGGTGATCCATGCGGGAGATTTTGTGGCCCCATTTGCAGCTTCCGAGCTGGCCAATCTGAACTGTAGGGTCAAGGCGGTTTTTGGCAACTGCGATGGGGAAAAACAGGGGCTTACGAGAGCTATTCAGCATTTTGGGGACATACGAGAAGCGCCTTTTGTATTTGAATGGAAGGGGGTGAAGTATTTGCTCTCACATCTTGATTTTCCCCTCAAATCTTATCTGAATCAGTACGGTCCGGATGTTCTTTTTTTTGGCCATACACACAAACCTGAAGTCCGTTTCCAGGGAAACACTCTGCTTGTCAATCCCGGTGAGACGGGAGGCTGGGTGACAGGGAAATACACTGTGGCCCTCCTTGATCCGGCGGAGAAAACGGCCGAAATTGTTCCTTTATATTAAAACTATGCCAAAGATAAACTGGGGAATACTCGCCACCGGGGGCATTGCCGATGCCATGGCCAAAGAGAACAGGTGCTTTATTATGGAAGCCATGTGGACGCGATTCCTGCCGGCTATAGTCAGGGTGCGTGAGATCCTTGCGAAAGGGCTATAATGCCGCTAGATGAATCTCTGTCCATTATGGAGACCATGGACACGGTTCGCGCACAATGGGGCCTCAAATACCCCATGGAGTGAATTTTGATAGAGAGGAAGGGGGGACCCCTCCGCGCAGAGATACGCCGCTTCGCCCCCCCTTCATCTAAGACAAAAGGGCACACATTCTATTGACTTTAGAGGGGTAAACCATTAGGATGTGTAGGCTTTAAAGCACAGGCGCGTAGCTCAGTGGTAGAGTGCTTCCCTGACGCGGAAGAAGTCGAGGGTTCGATACCCTCCGCGCCTACCATTATGTTAGGAGTGAGTATTCAAGAGGAAACTTAGCAGGAGCCGGTTGTAAGCCGTCCCGCTTGAATGCATATAGATACAAAGTGAATCAATTGGTACAGATTAAACTGGAGGGATCTCTTTATTCTGTCGAAAAAGACACCCTTCTAAAAGATTTTCTTTCAGCACGGGAGCTGAAGAGAACCCCTATGCTTGCGTGGATAAATGGAAAGATGAACGACCTTAACGCGAGTTTGACAGAAGATGTTGAGATCCAACTGGTCTATACTGAGGACAAAAACGCTCTCCATGTGCTCAGACACAGTGCCGCCCATCTTATGGCCCACGCCGTTTGGGAACTATTCCCGGGCATACAGATCGGAATCGGCCCCGACATTGAAAATGGATTCTACTATGATTTCCTCAAAGACGAACCCTTCACCCCCGATGACCTGGCAGTGATTGAAGATAAAATGAAAGAACTGTCTTTGCAGAATGACCCTATCGAAAAAGTCGTCCTTTCCAAAAAAGATGCGATCGAGATGTTTGCGAACAAGGGGCAGGATCTCAAAGTCGAACTCATAGAGGAAAAGGGAGGCACGGAAGTCACCTGTTACAGACAGGGAGAATTTATCGACTTCTGTCTGGGACCTCATGTCCCCTCCTCCGGCCATATCAAGAACTTCAAGCTGCTGTCCGTTTCCGGAGCTTATTGGAAGGGAGATGAAAAGGGCATTCAGCTCCAGAGAATCTATGGAACTGCATTTTTTACCAGAAAAGATTTGAGCATCTATCTAAATCTTGTCGAAGAGGCCAAAAAAAGGGATCACCGCAAACTCGGACCCGGACTCGATCTGTTCAGTTTTAATGAAAGCCTCGGGGCGGGCTTGATTCTCTGGCATCCCAAGGGAGCGGCTGTCCGCAGAGCCATTGAGGAGTACTGGTATGAGGAACACTTCCATGCCGGTTATGACATTCTCAACACTCCCCATGTGGCCAAACTCGATGTGTGGCGTAAAAGCGGACATACCGAATTCTACGATGCTCTCTATCCCCCGCTCTTGAGCGAGGGGATCGAGTACCAGCTCAAACCCATGAACTGCCCTTTTCACATCATGATCTACAATTCTCAGCGGCGCAGCTACCGGGACCTTCCCTTCAGGTGGGGAGAATTGGGCACGGTTTACCGCTACGAAAGAAGCGGTGTCCTGCACGGGCTTCTCCGCGTGAGAGGATTTACACAAGATGATGCCCACATCTTCTGCCGGGAAGACCAGCTCGAGGAAGAGATTAAGGGTGTTGTCATCCTGGCGAAAAAAATATTAAACACATTCGGTTTTACCGATTTTGAAATCTTTTTGTCCACCTGCCCGAAAAAATTTTGCGGTGCCGAAGCTGACTGGATCAAAGCCGAAGCCGCATTGGCCCGCGCACTCAATGATATCGATCAGGACTTCACGATTGATGAGGGCGAAGGTGTGTTCTACGGCCCGAAAATAGACATCAAAATCAAGGATGCCCTGCAGCGGTCATGGCAGTTGACCACGGTTCAGCTCGATTTCAACCTGGCCGAACGGTTCGACCTGGGCTATATCGGTGAGGACGGAAAGGTCCACAGGCCTTACCTCGTGCACCGTGCGCTGCTCGGATCACTGGAAAGATTTTTCGGGATCCTTATCGAACACTACAATGGAAACTTTCCACTCTGGCTGGCACCGGTGCAGATTTTGATAATTCCCATCGCCGACCGCCACCATGAATACGCAATATCTTTAGAGGTCCTTTTCAGAAAAAATAGTATTCGGACTTCTGTAGATAAACGCCGAGAAAAAGTGGGTTACAAGATCCGAGACGCCGAAACCGGCAAAGTTCCCCTTATCTTAATCGTCGGGGATAAGGAGGTCGAAAATAAAACGGCCGCATTGAGAATTCACCTTGAAGGCGACCAAGGTGAAGTTAATGTGAATGATTTCCTTGAAAAAGTCAGGGAATTGATTAAAAATAGATCATTGAGCGTCAATTTTTAAAGGAGGTCTACCATCAGAAGACGTAGGTTTTATCCCGGTGGAGGAAGAAAAGAAAAACCACATAAGATTAATGAAATGATTCGTGCCAGTGAAATGAGAATAATCGATGAGGAAAAAAGGCAGTTGGGAGTCCTTCCCTTTCAAGAAGCTTTGGCTCTGGCCAAAGAGAGAGACCTGGATCTTGTGGAAGTGGCACCCACTGCAGCGCCCCCTGTCGGCCGGATCATGGACTATGGAAAATTTTTATACGAATTACATAAAAAGGCTCATGAAGCAAAAAAGCATCAAAAGCAGATCCAGATCAAAGAGATCAAGTTTCGGCCGAAGATCAGCATTCACGATTACACGTTTAAGATCCGGCACGTCGAACGTTTTCTTAAGGAAGGAAACAAGGTAAAGATTACAGTGATGCTTCGAGGCAGAGAAAAAGCAAAACCTGAATTGGCCTTCCGCATAATGGATAGAGTTTTTAAAGACATGAAAGAACTCGGACAGCAGGATGGGACGATCCGGAAACAGAGTTGGGCTGTATCTGCCCTATTGAGCCCCCTAAAAACTGGAGGAAAAGATGCCAAAACTAAAGACACACAAGGGAGCCCAAAAGCGGTTCAAAGTGACGGGAAAGAAAAAGATAGTTCGCAATAAAGCGTGTAAAAGCCACATTTTGACCAAAAAAAGCCCGAAGAGAAAGAGAAAGCTGGGAAAACAGGGCCTCGTCAGCCCGGCGGATAAAAAAAACATTAAAGCCATGCTTCCCGGCCGCTTTTAGGGAAGCCATTTTTTCAATTGGGAACGCCTCCTACGGAGGAAAGTAAGAAGGGAACTAGGAGAATACTGAAAACACAGGACGTTTTTTTGTGATAAATGAGATGAGGAGAAGACAATGCCCAGAGTAACTAGAGGAACAAAAAAAAGACAAAGACGAACAAAAATTTTAAAACTTGCAAAAGGATACTTTGGAGCGCGCAACAGCAACTACCGCACCGCCAAGGAGGCTGTCGAACGAGCGCTGCAGTATGCCTACAGAGACCGCCGGACCCGCAAGAGGGACTTCAGGCGCCTCTGGATCATCCGGATAAAGGCGGCCTCCGAATCGAACGGACTGTCCTACAGCCGGTTTATTCATGGGCTCAAAACACTCAACATCGATATCGATAGAAAGATCCTTGCGGATTTGGCTGTCCATTCACCGCAGACTTTCCAGCACATCGTCTATAAAGTCAAAGAGACTGCGGCCTGAGAGCCTAAACAATAAAGAATGAAAAAACTGAAAGACAAGATCAGTGATCTCGGGAAAGGTTTTAAAAAGGACGCTGTCACTGTCAGGACCGAGAGCGACCTCCAAGAGCTCCACAACCTCTATTTGAGCCGGAAAAGAGGACACATGGCCGCCCTGTTCGAAGAGCTGAAAAAGGCCAAGCCCGAGGACAAGCCGGAAGCGGGACTTCTGATCAACCAATTCAAGACAGATGTGCAGGAAAAACTGCTCAGCCTGAAGGCCGCGTTGAGTGCTCCCAAGACCAAAGATGTCAAAATTGATCTGACGCTCCCGGGAAAATCCCGGTACTGGGGCTCGCCACATCCTCTTGTGGTTTTTCAGGAGAGAATCGAGAACATTTTTCAGAGTATGGGATTCATGATTGAAAGCGGCCCCGAGATCGAAACGGACTACTATAACTTTGAGGCTTTGAATTTTCCCCCGCACCATCCTGCCCGGGACGATTGGGATACGCTCTATATCAATGACGACATCTTGCTCCGCACACATACGTCTCCCGTCCAGATTCGGGTCATGCAGAAAAAAAAGCCCCCGATCCGCATCATCAC
>SDBT01008582.1_pt1 | contig 16679 bp, 12 predicted proteins | sample 2277101 | NCBI WGS metagenome assembly SDBT01 (sample SAMN10404973, study PRJNA504765) | marine sediment metagenome | isolation source: marine sediment core GS10_PC15, 103 cmbsf | place: Arctic Ocean: Southern Knipovich Ridge | collected 2010 | reverse complement strand
TTCCATCCGGTCTAAATATTTTCCCGCGGCTTGGGCCCGGGGAAGAAAATGGAATTCATCGCTGGCACACATAACAGGGAAGGATTTAGCCAGGAAATTAAAATAATCCTCGGCTATATCTTTCAAACAGGCTTTCATCTTAAAACTATCAAACGAAAAAAATTGTTTGGAGAATTCGAAAACTGTCTTGTTTTCAGCACAAAATCTATAGCACATGAAGAATTCTTAGTCAACGACAACAGATACAAAACGATCCTATAAAAAAATACTAATATAAACGTAATATAAATTTTTGCAATTTCATTGTGAGCGAAGCGTGGCAATCTCAACCTTTTCGTGAGGGATTGCTTCGCCCCCTTGGGGCTCGCAATGACAAGCGAAGGAATCTTCTAAGCTTCTCGCAATGACAATTAATTAAGGTGAGCTTTTCAACCGAGCCAGCCTCTTCCTTGCCTCCTCAACCTCAGCAGTACCAGGATCAGCGTTTTTCCAGAGGTCAAGAAACTGTTCATACTGGTCGATAGCCTTCCCTTTCCAGCCTTTCTCCTCGTATAATTTTGCCAATCTGTAATGGTAGAGTGGGTGAACAAGATACCGCGCTTTGCTGTTGGGATCGAAGGTGATCAGCCGCTCATACTCGACAATAGCACTGTCTAAATCCCCTTTCTGTTGATAAGCCCGGGCTAACACATCCTTTAATTCAGGCATGTTATAAAAGATCACAGCTTCAATATATTGAATTGGAGGCAGTTGCACTCGCGCCAGTGACTGTTCTTCTAAAGCAGCGATGGCTTCTTCTGGATTTTCTTCTGCCAGCAATATTTCTGCCTCAAGGATATCTGAGAAGAATGTAACCCATTCAGTCCAGAGAGGACCTGGAAAACCCATCAGCATTTTCACTTTAGCCAATCGACTCTTTGCTGAATCCAGTTTCTCCTCTTTTAAATCGATCAGCGCCGAAAGAAAATGGTACCTCGCTTTAAGATTGCGTACCTCCGCAGGTTGAAATTTTTCGTATTCATCGAGCCAGCTTTCATTATTTTTCCGGGCGAGCTCAAGTTCCCCCATCTCGCGGTAAATAACTCCCTTAATACATCTCACCAAAGCTCTTCTTGGACCACTCCCAATTTCTTCTGCCAGCTCGTCAGCTCTCTGGAGGTCGATAAAAGCCTGCTCTGTGCTGCCAAGCCAGTAGTTATTAAATCCCCTGAACAAACGTCCAAACAGTTTCACTCCCTCTGATGAAGACATTGAGAGATATTTATCAAACCATTTCATGGACTCAATAGGCTCTTCCTTCAAGGCATAAATATATCCTAGCTTGAAATATGAAATCTCAAATTCAGGCTTTATCCTGACCGCTTCTTTATAGTGTGATATGGCTTCATCCAGCCTGCCCATAAGTAAATAAGCTTCGGCAATCGAATCGTGCGGATTCGCATCTCCCGGATTAAGAGACATGTACTCTTTAAAATGCTCAACAGCCTTCTCATAATTTCCCAACCCGATATAAATGTAGCCGAGATCATTATGCGAATCTCCAAATCCAGGATCCAGTTCCAGTACTTTGTGATGCTCTTCGATTGCCCTTTTGTGAAATCCAACTGATCTAAAAAAAACGCCAAGATTATAATGAGCGATTTTCTCTCTTGGATATTTTTCGGTAATTTGTCTGAGGATGTTGCCTGTCTTTCCAAGATCTCGCTCAATATACCGAGCAAAGCGTGATTCAATTAAGAGGCTCTCTTTATCGGTTGCTTTCTGGGAAAAAGATTTGGCTTTATTTATGGCCCTATCTCTCGCTTCTGTATTCTCTAGCGTGGCGTATGTTATTGCCAAATAAAGATAGGCAGTGGCAAAGGTCGGATCAATATCAACAGCATTTTCGAAATCCTCCCGGGCATCTTCCATATAGAATTTCCTGAAATTCTCCGCTCCGCTCAAGAAATATTTATAAGCTTCCATAGAACTTGTGGTGATATCTGCAACTGCCATTTTCTTAGGTTCAATTTTCTGTCTGGCCGCTCCAATACCTTCAATAATCTCTTTGCTCAACTCATCGATCTGTGTTTTCAGGATGCTGTCCACCCCTTCCGCTCTTGAGCTTGCGCTCTTGAGAAGTCTCTTAGTCTCCACATCCAACACTTTGACATCTGTCGCAAACATATCCCCTGCTTTAACGAAGCTGCCCCGGACAAGGGCTACAACTCCTTCTATTCGACACAGCTTAAAACCCAAATCCCTGTCGATATTCTCCACATCCTTCTTCCCCATCTGGTCGAGCAGGTCATGCATCCTCTCCCATGTCATCACATAAAACCGGCCTGTTTGTTCGAGACTGGTGATGAGGAGATTGGGGATAGCCTTTTGCAAATAATCATAGGCCTTATCCCCTGTCTGGTTTTCAAAGCTGATAATAGCAATGGAATTTTCTATCTTGGGCGCAAAAACTGGCTCTTTCTGCCTCATTACCAGCCAGATAACAACGAGTGCTATAACGACGGTGCCAAGAACTATCGCCGGCACAAAGAGCTTCCTCAAACTGAATGAGACAGTGATTTCCTTTGAGGTAATAGGCTTCTTGCTTGGAGCCACACGCTCTGTTGTCGGGATGCCTTTCTCTATCATGACAAGTTCGGCGCGCACCTCTCCTGCACTCTGATACCTTTTCTCCCTGGCCTTCTCCATGCATTTCATTATCATATGGCTCAAGTCATCCGGGATTTGAGCATTTATCTCCTTGGGTTCTTGGGGCACCTCACTCTTGTGTTTCATAGCTATACCTAAAGCAGTTTCTCCCTCGAAAGGAACTCTTCCTGTTACCATCTCATAAAGAATGACTCCCAACGAATAAATATCCGAGCGTTGGTCTACCTCTTTTACTTCAGCCTGCTCAGGCGACATATATTCTGGTGTTCCGATCATAACTCCCGCACCTGTTATTCCTTTCCCCTTAGCAGAGCGGGCTATCCCAAAATCCATAATGCGTGCATTCCCTTCCTCATCAATCATAATATTCTGGGGCTTCAAATCCCGGTGTATGACTCCCAACCTATGGGCTTCCGCCAATCCTTCGCATACTTGCTTGCCTATGAAAATCGCTTTCCCTGCACTCAATAGATCCGCTCTCCTGATAAAACTCTTCAGATCTTCGCCAGAAACATATTCCATGGTTATGTAGTGAGTCCCTTTCTCCTCACCTAAATCGTACACACCGCAGACATTCTTATGGCGGATCATCCGAGCCGTCTTTAACTCGTTCCTGAATCTTTCGATGATCTTTTTATCCGAAGAAATCTCCGGTTTTATAAGTTTAAGTGCGACTTCTTGTTTTAACTTTGAATCCTCAACTCTGTAGACTTTTCCCATCCCACCTTTGCCCAGCTCTTCTATGATTTCATACCTGTCAGCAAAAATAGTTCCCCTGGTTAATTCTTCGGTGGGTGTTTCGAGAGTCTGGGTGACAGGGATATTCTTTGAGGAAGGAAGTGGTGTGGCACACTTTTTACAGAATTCGGAATCAGAGGTGTTTTCGGTTTTGCATTTAGGACACTCTACGCCCATTGTTCCCTCGGTCTCCTAGAAAAAAGGATATCAACTTATCCTGAAAGAGTCAATCAGCGCTGTGGATCTTGATATTTTACTTGCGCTGGATTCTTGTGGATAATGAGAAACAATCAAGAACTACCGCTCAGTCGATTATTCTAATCGAAAATTATAATAATGTGGTGAGAAATACGATGGAACCGACGAAAACAAGAAAGGAATGGCTTTCGCTTGAAACTTCCATGGAAGATGAGCTAACAGAATACTGGGGCGGGGACTGGGGCTGCAATTCAGAAATGGGCACTTTGAAACATGACTCTCTTGCTGAGCTTTATCGATCGAAAGGAATAAAAGTCCATTATGTTGAATGGTACTCTTTTAAGGCTAAATAGAAAGCGAGAAGGGGCTGATTCTACTACTCTATTCTTTTTTTCTGAGACTAGCTAAAAAACGATAATAATTATTTCTCTACCGTCTTCTTGAGACTCCTGCAGCAGCATACATTATAAAAAAGACTCATGATTGCCAGGAGTGCGGCGGCGATGACAATAACCCATTTTGCCCAGGTTTCAGGCCACCAGACGAGGGCCACAACGAGGATGACCACTCCATGTAAAAAACGACAGAAACATAATTTCATGACATCCTTCTCCTTTTCATAAAGATTTTCATTATCATATAGAAAAAAATATCCAAGTTCAAACTTAAAAATCCATCAGGGAGAAAAATCAGAACTCTGTGCAGGGATTCTTATTTTTATAAATTAAGGCTGTTATCTTTCCTTGACTCCCTTTACGGCGCCCTCGATCAGGCGGTAAGCGGCTTCGAGGGAGATCCCCTCTTTATCGAGCTGACCGAATGGGAGCGATGCTATGCCTATAGCAACGACTTTGGGATGGACAAACATCTTTCGGATCGCCGCTGCCAGCTCCTTGCTCGTAGGCCCCTGGGGAACTGTAAGGGAGTGTCCCCGAACCTCAGCCGGGTCAAGGACATCCATGTCCACATGGACATAAATCACATCGGTCAGCACGCTGAGTCTCTTCATCTGCCTATCGATTACTTCCGAGAGTGACCTTATATCTTCGACAGATAGAAACTCAGACTGAGAACGGTCAAGCAGCTCCTGTTCCAAAGGGTCCACATCTCTCAGGCACCCAAACACGATGTATTTCGTGGGGAGAGCCGGGTCCAGGCCCGCCTTCAGCCGGAGCCTGGTCAAACAAAGCCCGGCTGAGATAGCGACAGGCATTCCGCCCAGCATCCCGCTCAACGTGGTTTCGGGAGTATTGAAGTCGGCGTGGGCGTCAAAATAGACCAACCCCACCCGCAGGGGCTTTATCCCGGCCAAACCTTCCCTCTGCAGGCTCCTTTGGTCACGCACTACTTGTCCTTCCGCTGGCTTGAGATGCTGCAACCCGGCCAGCATCCCCAGTAAGTCCATGCAATCGTTGAGAAGCCCTATGATCAGGCTTTCATCTCTGTGGTTTTTAGCAACAAGACGACCTATGTGACCACTCTCCAGCACGTCCCTGTTCCAATCCCCGTACTGCTTTTTCTCTTCTTCGGTCAGGACAACAGTGTCGACGCTCTTTATCTCACAGCCCAATCTCTCCAGCATCGCCATAAGCCCGCCCTCAGCCATGGCCCGAGGACCCTCCGAGTCGTTCTTCACGATGGCCACTTTGATTTTCTCCTGGCCTGATGGCTGAACTGGGAAAACCAAAAATGGCAGCGTGAAAAGCATCATCAATAAAATCGGTGCTTTCATTTTTTACCTCCAAGCATATAGTCAGACGAGAGGAAAACCTTTCCCTCTCAGGTTTTATAATATCCCAAGGAGCGAAATAGAATAATTCGTAAGAAATTCCTTGTTATCGTGAATTTCCTTTGTTTCCGGTCGATAAAAGTTCGCTTTTAAATCGCTTCCACATCTCCTCCGGGCTCGTCTTGAAGTATTCGAGGAAGGACAAAAGTACCAGGAATTGGAACTCGCCTCCGGAGATTTTTCAAACGCAAGAACCGAGTCCATCAAAATGGATGAATTGGCATTTATGTTGAGAAAACCTAACAGGGCGGTAAAATTGAAAAGAATTCCTTATAACTAAAGGAATAAATGCATGACGCATATTTTACGATGAGGAATCTTCGAGAGTAAGCCTTTAATTAAAAATATGGAAAGTCCCGATGCTTGTGCGCCCGGCAGACTTCATCATTCAATTCAATACCCAGCCCGGGTTTATTCGAGAGTTCAATAAAACCGTCCTGATACAGGGGTTTATCGTGGATGATCACATCGTCCCACCAGTCGGGACGCTCGAATTTGAATTCGAGTCCGCAGAAATTCCGCATGGTCGCGCTTACATGGGCGCTGGCTACGGTTCCGACGGGGCTGCTGAGATTGTGAACGGCGACAGGGATATTCCAGAGATCGGCCATATCGGAAATCTTCTTGGACTCCAGCAACCCGCCCGTCTTCACGACATCCGGTTGAAAGACATCGCAGGCCTGATTGACGATGAACGGCTTGAAATCATCGCGACCAAAAAGGTTCTCTCCAGTGCAGATGGTTGTTTCGGTACTTTCCGTTACGCGCTTGTATCCCTCGACATTAAAGGCGGGGATGGGATCTTCCAAGAAGAACACTTTAAGATCCTCTATAGCGTTGGCCAGGCGAATGGCGTCGTTCGTATCGTAACAGCCGTGACAGTCCACGGCCATTTGCCTCTCCCCAAAGGCATCCTGGGCCGCTGTCAACAGCTTTACCATAAGTTTGAGCTCCGCCTTGCTGATACTCCGGTTGACCGGATCGCGGGGAAGGACTTTGCGCGATGTGACCGCATCGATATCGATCTTGTAGAAGACATAGTTCTTCTCCGCCATTTTCTGGGCGTAGTCGCGCCAGGCTGAGCTCTCGCCTAAATTTCTCGGTGCACCTCCATCGCAGTACAGAGGAACTTTATCCCGACTCTTTCCCCCGAGGAGCTGGTAGCAGGGCACCTTAAGCAGTTTGCCAGCCAAATCCCACAAAGCGATTTCGATGCCGCTGATGGCGATGACGGACACTCCGCTCTGCCAAGAGAACGACGACTGGATCAGCCGATTATAGATCTTTTCAACATTCAAGGGATCTTGACCCACCAGAGTTCGTTCATACCTTTTTACAAGGCCAGGAACCCCAGGGCTGCAGAACGCTTCTCCGATCCCGTATTCTCCGGAATCAGTTAAAATTTTCACATAATTCCAGGTGTAGCTCGACCGGACCACTGCGGTTTTCACTCCTGTAATTCTAACGCGGCCCTGAAGTTCCGCAATCGCTTTCGCAATCGCTGGATTCGCTCTGGATGGAAGCAGAGTAGAAAGCAAGCCCATACCTGCCACTCCCAGAAAATCTCTTCGTGAAAAGCCATCTGTTTTCATGTTTTTTCCTTCCTTTGTTTAAAAAATATGCAAATTGTTAAATCCCCAAAATGATATTATCATAACCAAAATATGAAGGTCAATCTCCGAAAAAATATTAGGCAACATCCTGCTTTGGAAGTACCCTTGACCGTTTACTATTACTTTTTCGTCTCCTCGTACTTCTTTAGGTCGAAGATCAGGATGCCTCGTCCCACACCAGCCGGATCACCTCGCTTGGCGAATTGGAAGGCCATGTAGCGTCCGTCGTCACTTATGACAGGATTAGTAGCCTTATACCCAGGATAGTCGACAAAGTACGTGAGGCGCTCCGTTTTGCCCGATCCATCCAGGGCCAGCTTATATATGTCGTTGTAGTGAATTCCATGGGGATTATGTCTATCGCACTCCACTGTAGTATATTTCCCGTCCGGAAAGATCCCCTCTGGTTCATTGTATTGATCTGGGGCTAGGGAGTAGTTCAGCACCTTACCTGTTGCAATGTCTAATCCCATAACTTCATATCTTCTGAACCTTTCTTGTGGCTTCTGATAACCGTATATGAAGATCAATTCTCTATCATCTGGAGGTCGAAAGTTTTGTGTCTCCAAATAAGTTGTGTGCTGCAAATCCTTATCGTTTAGGACCTTTTGCTTGTTTACTAGAGAAGGCGTGCCGTCTTTAAAAACAATATCAGCCGTGTAGAAGGCTTTAGAACGAGTCCATGCGATACGCATCTTGGTTCTTGAAACCGCTGGCCCTTCGTGGCAGTTTTCCTTCAAGGGAATTGGTGGCCCTGAAAGATCTTGCTTTAGCACCCATAATTCTGCATTCTCTTCATCCCGGCTTGACCATGGATGTGAAGCATCAAAAAGGCGCGCACCCGAGAGCAGGATATCTCCATTGCTCAGATAGAGAGCCCTGGTGTATCCTTCATGGTGGTAGTGGCTTGTCACAGGGCGGATGATCCCGGTGGCCACCTCCGCTTCATAGACATCACCAAATGTCTTTTCGATAAATAGGATTCGTTTGCCATCGTGAGACCAGTCGGCCCGCTGGCCGAAATAGGTCAGTCGGGTGATGTGGGGTGGCAGATTGTCTAACGGCGACTTGTCGGTTTCGCTATGCTTCCCAATACGACCATTCTCAGGCAGCGCTATACTTGATGTCAAACCTAGCATTATCATCACAATCGTCATGACAAATCGGCAAATTCCCAGGCTAGAGACCTTTCGGATATCATACATATGTTTACCTCCTTGGTGTTTTATTTTCTCGACTTTCAATTTTCCGGTCTTATATAGAATGGTGTTCCTTGAGTGTTCTGGAGGACCTAGAATCACAGGTTAGTGACCTGCCCCCCATCAATTGTACCTACCTGCAAAGTTAATATTGCAGCCTCAAAAGCCTCTGCAGCCGGTGGTCTGTATCCCAAAGAGCTATGATGCCGATCACCTGTTATATTCCCTGTGCCAGCGCTCTGTGAGCACCCTGGCTTCTAATAACGTATCAAAGATCTCTCCATTTAGCAACTCGTCCCTGAGCTTCCCGCTGAATGACTCCAAGTAACCATTCCACGCCTTTCATCGGTGACGCTTTTCTCCTCCTACTCGGATTCGGTTAAAAAGTGGTTCTTTGAACTCTGATCCGTGTGATCTAAAAACTGGGAATTAATTCCGGTGACTGCTTTGTTCTCACTTAACATAAGACCAGTTAAATATTCCCCAAAATATCTTAACAGTGTTTTGTTGAATATCAATGAAAAACAAGGTGATATATTTTCGATAAAACTCTGTAATTTTTCTATCGGCAACATAATAATCTCTTTGGTTTTATTTTAATTTTGCCCCAATATATTAAATTTTAGATATTATAACAAATTGCAGTTTTGGCTAAAGTTTAGTTAGTAAAATAAATATTGATGTTTGTATCCATATTTATTATAACTTTAATTAGTTTAAGAATAATTTAAATATAGCTTAATGTCATATACTTCAATCAAGGAGGTTAGACTCATGAAAAGGAGAGATTTTGGAAAAGTTCTTTCTATCGGAGCTATAGGTGCCTCTCTCCCTCACGGAGCTATAGGTGCCTCTATCCCCCAGAGCAGGACCGCGCACAGTAAGCCTAAAAAGGCGCTGATGCATGTTGGAGCACAGCATTTCGCAACATATTCGGATACAGATTTACAATACTTGAAGCGTCACGGTGTCAATAATGTGTGTGGGGAAGAGCCTAAATATATTCCGGGAAAGGGTTGGGAACTTGAAGAAGTTTTGAGTAAAAAAGATAAGTGTGAAAAGTTCGGCATCAGTCTCGATATGCTTCAAATGGCGATGAGTATCACCACCATCCATAACAAAAAAATGCCGAATATAATCCTCGGTAAAAGCCCAGAACGTGACAGAGAGATTGAAGATGTGCAAAACATGATCAGAATAGCCTCCAAGGCTGGGTTAAAAGGATTAAAATACAATTTTAACATAATCGGTGTATTGAGAACCGAGCCTACGCCCGGTCGCGGTGGTTCAAGCTACGGCACATGGGAGTTGGACAAGGTGACGAATAGAGAGTTGACTTTAGCAGGCCGTGTTCCTGCTGAAGAGTTCTGGAAACGTGCCACATACTTCCTCGAGAGGGTAGTACCTGTGGCCGAAGAATATAATATAAATCTAGCCTGCCACATGCATGATCCACCTTTTCCTCCAGGTTTCCGTGGCTCTGACAGGATACTTGGGACAGTTGATGGCATGAAAAAATGGATCAAAATTAATGAGAGCCCCCGTCACGGATTTAATTTATGCATTGGATCAATTGCCGAGGGATTAAATGATCCCGGAAAAGAGATCTATGATATTGTGCGATATTTCAGTGAGCGAAAGAAAATATTCCATGTTCACTTACGCAACATCAAAGGAGGACGCGACAGTTTTCAAGAAGTCTATCCTGATAACGGTGATATGGATTTTTACAGGCTTTTGAAAGTTCTCGGAGAAACCGAGTATCCGTATATGATCTGTCCCGATCATATGCCGCGGCATCGAGACGATAAAGGTGGCCGCCAGGCATATGCTTTCAGCTATGGTTATATCAAGGCCATGATTCAGGCTGTGAACTCCTAATTATAGAAATAAATAATGGCTGACTGAAGGTACTTACCAGCCAATCGGCAATGTTACCAATGTCACGCCGCCTGCAATCAAGAACGGTTTTGACTGGCAAGGGCGGCGTGGTCGTATATTTGTTTAAGTTTGCATGACACTCCTTTCACGGGAGTTTCAAGATTAAATGCGGAAATTCCAAGATATGTGGCGACTCATGCCCCTATCTGAAGAACCCGGATCACAAAAGCGCATACAAGAAAGCACCTGCATATAAGTCTAAATTATAAATTAGGTATTCAAAACCGTCATTTCAAATCACAACTTTTAGAGAAAGGAGGATGCGATGGAGATTCATGTTGTACCTTTCGTTATGTTGATATTGTATGCTTTTTTTACCATCGGAATCGCCAACAGAGTATTTAGAAAGAAACTGGGTTCGGAACACTTTCTTGTAGCCGGGAGAGCGCTTCCTCTGTCACTTGTTATAGCTGTTGTTGTCGGCGATTTACTTGGCGGCCCCTCGACTGTCGGTGTTTGTCAAAGGGGTTATACGATAGGTATAGTGGCAATATTATATCCGATTGCTTACGGCATAGGGATGTTTCTCTTTTCCTCAACAATGGCTAAACGTTACCGGAGGCTAAAAGCGATAACAGTACCCGAGGTTGTCGGAAAACTATTTGACACAAAAACACGCATCACCACCGCATTTGTTGTCGGCGTGGCTTATTTCTTTATCGGAATTGCTCAGATAATGGCGGGAGGAGCATTACTGTCTCCCCTGCTCGGTATAAATATTTGGGTAGCCGAGCTGTTTGCTGCACTGGTTTTTATCTTTATCATCATAGCCGGCGGTTTGCGCTCGATAGCACTTGTCAACATTATACAGGTCTTTGTAATTTTTATTGGAATTGTTTTTAGTCTTATCTTTTCCCTGATGTTAATAGGTGGGTCGGTCACAGGAGGGATCGCCAGAATATGGAATGATCTTCCACCATCATTCTGGAGTTTCGGCTCCCGTAATCCCCTGACACTGACCGGTGAGACGCTTGGTACTATTTTTACAGTCTTTGCCGCCCAGGCTATAATCATAGGGATTTTTGCGGCAAAAGATGCGAAGACGGCGGTTAAGGGATCATGGTTGGCCGGTTTGCTCTACATGCCTGTAGGGATTGCTTTCACAATACTCGGCCTGTGTTCCAGACTCCATTTCGGCGACACATTACCCTACGGACTATCTGCAGCTCCTGCCATGATGCTTGAGCTGAATCCATTTGTGGCAGGCTTCGCTCTCTGCGGTTTGTTTGCTGCGCTTATTTCGACAGGTCCGATAGTTTTTCTGGCTCCAATTCAAATCTTTATGAGAGACATCTATACTGTCTACATAAATCCGGACGCTTCTGACAGGAAAAAGCTTTTCATAAACAGACTGCTTGCGATCATTCTTCTTTTAGCCGGCTGGTTCCTGGCGGTGACATTTCAGGAGATTCTCAGGCTTCAATACTGGGCGCTGGCATTCCGTTCTGGAATTGCTATTGTCCTGCTCAGCGTCACGTATCTGGGGGCGAGATATGTTTCGGAGGATGGTGCGTTCTGGGGTCTTATCACCGGGGTTGTGGTGTTCGCCTTCTGGACATTCGCTGGAAGTCCCTATGGGATACATGTGGCCATTCCAAGCCTTGCGACCATTTTTATCGCTACCCTGATTATCTCTAAGTTCAGAAAGCGTAAGCACGAATTTTCTCAGGATGTTCAGGAGGCTATGTATCCCCCCATGAAAAGTTAGCTTTAACCGTTATAGTTATAAATGTGTGATAGATAACGAGATTCTTGGAGCGACATTTAGAATTGTAAAAGGAATAGAGATAACCAGGGATACTTTAGGTGTTGATGTTTTGAAAGAGGTCGGTCCCGGGGGCAATTTTATAGGGACGGACCATACTTTAAAATATTTACGGAGAAATAGGTGGCAGCCTAAGATTACCGATAGGAATAATTGGGAAACCTGGCAGGCAAAGGGTGGCAAGGATATGCGCCAGAGGGCTAATGAGGAGGCCCGGCGCATCTTAGCCAGTCATCATCCACAATATGTTACTGAAAAACAGGTTCAATTACTTGATCGCATAGCCGGGGACGCTCAGAAACGAGCCATAGCCGAAGGATAAATAATATGAGGAAAGTTAGATATGAAGAGATGTTGCCACATGAGATAGATACAGTTCGGTCTGGATAAATTCATATCAGACACAATATTCTTGATCAATCGCTGGCCGGGCTCACTTATTTCATGTTATATGCTGTCCTGAGCATCTTTCTTACAACATTCAGCACTATATCACCGGTCTCTGGAACGAGTAAGTTTGTTCCGAAGTTTGTTTCATAACCGCCTTGTCGTTCATATGCTTTTTTTGTGGGGATATATCCGTTCGATCCATTGGCAAGTTCAACAACTGAGGTGTGCTCAAAGGGTGAACTTTCACAGATCGCGTTCCCCCACTCAATAAAAAATTCGCCAGGAAGAGTGACACATGCCCAGTTATCCTGAGCGATGACCTTTATAGTCAGTTGACGCATGCGTTGAGAGATAGGAGTTTTTTCTAATGACAGCAGCCTATTCCTGTAAGAGTTGGCCCAGTATGGCGTTTTGAACATCTTCACTAGAGATATATAAGGACTTTCTATTTGATCATACAACTCGGAACCGTAATCGCTCAACTTTGGTTGTTCAAAGGAAATATCCTCTTTATTATGGGCCCACTCCATCATGACAGGATCAAGCGTTCTAAAGGGGATTTCAATTGTTCTGGTTATGACACGAAGATTTCCAGTCCCCGGAGTCTTGTTTTTTTGAATGATGTCGATCGCTCGTTGACCGAGTGCTTCTCCCAGTCTCTTAATCCACTTAACACCCACTTCAACGCGAGAGCCGTCCAAGGGATTTACCTGACAGATATTACCGGAAGTCCCCTGCAGAAAGAGGGCCGTGACATTGGGCCCGAGTTTCTTAGAGATGAATTCGACCATTTTGCCCGGATAATCGGAACTGGTCAAAACATTGTCTCGTTTCATAACAGTTGCATGGCAGGCGAAGTTAACGGCAACCCCTATTGCTTCCCCCGCCGTATTACTCAAATACCAGACAAAAACTCTCTTTGAATCAGGGCCTTCAGGTTTTACGATATGAGGATCTTTCTTAAGGGGATGGGTTTCTATAGTCCCATCAGACATTATAAAACGTCGGTTAAAGGCGTACCCAACCAATTCACCCTCAGCGATAAATAATTTTCCCTTTTTACAATTTGTTTTGGCATCTTGTATGGCCGAGATAATACCGTCGTTAAATTTAGTAATATAATTTTTACCGACTTGAATTGGTCCGCCGACTCCCGGTCCGCCAACACTTGGTCCGCTGTGTGTATGGGTTGTACAAATGATAATATTGTCTGCCGGAATCCCAGTTGCGGTCTCCGCCTTATCTGCAATTTTTCTTGCTATATCATTGGGAACAGAAGAAACGTCACAGCTTACAAGAACGACTTCTGTTTTGCCGTCCTCTAAATACATTGCTGTGGCATAGAGCTTGCTTTCAACTCCGCGCGAAGGAAGACTTACAGGATGTCCTCTGATCGGTGTTCCCAGTGGTGGTGTAATATCAACCCTCGAAAAACCAATTTTTTTAACGCCATTCAAATTGGTGACATTTTCGTCAGCTCCTGCATTAAACGCATGGAAGCAGATTGCCCATAGGAAAGTGATAAAAAAAATCGTAGGTCGTGAGTGCATATGACCCTCCTTTTTTGTGTCGTGACATTATTCATCCAGGTTAATCATACTATCTTAATCAAAGATAATATAAAGTACAGTCATTATAACCAACAGCAGCACAGAGAGAAACCGGTAATTGAGAACGCCTTTCCAGGCCGGGCTGCGCAGTGCTTCCAGAGGACGGCGCCAAACCAGCTTTTCACTCTCGGATGTGTGTTTCTGTGGGTACAACAGAGATGTGATGACAAAAATTACTAAACAAATTAAAAATAAATAGAAACTGACCATCATAAATGAATATTCCCAACCCGTTTTGGCCTTGAACCAGTCCAGCAAAAATACAATAATACCCATAACGGTGCCAGCACAAAGTGTTATAAAAGCTCCCTTGGCAGATGCCCGTCTCCAGAGAACGCCTCCAAGAAAAACTACCGTGATGCTTGGAGCGATATAACAGATCATCGTAGTGTTGCCTTCAAGAATGCTTCCAAATTTACCTATCTGGGGTGCCCACAATATAGCCAAGACGATTGCGCCAAAGGTGACACTCCGACCCACGACAAGAAGTTTTCGATCGGAGATCTCAGGCCGCAGCGGCTTGTAGATGTCGTAACAAAAAACCGTGGCAATCGAGTTAAGTGCTCCTGAAACCGTACTCATAAGCGCCGCCAGCATGGCGGCGACCACAATCCCTTTAACTCCTATCGGTAAAAGATGCGTCATTAAGAAAGCATAAGTCTGAGCAGGGTCATCCAAGGTGTTGGGAAGTGCGCCCTGTTTGATAAGGCCAAGACAGATCAGACCGGGCATAACAAAGATAAACACAGGCAGTATTTTAATAAAACCTGCGAAAATTGATCCTACCTGGGCATGCTTCTCATCCTTGGCGCCCAGTACTCTTTGGACAATTGTTTGGTCAGTACAAAAATACCATATGCCGATAATCGGATAGCCGAGAAAAACGGAATACCAAGGCATACCGGGTGATTCTTGAGAAGATCTCAACATTGTGAGCATTTCTGGATTAACGCTGGCGGTCAACCCTTCCCAACCGCCCACTTGTTGGAAGCCGATCACCGTCATCACAACACTCCCCCCAATCAAGACGATAGTCTGGATCGCCTCAGTGAGTACGACGGCTTTTAAGCCACCGATGATGGTGTACAAACCAGTCAATACTAAAATAATGGTAATACTTACCATGATTGACATATTAAAAAGGCCCTCGAGGACCTTTGCTCCGGCAAACAGTGCAAATCCAATGTGAATGAAAATGGCGGAAAAGATTGAGATCACCACATGAAAAACCCGGCAGGAATTATTGTAACGCTTCAGCAGAAAATCGGGAAGTGTCGTGACACGGCTTCGAATGTAGAACGGCGCGAAGAAGACTGCGAGTATGACCAGTGTTAATGCTGCCATCCACTCCAGGTTGCCGTAAAGCAAACCACTTTTGTAGCCTTCTTCTGCCAAGCTGACAAGTTCGATCGTTGATATATTCGTCGAAAATAGAGCCAGTCCGATCAGCGGCCATGTCAGCGATCGGCCGGCCAAAAAGTACCCGCTCCCCTCTGCCTTATTCCGGATACTCCATCCGGCCCAACAGCCCAGACCGACGATCAAGATAAGATAGACAATGATCACAACCAGATCGAGCGTGCCAATTTGAAGTTCCATTTTACTTACTGTATTTTTTCGTTTGCCGAATCATGGTTTAACCGGTGACAAATCCCATGTTTTCAATGTATATGGCTCCATAATATTAGTGACACTCACTTTTCTGATTTTTCAACCACAGTTAATAATATTCATTGGGAATCAAGTAATCAAGGGCTTGATGAGGTTTTATATAGTTATAAACATATTCCCATTCCTCCAGCTGCTTGTTGTGTTCCTCTAAGAAGGGAGAGCAAAGCCCTTCCCTCTTTTCCTCTAGTGGTGGATTAGAATTGTTGTCCCCGCGGCTATCTTATTTGTGGGAATCAAGTGGCTCTTGGAATATGTCTTCAACATCAAAATATTCGGATTAATTAAAAAAGTAAGCACATAACTTAATGTTCCAGCAAATTGTCTCTTTTTTCAGCCCTTGACCTTGCTGTTTTTCGTGTTATATATTCATCCATAGATGTCAAAGGCAGGAGTTTGTATAAATTTGAGCTGAATTGGTGATGAGCCCAAAAAGAAATTCTTATAAATTTCGGCATTATTAAAATATGATTAAATTCTGTGGAGCTACAGAAAACATCGTGTAAAAAATAAATTATTTTAACCTGATTTTTAAGAAAGGAGTTATATCATGAGTAAAAAAGGGATTTCGAACATAATCCTAATCTCTTTGTGTGTTGTTTTTTTCGTGATTCTGTCCGCGTGCTTGAAACAGACTTCTTCCGACCAGAAGACAAAGTATAGTGCTGAGTGGGAGTCGCTCTATGAGCATAACGAAGCACCTGAGTGGTTTCGTGATGCCAAGTTCGGCATCTACTTCCACTGGGGTGTCTATTCGGTACCGGCCTTCGGGGGCGAGTGGTATCCCCGCAACATGCACAGGAAAGACAGCAAAGCGAATAAACACCATCTGGAGACCTATGGTGATCCTGCCGAGTTCGGCTATCACGATTTTGTCCCGGTGTTCAAGGCCGAACACTTCAATGCAGAGGATTGGGCCGAATTGTTCAAAAAGGCCGGCGCTCAATTCGCCGGTCCGGTGGCGGAGCACCATGATGGATTCTCGATGTGGGCCAGCCAACTGACACCCTGGAATGCCAAAGACAGAGGGCCTCAACGGGATATTGTCGGTGAAATGGAAAAAGCTGTTCGTAAGCATGGCATGCGGTTCATTACAACATTCCATCATTCGTTCAATAA
>SDBT01008581.1_pt1 | contig 16680 bp, 13 predicted proteins | sample 2277101 | NCBI WGS metagenome assembly SDBT01 (sample SAMN10404973, study PRJNA504765) | marine sediment metagenome | isolation source: marine sediment core GS10_PC15, 103 cmbsf | place: Arctic Ocean: Southern Knipovich Ridge | collected 2010 | reverse complement strand
ATACGAGGCCGTTTTAATAGGCAAGGAAAATGAAAATTGGGGATTTTTCCCGAAATGGAATAACAAAGTTGTTTGTGACGAGAAAGTCCTTGACCAGCCCCTGCATTGGAAAAAGCCATGTCGAATTTTCGTATGCTCTATGTCCGACCTTTTTCATCCAAAAGTGCCGTTTGAGTTTTTTACAAAAATAATGGCAATGATAGAACAATGCAAACAACACACTTTTTTAGCACTAACCAAACGACCAGAAAGAATGGCTTATTGTTTTGAAGATATGGCACTCCCAAAGAACCTTTGGCTCGGCGTGACAGTCTGCAACCAGGCCGAGGCCGATGAAAAGATACCCATACTCTTACAGATACCAGCAGCGAAAAGGTTTATAAGTATTGAGCCTTGCCTTTCTCCTGTGGATTTGTTAAAATACCTTAAAACAGAACAAGGAGAACTGAATTATGACAAAAAACCACGAAATAATGTTTTTGGGCCTAATGAGGATAGGGATGTTCAAGGTGGATTCAGAGGGCAAGATATGGAGAATGGGCAGGATGGTGGGGGGCAGTCGCAATGCTCCGGCATATCTAAAACATTACCCGAAGAAAAGAGCAGAAAAAAGCAAGTCAGCGTACAAGACGATAATGTTCACGGTAAATCAAAAGAGATACAAGGTTTATGCTCATCGAATAGTCTGGATGGCTCATTACCAAACTCTGATACCGCCAGGGCGAGAAATCAATCACAAGGACGGGGACAAAGACCACAACCATCCTACAAATCTGGAGATATTAACTCGGCGGGAGAATGTAATCCACAGCTTCAGGGTGTTAGGGCGAAAAAAAAAGGACCAGAGAGGCGAAAAGAGCGCAACGGCAAAACTAACCAATCAACAGGTATTGGAAATAAGGAAACTATGCAACAACGGGGAATTACGACAGAACGAAATAGCAGCAATGTTTCAGATAACCCAAAGCGCGGTCAGTACTATAAACAGGAGAAAAAGCTGGTCTCATCTGGCATAAGCCTTGTGATTATAGGGGCCGAATCAGGCGCAAACAAACGCTACTGCCCAATAGAAAATATCCGTTCAGTAGTACAGCAATGCAAAGCTGCAAACGTGCCGGTGTTTGTTAAGCAGGTGCATCTGTGGGGGAAAAAAGATAGTGCCCGATTATTTACTACAGAATGGGTAGCAAAAGAGTTTTTCAAAAAGAAAACTAATCACCCAATACGGTATGTTTTGAGTAAAGATATGTCCGAGTGGCCTGCCGATTTAAGATTAAGGCAGTTGCCGGATTGAAAGGCGGTTGAGATGAGTAAGATAACATTAGAAATTAAGTATCTAAAAAATGGCTGTGGTTTTAAGGTACACTGTTCGGCGTGTGGGAAGTTAATTCACTATACGAGTGGATGTAACCGAGTTGGTTTGATTTATGCAGAGTCCGCAGCAAAAGGGAAATTTGAAGAACACAAAGCCAAATGTAAGGCCCTGAAAGCGAGGCGGAAAAAGGTTGACAGATGATAGCAAGCAACTTACAATTACGGGTGGATAGGGTATGCAGCCCGAAAAGTTCGGACATCTCAGCCGAGCCTGCCACCCAAATAATACTGAGAGACACTATGAGAGGTGTTGCTATGAAACGCATCAAATTAACACAAGGCAAATTCACAATAGTTGATAATGAAGATTATGAGTGGTTAAATCAATGGAAATGGTATGCAGCTAAGGGTGTGGTAACTTTCTATGCAAAACGATGCCCTAATGAACGTATTATAATAATGCACCGTGTTATTATGAATACACCGCACGGAATGGATACTGACCACAAAAACGGCAACGGCTTAGATAACAGAAAATGCAATTTGCGTATATGTACCAGAAGTCAACATCACCATAACCGAAAACCCAAAAAAGGGAAATACAAAGGCGTTAGCAGGGGTGGACAAGTGGGTAAATGGCAAGCCCGAATAACTACAAGTGGTAAGCGAACAAGTTTGGGATTTTTTAATAGTAAAAAAGCTGCCGCAAAAGCATATAACCAAAAAGCAGTAGAATTATTTGGAGAATTTGCGAGGTTGAACAATGTCTAAAGAAGAAAAAACGAAATCCGCCCTCCGCCAGCCAGAGCAGGTGTGCGGGACGTGCAACGACAGTGGGAACGAGCTTGAATTTGCCAGAGCCTGCCCAGAATGTGATTGTCAAGAGTATGTAAACGAAAACTTATTAGGTGAGGGCTATCGAGCCTGTAGGGAATGTGGTCAAGATTGGTGGCTTGATGTAAAATATTCAATAGGCAAGCCCTGCCCTGACTGTCGAAAGGGAAAGAAAATGGACAATACAAAAGAACACAAAGACAGCGACTTGGAGTTTGTGAAAATGGTACAATTCAACATAGGCAACTGGATTCCAGCAATAAACAAAAATGATGTTCGAGTAAGAAGTATTATAGATTTTCTCGACAAAGCCCTCGCTTGCATCACCCGCCTTGTGGGGGAAGGTAAGCGACAAGGAGAAGCACTTACTCATTTTGACGAAGTAATAAGAGGGTTGGACGAAGTAAATGAGAGACTCCAAGCCACCGTCACCACTCAGGCCAAGCGGATTGAGGAGCTGGAAAAGGCATTGGAAGACTGTATGGGTTATGTTGATGTTGATAACTTGACGATGCAGACAAAGGAACGTAATTGGCAAGCGGTTTTGGATGGTAAAGATTGGGATTCTTCAAATATCGATATAGCCCTACCCGAAAGGGAGAAAGAGAAACTATAACAAAGACAGGTATTTGAGGTAACTATTTCTTCCGTACCTTGGTCTTCGGTTTGACCCTGACCTTGGTTTTGGGTTTGCGTTTTACTTTATGTTTTGCCATTGTTAGTCCTTTGTTAATTGGTTTACTTTTGTACTTGTCTTGGCTACGTCAAGTGCTATTTGTTGTTGAGCTTTTCGCTGTTCTTTCATATCGCCTTTAATCTCATTGTAAAAAGATTTTTGGCCTGATTCTATTCTAATCAAAGCTAAATTTATAGCTTCATTTGTTTTGGATAAGTCCAATTGACTAAGTTCTGCTTTGTCAATACGTCTCTCGGAAGATTTTATATCTTGTCTGTTTGTAACTATTTCGCTTCCCTGTACTGTGAGAGCATTGGTATTATCGTGTATCTGAAGATATACAGCTTTGCCTACGGCAAGTATAGCCAATGCTAACATTCCATATCTGCCCCAGTTATGCCATTGTTCCTTAGCCATTGTTTACTCCTATATCCCGCTTGGCATAAAATTAAGTTCCGCCTACCATATTCATACTCATTTCCAAATGGTCTATCGTTATAACTTTTCCCGCTGAGGACGTATTTCTTCCACCTATACTTATTTCATCGTTTACTGCCAAATCCAGCATAGTGCCACTTCCCACCGGAAGTTCCCTTAAAACATTTTTGAATGTAACGTGAGTCTCGCCTTTGCCTGTTGTACTGCTATTTTTGAATATTTGAAACTCTACGTGCTGGTCGCCTCCTGCTACACTATCTACCATAGGAATAAGGCTATATGCTATGACATAAACTCCCGCGGTATTTATTTTAAGGAAATGGTCATCAGGGAAAATTATATTATTCAAAGGCCCTGCGGAAATATTGGTTGTTGCGGCATCAAGTTCAACCCATACATTTTGGGTAGTAAGATTAACGTCAAAAGTCCCTGCATCCTGATCCATATTCCCATAGAATAAACCGCTACCATCATTTACAAAATACAAATCCCCTCCTATTTCGTTCTGGCCTGTACCAGTCCTTATCGCAAAATTGCCAGCAGAAGCCCCTGAAATATCCTGTACCTCAAAGCCAACATTCTCACCTGAACCGGCATAACTAATTGCAGTTACAAGTAGCCCTTGGTTGTCATCACCGCCACCAGCAGTAAACTCAGCGCCAATAGAAACTGTATCACCATCACCTATCGCATTAGTAGGAACTGAGCCATCTACCAACAGCCCGATGTATCTCAAATCCACTGTGCCTGAAACAGTGGGACTACTGTCATCTATGGAGAAATCACCTGCTATTATTCGGCCTATCAACGTACCAGCAGTCTGCGTCCACGTCGCATCGTTTTCGGAAGTGGCACAAATGCCTATCAAATCAAATTGATGGGTTCTGGCCGCTCTTTCAATCTTAAACTCACCAGTAGCTTTGGTTGCAAATACACCAGTTATACCTGTTGATTTACTACTGGCACCTGCAAGGTTGACACGTGTCCAGTCACCGGCCCAATCCATACTCATAGCCAAACCATAGACAAAAGGACTACTACTCTTCCCAACAAAATTCATATCATTGGTGACAGACATTGCAACGCCTTGAGCCAGTATAGGATAAGTTATTTCATCGAAGTCGCCGATGTATTTATGCCTGAATGTGGCTTGTTGAATTGCAGCATTGCTGGTTGGCGTTATAGGATTAGTTGTGCCATCCACATTGAATCTGTCACCTGCATTGCCTGTAAGCGTAGCAAGGAAGTTGCCGGTCGTGACAAGGCCAGAAGTAGTATAAGTACCCGTCCCTGCACTTACGTCTATGTCGGAGCCGGTGATATTGCCTACGCCGATTAAATCATTGCCCTGAAAATCAGCCCCACTTGCGGAAAATTCCAGTACACCCGTGTTATTGAAAAATATCCAGAACGGATGATTTGAACCCGTCCCTACAAAACCGCCTGGATTAGTCAAGAAACCATCGGCAATACCACTTGAATAAAGCCAAGTCCGAACAGTATCGCCGTCTCCGTGCAGACGAATACCAGCGTTTGAGCGGGTTGATGTACTGTTGTTTGTTATCTGAAGAAACTCGCCGAAAGCATCGGTATTGTCGTCGGTCAACGTCATATTTCCGGCAAGGACATCTATATCACCGACATCGACAGTCAAGTCACCAGCCAGGATATTGACATCTATAATACCAGTCCCACCCCCCGCCAGTACTCTATCTTGCAGCCTTATACCCTCGATGCTATTAGCAAACAGCCCCAGTGGGTGGTTTGAGAATGCCCCCAAGACTGTACCAGGTTCCCCCAAAGCACCTGTGCCAAGACCGTCGGATTCAAATTTTGATATAACTGTACTGTTATCAGCTTGCATCTCAACTTTAGAAAAAGAATGGGTGGCTTCACTTGTATTAGTTATCAACACCCCAAGGCCAGTTGCAACAGCAACGCTTTTGTTTATCTCCATTCCAGAGATGGTTCCAGCCGCAGTGCCGAGCACAAGATTATCAGTTACAGTGAGAGTACCATTGAAACTGGTCGGGCCGTCTATGAAATTGACGTCAATGCTATTTATATCAAGGTTCTGCAAAAAAGCAATATTAACGCCATCAGTGGGGTCTGTTGGTGTTCCTACATTGACCACCTTGCCGCCAGAGGCGTCAACGCCAGCATAACAGACAGAAGCTATTAATAAGATTAAGATTGAGATTAGGGTTTTCATTTTTTACCGCCTATCAACTCCCACAAATCCTGCTCTTCAATTGTTTCATATACACGTTTTATACCAATAAAAGGAACCCCAGTTGATATAGCCGTTGCTTCAAACATAACTGGCATAATTCTGTCCATTTCTCCAGAAAACACAGCACCTGATGTTTTTGCAACAATAGAAATTACCGATGGAGTTGGAGCATCCCAACCCCTTTTTCCAGCCAGTGCAGCAGAACCAATAATAGGTAATGCGGCCAAAGATTGGTCAGTCAATGCTTCAAGAATATCATCTTTATCCTCAGGTAATTCTTTATTTTGTAATGCCCATATCCACGCCGCAACCAAAGACAAAGCAATAGCCGACCTACCAACTTCTGCAAACTGACGATTATACCACGCTGCTGGAATGTCGTGCGTAGCCACATTATATATCTGATTAAGTTGGTTAGTGAACATAGTAAACCAATTCAATACTTCATTGTTTGCATAAAGTTGTGCAATATCCTTTGAAGCTGCAGCGGGCTGTGTTCTTAACGAAGTTTGCCTTGCTTTTTTAGCTGCTTCTGTAAGTGACAAGCCTTTGCGTAATTGGTGATTGATGACAGCATTTTCTCCGATAATCCTAACAGTACGGTCAACTTCATATATTCCTCTAAGTCCCGCAGTACCAACTTTTCGTATAATAAATGTCCAAGCAGTTTTGTTAGTATGTTTTAGTTCTTCCATTTCTCTTACAATTTGGGCGTGTCCGATTTGCCTATTATGACTGAGAATTGCATCAAGAGTTTTTTTGGGCTTTACGGCAACTTGAATAGCCGACATCAATAAATCAGAAAAACTGGAATTAACCGCATAAAAAGCAAGGGACGGAGCTTGCTTGGCTACAGTCAACAAATTATATGAAAGAAAAGCAATGGCAGTATTTTTTCTAAGTGCTTTTGAAACATTTTCAATGTCATCAAAATTTCGATAATAATCAGGGTTAGCGGTTCTACGAAGATAACTTTGTAAAGATTTATATATTGGCTCTCCGAATTTGTTTTTTACATTATCTGCAAAACTTTTATTTTTAACAACAGCATCTAAATCTTTAAGCAATTTTGCCATCGCTATATAATGTTCTTGCTTGCGAACTTCACCTTCCCACACCCTCGTTAGGGATGTATCTATCGGAAGTTGATATTCAGCGGGTATAATTTGCCTTTCCTTAGTGAACTTATCGTGAACCCGAACTGTGCCGATTCTATAATCACTTTCATCAGAATAATCAAAACCCGCAAGGACATCGTTTTTATTGGGCTTATCGACACCGAGCCTTCGTATCTTGGTATAATTTGTAACTCTTCCTAAATCTCTATTTTCTGCTTCAATTACAGCATTTCTAATCCTATCCCAGTTATCAGCATATTCTTCTATTATAAATTCAGCCCATTTCTTTTCTTCATTGGTCAATGTTTCCACGACTTGATTGAAGATATCTTCTGTGATAAGAAGTGTTTTGCCGCTTTCCATTTTAATTCCACCCTGCTGAAGAGCAAGGCGAGATTGTTCATTCATCCATCCAGCATAAATACCACACATATCATCAACAGTCAGCGTTATATCACCAATTTTCTTTCTTCTGGCAAAATGGAAAAGAGATAAACCCAGTTCCTTTAACTTGGCCTTACCTCTCTGTTGGCGATGGTCAACGTGGGTTAGTTCTGAATCTGTTGCATCTTGTATAGCAGTATCGAACATTGTTACGAGCGTGCCAGCGAATTGCTTAAACCCATCCAGCATATCTAACAATCGGAGTGGCCTTAATGTCAATGCTCTTTCTGTACTAAGCCGCAATTTCTTCTTCGCTTGTTTGATAGAGTCATTGGCTACTCTAACCATTTTATCCAGTTTGGTCTTATTTTGCTTAGCCATTAATTTTGATTTAAGTCTACCAAGTTTTGATAGTCGTTGAATCTCATCAAGAATTTGTTGCAATTGTGTTATTGATAAAGATTCTATGTCTCTTTTTTCTAAAGATTCTAATATATCTTCTGGTATCTCATTGATTTGGTCTGGGTGGTCTTCCAAATGCTTTTGTAAGGATTGTTTGGCTTTAGCTCTTTTTTCATCAGTTGCCTTAAAATCGATTGCAGACTGAATCTCTTTTATTGCCTTGGAATAGAACGGGTCGAGATTTTTGCTTGGTTCGGCTTCGATTTTCTTTGCAAGAGCTTTTCTAAGCTGTACTTGCTTACGAAGATATTGCAATTCCCGAAGTTCCTTTCGGGCAGCGGCGAATCCTTCCTTGGCAGCCTTGCGAACTCTGCGCATTACAGCGTTGAGTTGCTCTATTCTTGTAGTAGTAATCTTGTCAGCTTTTGATATTTGAACCGAAAATGCTATTCTTTGGTTGACATTATCTACTGTAAGAACAGTTGGTTTTATGGCCCTAACAACTGTAAACGGCCTTGTAGTCTTTGGAAGTTCAAGGACTTTTCTAAGTTCCCTAATATCACCCCAATCAGCATTGGCTTGTGCCAAATCATTTTCTGTATTTATAAGATTGTCATTAAGTCGCTGGTCTAAACTTGCTTCAAGCATCACTAAGGTAGACATCGCTTGGTTGCCAGTCATTTCAATTGCTGTTCGTTTAGTTGGGAACGGCCCTTCGAGAAAAGGTTTAACATCCCCTTCTTCTTTGCCAAAAATTTCAGCGAATTTCTTGCGCATTCGTTGAGTAACATTACCAATATAAAGTTTAGGCTTAACCGTAGATGGCAATTCCGCTTGTATGCCTTTTTCTATTTTGGCAACTTCAACTTGTTCTTCTTTCGAAAGAGTAGCAATTTCTTCGCTTGCAATCACGGGAAGTTCAACGGCTTGTTCAATCAATGTTTTTGGGTCTACTCTTGGACGTATATCAATAACACGACCAATCTGTTTGTCAGGAGCAACTGTATCTTTTATCTTTACTCCTTGCTGGTCTACCACATTAACTACTGTACTTCCAACGTGACCAGGAGCAGCTAAAACAGAAAATGCCTGTATAGATTGTATGGCAGTATTTTTGTATCTACTCATTATCTCATCAACGGAAGCGTGAGGAATATCTCCGTCATCAGCCCTGTTACGAAGATATTTGGCAAGTTCGCCACCAACAATAGTAGAAGATTCCTGCCCAAGTTCCTGTAGTGTTTCGATACTTATAGTTTTGCTATAAGACCATAACTGTTTGCCAGCAAGTTTCAGTAGAGTTTTGTTTTTAATTGTTTTGCTTATTGCAGTTTTTATACCTTTTCGTAATATGCTTTTGCCACCTGGGATAGTTTTAATTAGTTCATCTATCTGGGCTACCTCTAATAACCCATTAACAAAACCAACGCCGTGCGCTATGGCTATGGCGATTTGGGGTTCTATTCGTTCACCATTTGGCCCTTTCATTTGAAGTAATTCGTCAAACATAAGACCAGCTTCAATTTCTGTTGCTCTTTTTGCACCACCATAAATAGTGCCTACTGTACCAAACGCTGCAAAAGCTCCAGGAACTGTAACTATTTCTTCTGGCAATGCTACTTGTGGGCCTGCTTGTCCTGCAACTGCTGCAATACCAGCCGCAGATAAACCCATTGCAAGTCCATATTTTGAACCTGATACAGTAGTATCCCACATCATAGGAAGCATATTAGTCGCAGCATTAAGAGAAGACTCAAACCAATTATCTGCACTAATAGGAAGTTGTTTAACTGGAAGCAAATCATAATTTATTGGCCTTAAACCATTCATCTCTTCCCATCGAATATCTGCTCGGTCTAATTGGTTCCGGCCATTTCGCCAACTATTCTTTATGCTCTGCCAAGTATCAGCCGTATCTTTTTTTCTCATTAAAGCAGAAAGCATTGTAGCATTGGCTTCTAAATCATCAACTCTGCTATTTGTAATGTTCTCGATGAAAGCTGCCATTTTGTATTTATCTTCTACTTCTGGAACAATGTGAGATAGTGCAGGTTCTCTATTTAAAGTGTTAATCCTCAATCTATCTTCATCGCCAAGAAACGTATTAACATCAAAATCATCAGATGTTATTCTGTTTACATCTATTACTGGCCTATCGGTTATCGGCGTGGTAGCCAAAGTGCATCTCCTTTGTTATCTGTGCCAGCATAAAATTCGCTAATAGTTTTTTCGTCCACTTTTCTTACACGAATATCGCCGAATCTAAATCTTTGTGTTATTTCATTACCTGCGGCATCAGTAAACTTATGCTTAAAACCTTTCTCTTCCCAGCCGCCACGACGAAATCCCTTAAAGTTTTTAGTAATTAACCCCGTAAAGAAAGCATCAGCAACGGCTTCTGTCGGCTTTTGGCTGTCAATAAACTCTTTCATCTTACGTTTCATTTCAAGGTATCTTGTACTGGTCTCTATTTCGTCTTTCTCGCCGAAGTATTTTGCATTAAGCAACGTAGAGAACTGTGTGTTATATTTTGTTATCTGAGCATAAAATCCTTTTTGAGCCTTTCTTAATCTATCGACCAATCCTGTTATATTTTCTGTTCCTATTCCTCTGGTAGAATTTGCATATAATTGGTCTTCGGTAATAGCCATTGGATTTAGGTCTATAATAGCTTCTGTTCGGGCTATTATAATTGGGTCGCCTTTTTTGACAAAATTGACTTCATTCTTTTGTTCAGCCAACTGACCTTTTACATATTCATCGTAATGCTGGTCAGCCTTTTCTGGGTCTCGCCACGCTTTATTAAAATCTTCTCTTGTTAAAATTTCACCAGAATCTTCTTTTGCATACAAAGCAAGCTTTGCTTCTCGGTTTATTTCATCATTTACTTTTTTCGCTTGATTTTGAGCAGTAATAGCCGAAGCAATAACAGCATCATAGTCCTTTGCCGAAAGACCATCCTGCCCAATCCCTTTTTTGCCAAGAGCTTTTTTCTTTGCCTCCATTTCCTTAATGGTTTTTTCTGGAAATAACTTTGACTGATTATCATAAAAAGATTTCTTGGCTTCCCGTAACGTCTCTTCCATTTTCAGAGCAGCCACTTCTTTGGTATCTTTTCTTTCAAGGGCTTCCTGATATAATTTTATTTGTTTATCTATGTCTGCGGCAGCCGATGGCGTACCATCATCATTTGCTATTTTGTCTATCAAATTCTTGCCACTGACAGTAATATCATTTTGGATAGTCTGGATTGTCGCAGCAATCTGCACTGTTGCGCCTAATTCGTTTTCAAATGCTTCTTGCTCAATATCTTCGTTTGCTTTGGCTTCTACTGAAAATCTTTGTTCGCTGAAAATCTTTCTCTGGTCACCGAGTATTTTAATCATCCCTTCAGACCAAGTAGATGGGTCTGGATTGTTTAGCATAAATTGCTTCATCTGTAACTTGGCAAGGTCTCTGGATTCCCCTGCAGCATTTATTGATAACGAATTTTCAGCATCCTGTCTACGCTTACCAAGTTCTTCGAGAACCCCACCTATTTGCTCCAAAGCCTTTGCGCTGGCTCTACTGAACGGAAAGTCGGCAGGGCTAACAAGTTGAGCCTGTTCAACTGGAATTGGTTGTGTTGAAATAAATCGTTCTACTCTCGCCATTAACCAAAACCTCCGCCAGCACTTACGTTTTGACGACCTGCTATTTGCGCTGTTCTTACGCCGCCAAGTATTGAAGCGCCAGCCTTGAAAAATGATAATCTTTTAGCTTCTCTACCTAACGTAAATGCAAATCTGCCCTTGGCAAGTTCTATCGCACCTCTTTCCCTAAGTTCACGTCCTCTGATTAAGCCCCTTCTTAGTACCAAATTTCTATCAAGTGAAAATTGAAAAGCCGTATCAGCCAATACACTTAACGTAGCACCCGCCAAACCAACACCTGACTTACCGATTATTGCTCTTTGTGCGGCCTTGACTATCTTCTCTTTGCGGGCAACTCTTCTCTCTTCTAAACTTGCAGCTTCCGTTTCGGCTTTGGCCTGACGTTCAAGTGCTTGCTGATTTCGTACAGCAATCTGCTTGGCAAACTTGCCCTGTGCCTCGGCTATCTGGCCTTCTTTTATTGCCGCAAAGGCTTGTAAACCAGCACCCGCCATTATTGCTACTACTGCTGCCATTAAATCACCGCCGTATTCGGCGTAACCGCCGTATATTTATTGTATATATTGCCGTTATATTCTTCTGTCTTATCTGTTCGTTTCAAACCGATTAACCTTGCCAGTTTCTCGCCCTTGCAGAAGTTGTCTAAAATATAAGTCGATATTTGCAAATCACCTACGGATTCCTTCATTAGCCTGAAAGTCTCACGAATCGTTCTTGCCCACCTGAGAGGCTTTCTAAGGCATTTTTGGCTGACCTTGACCCAAACTATGCCCTCGGTGCTATTTGTATACACAATGCCGCCACAAGCCATCATACAGCCATCCTCGATGGCGGTTATGGCTATTCCCCGCTCATTTACCTCATTTATTAAAGTTGCAGGCATAAATGGTTCTATGGCATCATTTATCTTTGACCAATCTTCGACTTTATATTCTCGAAACGTTATCATTGCCGCTCTTCCACTTCAAAAGATATAATTGTTGAAATCAGGGTAAACGGCAGTGGTTCATCAGAAGTCACTACCGTATAGGCATCCTCACTAAAACCTCCTTTAGTTAGTTTGGTATCGTCTTGGGATTCGACACTGAAAGTTGTATCCAAATCTGAAAGATATTCCGTACCGTCATATTCCTGTCCAGCCTTGCCAAACTTAGACCTGATATACCTCACCACCGTTTCGTGGATTCGTTTTATTCTGGTCTGGAATGTATTGCCTTCCTGTGGCACGGATAATCTCATTGTCCTGACCTTCATTTTATATAGAAGGCCGACCTGATAAGTGAATACAGTTGAAGCTATTGTAATCGAACCACTGGATACAACTTCAGTTGCAACAACATTACCACCAGCGGTTACTTTAACGGTTTCGCCCTCAAGATGGTCAAGGCCGGATATAGTTGTTACGCCCGAAACATCAACTTCTCTGACAAAACCATCGGTTATGGTTTCTGTGAACTGAATCAGCGTAGAACCACCAGATGTAGTCGCCAGCTTAAAGGAATCAGAATCTTTGTCTGATACATAATAGTTGGCGTCCAACCACGATATATATATCTGGTCATCATCAGAATATCCGTGGTTCGGGATATAACAGATTAGGTCTGGCATTGTTATCTTCCTACAGCAACCCAGTTTACCGTTGATGCACCTCCAGAGTTATGGTCGACCCTGAATCCAGTTGTCGCTTCACTTGAGACCACTACGTTTTCTGTGTTATCAGTGCTACTCAAAGTCGCTATTACAGTAATTATTGAATTTGGAAATTCTGTGCCAAAAGTAACCGTTTGGGTAGTCGATTTGGTAGAGCGACCCATTTTAATAATGAGACCATTAGGAAAAGTTACACTTTCCTCGTCAACATAAGTTGAAGGTGTCCAGTCTTCTTGGTTATGAGTGCCGTCCGTTTCGTGTCCAATTGCAAGGTTCGCAAGCATTTTTGTATTCCAATCCATACTACCACTTGCAGGCCAATCCGCCATAATAAATCTCCTTTAGGCGACAACTCCGCCACATAAGCTTGAGTTACATAAACCGTTATTACATCTTACCGTATCACTTGCCAAAACAATGTTCTGTGATGTAAATTCCGAACTCACTACTACCGCCGAATCTAACATCATTGCCTCATCAATCTGGTCAAAAAATCTCGTAGCGAATCTTTCGACATATCTTACGGTAACACTATCTATTATTCTCTTGACCGAAACCCATACCTCGTCCTCTACCGAACCGTGAATAACCGCCACACTCTCAAAAAAGCTCACAGGTGTTTCCACTCCAATAGAGTTCTGAGTTATATGCCTCGCCCAGCCGGAGACCTCCTCATCCGGCTCATAGGTAAACGACAACAACACACCATCTGTTCTAACCACCCAAATAAGCGAATCAGGTATCCTTTGAACTGCCATACAAGTCGGCGCCGATTCCAAAATAGTATTAGCCAGTAATGTCGCATCATCAGCCTGAAAATTCTCTGTAATGGCATCGAACTTCATCGCCCTTAATTTTCTACCTTGACGCTGAAAGAAAAAGATGGCATTGTTTAGAATCACAGGTTGAATGTCATCACTACCAAAAGCAGTTTGCGGAGTTACCTTTCTATCGGAAGGCGTTACGGGCTTGGCTATGTCGGAAGCGCCAAATCTATACTCTTTATTGGCTGCACCAACGGCCATAACCTGTCGTGCTACCATCCATTGAATCTGCGAAACTTCGTTATCGTTAATAGGAAATATTACAGCGTCATCATCAAGGCCAAGGTCGGTAAAATCCATTTCCTCATATTTGGAACTCCTTGACGCCCACAAAGTATCGGGATTGTTAGCGCTGGACGCCCACCACAGTCTATCTTCAAAAAACGTAACAGTCCTCGGATAGCCCCTGAATAATCCCCAAGCACCTTCAGCCCACATAGAAGTTGTAACGGCGACATCGCTTGAATTGTTACTGAGAACAGAGTCTATAACTATAACAGTAACTACCGTTGTACTTGAATGGGCGGTTACTTTTACAATACCTCGATTGATTTGGTCTTTTGCAGATAACGAACTAACTGTCGTTTCACTGCCACCTGATTTATCACGAGTAAACGAATAGAACACATCATCCTCGTCTTCGGTAGCAGAAAAAGCAGTTGCCGCCCGAAATACCCTATGTACTTGCCATTCTCCATTGCCTGCCTTGCGCCACAATCTTACTGTTTCGCCAGTGGCAAAAGTTGTCGTCGTAAATGTATAATCACCCTTAATCCTGATACCAGTACCACTTGGTGCAGTATTGGCATCATTGTCGGCTGTTTCCAGAATGTTATTAGGACGAGTGTGTTTCACTAACCATAACGTATCAACATCATTAGCCGTACCAAGAAATGGGGTGTGGCCTCCGGTTGCCGTAAGAGTACCAGTAGCCCCAGCAGGGAAATAATACCCAGACCTCGCCGTACCACCTGTTCTCGCAAATCCCAACAAAAAAGCGGCGGTAGTATTCTCTTCAAGAAAAGGCCCGCCAGTAAAATCAACACTCGCTATTGTCCAACTTGTATCACTCGTCCTCGATAGTTTCTTGGGAGGAATATCTGGATGGGCAATATACATTACATCAGCGGACTGAGTAACGTGAATGTCAAATGCCTGAGCAGAAGTGTATGGAGAGACTATCTGATAAACTCTTTTTACAGTTCCATCACTATCAGATGCCTCTACTCCGGCAGCGGCAATATTATCCCCCTCTGTATCCTGTAAGGAAAATTCATCTGTATCTACCTTGGTAATTTGGAATATCTTGCCGTTCAAAGCTGTCGTGGTGGTGGTATCATCTATAAAAACCCATTCACCTGTAACGTAGTTATGTGCAGCATCAGTTTTTACTACGGGCGGAGAAGCATTTGTAATTGAATCAATACTCTGAGAATCCTCGTAGACCCTGTCGCCATCTTTGTAAAAACGAATTAACAGGTTGCTGAACTCAAGTATAAGTGCATCGTCCACCGAAAATTCAAATGGAAACAATTTGCACTTATTAGGAGATTTGGCTATGTACTCTGTGCCGGAACGCTTCACAACCCCACCGTGAGGCAAAACCGTGGCGTTAATCAACTTGGAACAGCCGTTGTGATACTTGTTAATATCAGTACGGCCCGCCATGTACTCGCTTAATTCGCCAGCGTTAAAGGAGTTTTTTATCTGCTTAAAGGGCATTTAGAAAGACCTGTATAAAGCGGTAACTATGTCTGGATTTCCACTATCAGCAGTCCATTTCCCTAATACATAACGATAGCCTGTAAGGTCAAATGTCACAGAACAAATTCGGTCTCCGCCACCTGCACCATCTGCTACCGTTATAGTCTTCATGTGTGTTGAGGTAACAACGGCCTGGTCTGCCCATAATTCGGTTGCAGTGGCTGAAACTTGTGCAAGGCCAATAGTCCAGACAATTGAGGCTATAAGTTGGGGAGGCCCAGCCTCTACCGCGCCATAGACTTTCTCTGTTACCGTATCGCCATTTGCACCAGCCGTAACATGAACGATAATAGAAAAGTTATTGACCTTTAAGTGCTTACCGGCACCGTCCAGAACTTGTAAATCTACTGCGCCCGTAGGTTTGCCAGGAAAGTATCCAGTTGCAGCAGCCAAATCAGTATCCGGCGTATCAATGTCGGCTATTGCGTGGAATGTTTTGTACGATGATAAAGCTGTAGTTAAATCCATTATTGTCTCCTTTTTATTCGTCGGTCAAGGTCAATGACCTCGACAATTTCTGTTCCGTGGCCGCCGTTGTATAAGGCTTTCACTTCGTCTGCATTTAGTTCTTGATTAAAGAATATTACGTTGTCGATGAGGCCGTTGGAATACTTTGCGGAATATCTACCTATCCAAACAGTTTGGTCGAGGTTTTCGACTGCAACGAAAGAACCTGGATTGCTTTCACTGGGTGTATCATCAACCCGATTCCCATTCAGATAGATTTTACAGCCAGAACTTTTAGTCCCTCCATCATAGGTTACAACAAAGTGCGTCCATTGATTTTCGTAATCAACCCCTGCAGAATCCAACCTTGTATTATATAATCTTCCAATAGAGGCATTTTCGCTGTTGTCATATATACGGAAATTAATCTTTTTTAGTGTGCCGGTATATATATTCCATTCTTTGTTTGACCCAACTTGCCATTTACTTGCCCAAACAAAATATGTAGCAGTGTGCATATTAACCCAAGAACTAATGCTAAACGGAGTACCAGAACCCGCCGTACCATTGCCAGGACTGAAATCATCGTGGTCGGCTATCTCAATATGGTCATCTATGCCGTCAAAATCCAGACAAGTTCCTACGCCACGACTGTTCGCAGCACTAATAGCGTCCGTGTCCTGCTGGGCAAGGCCATCGTGGTCGTTTCCGCTTGAGTCCTTTACGGCACAGAGCTTGATAGAGACATCATCAAATAGAATACCATTAGTGTCATCTGAGGCATTAGTATTGGCACAAAAGCCCACCAGTATATCCAATCCAGCAGCAACAAAAAATATTACATGTTCTGTAAATGTGGCTTCATCGATAGTGATAGGGCCGAAGTATAAACCCGGAAATGAATCCTCAACAAATCCACCAGTACCTTTTGACTTCTTAGCCC
>SDBT01008580.1_pt1 | contig 16680 bp, 7 predicted proteins | sample 2277101 | NCBI WGS metagenome assembly SDBT01 (sample SAMN10404973, study PRJNA504765) | marine sediment metagenome | isolation source: marine sediment core GS10_PC15, 103 cmbsf | place: Arctic Ocean: Southern Knipovich Ridge | collected 2010 | reverse complement strand
GTTTCACTATTTCTCCGGCATGGTAGCCCCTGGCAACCAGGTCCGGCGTTACTGCCGTCAGGAAAATGGGCTTATTGCTATACACGGAGCCGAGGACTATTATTCCGCTCTTTATCGCGTCTCGCAAATGGTCGCTCATCTCGCGTAATGACTCGATGCGGGTGGAGGGTACTTCAGCCGCAATTATTTTTATCCCCTTGACCGTTTCGCTTCGACCAAGTAAATCATTGGCGGTGATGCGGCCAATCTCGCTCTCCAGGGATAGGGTTCGCTTGCGCTCTCTATCTAATTCGGTCAGCAGAATGTTTACCTTATCCGGGACGGTTTCTGTGGGAGATTCCAGAGATTGAGCAATATTTTCCAGGCTGGACAGGCGCTGGTTAATAAATTCTTCGGCACTCCTGCCGGTAACGGCTTCGATACGGCGCAGCCCGGTGCCAATACTGCTTTCCGTGATAATGTGAAAGTAACCTATCTCTCCGGTGGTGGTAACGTGGGTGCCGCCGCATAGCTCGGCGCTAACCGCCGGTTCACCGATTTTCATTACCCGGACTGCCTCTCTATATTTTTCGTTAAAAAGGGCGATAGCTCCCTCTTCTATCGCTCTTTTATAAGAGGTTTCCTCACTGGTGACCATCAGGTTCTGGCGGATTTTTTCGTTGACGGTATGCTGTACTGTATTGATTTCCTTCCTGGTCATGGCTATCAGGTGAGAAAAGTCGAACCTGAGTCTATCCGGGGCTACCAGCGAGCCTCTCTGCTGCACATGCTCACCGAGAATCTGGCGGAGCGCTGAATGCAGCAAGTGGGTAGCCGTATGATTGCGGGCAATATCAAGTCGCCGTTCTCTATCAACCTCAGCCTTAACCTCATCGCCAACCTTGAAACTGCCTGCCGTGATTTTTCCCTGATGGACGATGATGTCCGGTGGGATACGGACAGTATCCGTAACCGAGAAACGCCCCGCCGAACTGCTTATTTCACCGGTATCTCCCGCCTGTCCTCCCATCTCTCCGTAGAAAGGGGTCATGTCCAGGATAATGCCTGCCGCCTGCCCTTCGCCTATTGTCTTTGCAGGGCTGTTGTCTACCAGGATTTCAACAATGTTTGATTTATGGTCAAGGTTGTTATAGCCGACAAAGTCAGTGCCCTTAACCTTATGTACGACGCTTGCAGTAGCCTTTAGACCAATTTGTACTGTAGCTTCCCTAACAAAGTGTATAGGACCATAAGTTTTCTTATTAGATCCACAATTTGAACACACTTTATCACTCTTTTTCAATCTTGTGCCGCACTCTGCGCACCTAAACCCCTCCTGAGCAGCCCGGCTTCTCTCCCGCTGCTTTTCCATTTCTGCCTCAAAGCCTGCCATATCCACCGAAAAACCTGATTTAGCTACAATCTCTCTGGTTAGCTCCACCGGGAAGCCGTAAGTATCATATAGCTTGAAGGTGTCCTTGCCCGAAATCTCCTTTGTCCTCTGAGTAGTTTTTTTAGTTAGCACATTGTCGATAAGCTCCAGGCCGGTGCTGAGCGTCTCCCGGAATCTCTCTTCCTCAAGCTCAATTACCTTGAGAATAAATTCCTGCCTTTGCTTAATTTCGGGATAAACGTGTCCCATTTGTTTAATGGTATCCTCGGCTATGTCTGCCAAAAACGGCTTGTCCAGCCCCAGTCTCCGGCCAAAGAGGGCGGCGCGGCGCAGCAGCCGGCGTAAAACATAGCCCCTGCCTTCATTGTCTGGCATTACGCCGTCGGCGATGAGAAAAGTGATGCCGCGGCCATGCTCGACTACTATCCGCATGGCATTATCCGTATTATCATCGTCTCCGTACTTCTTACCCGTCAGCCTGGAGACACCTTCCAGCAAGGGCATAAACAGGTCGGTTTGATAAATAGAAGCAGCATCCAGTACCGCTGCCGCCGTCCGTTCCAGTCCCATACCGGTATCGATATTGGGTTTTGGTAACAGGATTCGCTGTCCGGATTCGTCCTGGTTAAATTGCGTAAATACCAGGTTCCATATCTCGGAAAAACGACCGCACTCACAGTTAGGTGCGCAAGAAGATTCGCCGCAGCCCGCTTTCTCTCCGAAGTCGTAGTGAATTTCGCTGCAGGGCCCGCATGGCCCGGAATTACCGGCGGGGCCCCAGAAGTTGTCCTCTTCACCGCATCTCAGTATTTTCTCCTCGGGAACGCCGATTTCTTTCCAGAACTGGAAGGCTTCGTCATCATCCAGATAGATTGTTATCCACAGGCGTTCCGGCGGCAGCTTCAATCGCCGGGTAACAAACTCCCATGCCCAGCTAATTGCTTCCTGCTTAAAGTAGTCGCCGATGCTGAAGTTCCCCAGCATCTCGAAAAAGGTAAGGTGCCCGGCATCGCCCACCGATTCGATATCAGTAGTTCGGAAGCACTTCTGGCATGACGCCAGGCGGCGACTGGGTGGCACAGCCTCGCCCAGAAAGTAGGGCTTGAACTGTACCATGCCGGCGGTGGTCAGCAGCAGGGTGGGGTCGCCCTGTGGTATTAGGGAGGAACCGGGGATTACTTTATGCCCTTTTTCTTCAAAAAAGCTTAAAAAGCCGGCTCGAATTTCATCACTGGTCATGGTCACATAATGATTTTAGTGTAAGTCATACTGGCTGTCAATGAATGGTATTAACATATTTTACGCAATTTTGGTTATTCTCTGTTTTATCCTTGATGAGATGGTCATACCCTTCTGCTAGACCTTATTACCACGCAGTCATCAGCCGTGTTACTACTAACCTGCCCCCTGACGTTACTACTTACCTGCTGCAAAAAACAAAGCAATCCCAAATAAAAAGGGGGGTCGCACTCACCTCATTCCTCAGTTATGTTATTACAATGTTAAATATGTGCGTATACACACATCTCTTCTCGCTTTGCAATAGAGTAAGCACTAAGCATCAATTTGCTCGTTATGTGCAACAAATGTAAATCATCATGAAGTATGTTGTATAACATTGTTAGAGTTTCTAAAACACTGGAAATACATTGATGCTTGATGGTTAGTTGTTTGGGATATTAAAAGGTGTTACAGTTAAATTCATAAATGGAGGTGAAGAATTATGCCAATAAATGGTGTTGAAATAAAGCCAACAGTATGTTTTTGGTGCAAGGCAGAGTGTGGGCTACTGGCTCACGTGAGGGATAATCAACTAATAAAACTTGAGGAGGATCCAGACTGGCCCATTAAATGTTACCCACCAGCAAAAGGGTGCGTAAGGCGCAAGGCCGCCGTAGAGTATTTCTACCATCAGGGTCGATTAAACTATCCTTTGAAAAGAGTAGGTGAGCGTGGCGAGGGGAAATGGCAAAGAATCTCTTGGCAAGATGCCTTGGACGAGATTGCCAGCAAGCTGGGAAAATTGCGGGACAAGCATGGTCCAGAGACGTTGGCTGCCTCTGGTGGCACTGCCCGCACTCATGACGAGTACCGTGCAAGATTCTTTAATTTATTCGGGTCTCCCAACCTTCTGGGACAGGAGCGGATCTGCTTTGGGCCACGCTCCATTATGGCGGATGCTATAGTTGGGATGTTTCCTAATTATGCTATCACCAGAGACACCAAGTGTATCCTTTTATTGGGAGCTGAACCACTCAAATCAAGGCCTATGGCAGCAAAGGCCATTTTAGAAGCCAAAAAACGCGGCGCTAGAATGATAGTAGTGGATCCCTGCCAGACCCAGTCAGCCAGATTGGCTGACATCTGGCTGCCGCTGAGGCCGGGAACTGATGCTGCCCTACTACTTGGCATGATTAATGTCATTGTGAAAGAAAACCTATATGATAAAGACTTTGTGGAGAAGTGGTGCTTTGGCTTTGACAAGCTAATAGAGCGTTTGGAGGACTATCCCCTGGAAAAAGTGTCTCATATCACCGGACTGTCCCAAAAGTTGATACTAGATGCAGCACACATGTACGCTTCAAATCGGCCAGCCTGCTGCATCGCAGGTATGGGGATAGAGCATTCCTTCACCTCCACTCAGGCACTACATGCCCGCTGGATTCTATCAGCCATGTGTGGCAACCTTGATATCAAGGGTGGTGAGATCCAAATGGGGCCTCCAGGGAGTGTGCCATCGCGGGAAATCGAACTATGGGAAAAATTAGCCGAGTCGCAGTGGCAAAAGATGATAGGTGCGAAACGATTCCGCCTTTCCAGCTATGACGCCCAGCGAATCATTAATACTAACATTATCAAAGTGTGGGGGAAACCAGTCAGTCAAATGTACTATCAGAGCCAATGCCACACTCCTAGTGCTTACCGCACTATTATCACAGGAGACCCCTATCCTATAACTGCGCTCTTTACCACTCACAGCAATCCTATGGTTACAGAGATCTGCACCAAATCAGTCTACAAGGCACTCAAAAGTCCCAACTTGCAATTATATGTGGTGAATGACTTCTTTATGACCCCCAGCGCCGAACTGGCGGATTATGTTCTTCCAGTGGCGACATGGCTAGAAAGACCCGCTATGTGGTCCTTCTCCGATTATGGTAGCTACATTTGGGCCCATGAAGCTGCTCTTCCCCATATTATCCCTCAAAATTATGAGCATTACCGGGATTTTGACATCTGGCATGGGCTGGGAATTCGGCTGGGACAAGGGGACGATTGGCCCTGGGAGAGTCTGGAAGAAGCATTTGATTACCGGCTTAAACCTCTCGGCTACGCTCTTAAGACCTTCCCAAGAGTGCTCTTACGTAATGTAGTGGAAAAGAAGTACGAAAAGCAGGGTTTCGCCACCACCACAGGAAAAGTGGAATTTTATTCCACCGTACTGGAGAAATTAGGTTACGATCCTTTGCCCAAGCATATGGAACCTCCTGAAAGCTTATTAGGTGCCCCCGAACTAGCCAAGGAGTATCCATATACCTTAATAACAGGCCGGCGGATCCCATGCTACTATCACGCCGAATGGCGGCAAGTAGAATCGGTGCGTAAACACCATCCTCACCCTATCGTGAATGTGCACCCCCAAACGGCAGCAAAGGAAGGCATCGAGGACGGCGACTGGATATGGATTGAAACCAAGCGTGGACGGGTTAGACAAAAAGTCCAACTTTTTGATAAGATGAATTCTAACATAATTGACGCCGAGCATGGCTGGTGGTTTCCTGAATTACCTGGCGAAGAGCCTTGGCTCCATGGAGCCTTTGAATCCAATATTAACGTATGTATGAGTGACGATCCAGACCAATGCAATCCAGAGTTGGGTTCTTACCCGCTACGCACAGCTCTATGTAAGATATATCGAGCTAAAACCTTTGGCATATAGGGGTACCTGTATTTCCACAGTGAAGAGTAGAAGGTGTATCATTTGGGACTAGACCAAGCATATGCATTTAGAATGTTTAACATCAGTAAAAACCGGACTTATCAGAGATCCAGCTAAAAGATTCTGCATCGTCTTTCTCTTGCTCGGCAAAGGTGGCAGGCTACCCGGGGTTCCTCCAGAATGAGAGGATTTTTGAAAGTAATGCCCGCAAGATTCTTAACAATGATTGAGCAAATAGCCAGAATGTTACTTCCCACGACTGGATGATACTTCCAGTCTAAAGGGGAGTATGTTATTGCGACTATGCCCTTAAGGGGGCTTCGCCCCCTCTCAATATTTCTCCTGCCGTTTCAGTGGAAGAGGATATCTACCGCAAGGGAGCGTTTAAGAGGGGCGCCAGCCCCTCTTATATATAACTCCCCCTCCCTTGCCAAGGGAGGGGGATAAAGGGGGAGGGTTTCCCAACATTAAGGGGGTAAGGTTTGACAGAAGTATGACCAATCAAGGATGGACAGAAGCCATCATTATATCTTAACGGATCCAATTAGCCTGCGGTACTATTCTCAAAAGCAAAGACAGCGGCGCCGTATATTCCGGCATCATCACCAAGCCGGGCAGTGACAATACGCACTGCTTCTGCTGATATTGGGAAAGCCCTTTCCTTCACAATCTGGCGCACGGGGTCGAGTAAGAAGTCTCCCAGTTTAGACATACCGCCGCCAACAACAATTATTTCCGGATTGAAGATATTAACGATGTTCGCCATGCCTACGCCAAGATAGTTGGCTGCCCCGGAGATAACATCCATGCTCAGGGGGTCGCCGCTTTGAGCAGCGATTCCGACCTTTTCGGCGGTAATCTCTTCCAGATTACCCTTTACCATCTCAATAAGGGTAGACTTCTCTCCCTGTCTGATGCGCCCTATGGCGTCCCTGGCAACGGCGGTACCGGAAGCTAACGTTTCCAGGCAGCCCGTGTTGCCGCAGGTGCACTTCGGCCCGTTAACATCAATGGTCATGTGACCTATCTCACCGGCACTCCCGGAAGTACCGGCATACAGCTTGCCATCTATAATAATTCCACCGCCGATGCCGGTGCTAACCGTGATAAAGATAAGATTATTTGTCCCTCTCCCGGCGCCAAAACGGTGTTCTCCTAATGCGGCGGCACTGGCGTCGTTGAGCAGAAAGGTGTTGATATGGTACTTCTCGGTGACAATGTCTCTAAGAGGAATATCACTCCAGCCGGCAAGGTTGGGAGATTCGGTTATTATGCCCTTGCTGGTATCTATCGCGCCGGCAGCCGCGATGCTGATGCTGTCGAGTTGAGAAAGCCTGATATTTTGCAGGCTGAGAAGTTTATCTATCGCCGAGAGCAACCGTTTGATTACGTATTGTGGTCCTTTAGCGGCATTGGTGGGAAAGCGTTCCTTAGCCATGATTTTGCCGTTATTAGAGATAATGGCGGCCATTATTTTAGTGCCGCCGAGGTCTATTGCCAGGACCGGTAATCTTTGATTTTTATTTTCAGCTTCCAAATATCACCCCGCTTAAAAGACGATTCGTCAATATGTTAAATCGTCATTATTCATTGGCACAGCTCGGCAACCAGTATATTAAGGGCAAGCTCACTATCATATTTCCCGGTCTTTATCGAGAGATCGGCTTCTAAAAGCTTGTGATACGTTTCTTTAATTCGCTTCCAGGAGTACCGGTTTGCCTGCTCCAGCGCCTTGCGCAGCACAAAATCCGAGGTCAAGTTTAGTTTATTCTGAATCACCGTATTTGGCTTTCCCTGTTCTTTCATCTCCTTGACTCGGACTATTATTCGGGCTTGCCGCGCCAGCATCACCAGAAGATAGGCGGGGGCAGCTCCCTGTTGTACCAACTGTTGTAATAGCTTTTGGGCGATACCAGCCTTAGACTCAAGGATGGCATCAACCATAGTAAATACACTGGCTTCCTGGGCATAGCTTACCACTGCCCTTATATCGTCATCCTCAATACGCCGGCCGGCAGTGTACAGAACCAGTTTATCAATTTCATTTGACATAATCCATAAGTTGCTGCCGACAAATCTAGCCAGAAGTTCTACTGCCGATGCTGATATGCTGCCACCGGCTTCCGTTACGCGGTGTTGTAACCACTGGCGTAGTTTCACATTTCTCAATAATGGGAAATTTTTTATCTCTACCTTTGCCGAAAGTTCTTTTAGAAGCGGATTGCGGTTGCCTATTTTGCCATCAACCACCACCAATACCGTTGATTCAGGTATCTGGCTGATATAGTCGGCTATTGACTTATGCCCATTCTTTTGAGAATCAAGTCGCGAGGGTTTTTTTGTGCCGGATTTACCTTTTGATTCAAAGCGTTCCAGTAATCCTTCGACAATAACCAGGCGTTTTTCCGTAAGGAAAGGTACCGTTTCGCAAATGCTCTTTAAATAATCCAAAGTCAGCTTGCGCCCATCAAGGGTGGTGGTATTAGCTGTCAGTGTTGTGGGGTCGCCGATACCCTTCTTTATCCCCTCAAGCGTCTGCCGTAGAGAAAAATCATCCTCACCCAATAGCACGTGTAGCATTTTAGTCTCCTATTAGCGGGTCCCCTTATTTTACCACATGGCGGATAGGCGGGTAAGGTTGACAAACAGGCTTTATTGAACCATAATCGCACAAGGGATAGAATGAATTAAGGGATTAGCAAATATCACTGAAGTTAAGAGGTGAACTGTAATGTCGGAAAAACCCGATGAGCTAAAGAAGTTGACGGCTATCGCCACTGACATGGGGCTTTCTGTTGATCTGAGGACCAAAGCCATCGAGCTACTTGGCAATATTGGTAGCCACGAAGCGCTTCTTGCCCTGTTGAGTCTGGCGGCTAATGAGAAGTTAAATGTTTCGGAAAGAGACCTTGCTCTTAAAAAGTCCAGGGGAATAATAAAGGCAGGCCGTTAGTAATTTCAGCTAAATAGAGGTTCCTGCATTAGAATGATGAGTATCGGTGTCGGCATCATCGGCTTGGCAAAAAGTGGTAAAACGGTCATCTTCAATGCCTTAACCAGGGGAAAAGCTGATACTGCAGGTCATGCCCCCGAAAGTCTTACGCAGCATATTGGAGTAACCAAGATTCCAGACCCCCGTTTGAACGTGTTGGCCGAAATGCTTCACCCCCGCAAAATAGTCCCCGTTGAGGCGAGGTATATTGACGTAGGTGCTTCGTTAAAGGGTCTGGTTAAAGATAAGGGGATAGGGGGTGAGCTTCTTAACCAGCTGTGCAATGTGGATGCCCTGATAAATGTGGTCCGGGCTTTTACCGATGAAAGTATCCCCCATACCGAAGGTAGCCTGGATATAAAGCGGGATATTACTACTCTGGATTTAGAACTGGCCTTTTCTGACCTGGCCATTATTGAGAAAAGGCTCGAGCGGTTGGAGACGTCTTTAAAAGGGGCTAAGGCGCCGGAGCGGCAGGCAATTCTCAAAGAGCAAGAGATACTGATAAAGTTTAAGGCCGAACTGGAAAAGGATATACCTGTTCGAGAGCTAACGATGTCTCCCGGTGAAACGAGAATTATTGCCAATTTTCAGCTTCTCACGGCTAAACCGCTTTTAATTATAGTTAATATTGGCGAAGAACAGCTTGCTCAGGCAGAATCTTTAGAAACGGAATTAAACACGACTTACTCGCGGGAAAAACGTCGTATTATCGCCCTCTGTGGTAAACTGGAAATGGAGTTGGCTCAATTAGACGAAAGCGCCGCTCAAGAATTCCGGGCTGAGTTTGGCTTGAAAGAGTCCGGGCTTGAACGCACCATCAAGCTGTCCTACGAATTATTAGGCCTGATCTCATTTTTCACTACTGCCTCCAGCGAAGTGAAGGCATGGTCCATCCAGAGTGGTACTACCGCCCTGAAAGCGGCGGGTAAAATTCATTCTGATATGGAGCGGGGATTCATCCGGGCAGAGGTAATCAGCTGCGATGACCTGGTGGAGTGTGGCAGTTTGTCTGAGGCGCGCAAGAAGGGACGACTTCGACTGGAGGGGAAAGATTACCTGGTTCAGGATGGTGATGTTATCACATTTCTATTTAATGTTTGATGTGTAGCGGTCTCAGACAGCATTATTATCAGAAGATTTTTCATTTACTCTCCGGCTTGGCAGCATTTTCTTTACGCACAACGAGCTTTAATCCGTCTTGACCCACGACCATAACCTTTTCTCCGTTATAAATATCTTCTTCCGGCGATTTCGCTCCCCAGAGTTCGCTCCTAATGTTAATCAAGCCTTCCGGTGTCAGCGGATTTACCACTTTTCCCGTAGCTCCTATCATGGTCGGCAGACCGACTACCGTCTGCTTCCTCATGATACGGGTGACAATCCAAAAAGTAGTAACGGCATACACCGCCCAGGCTCCCATAATAATGATCAGGACATACAGAGGCAGGTGAATATCTAATTGAGGCAGACCCCAACGCCATATCACCACCAGTGCGATTTCTTCCAGTGCCGTGCTGACAATTGCCACTATTAGCCTGGGTGCCATCTTTTATCAATCCTCTCTGTTATTATTATAGCAGGACTTAGAGGTTGATAATAATACCCGTCGAATGCTCCTGCTAAAGAAGGGGAAATGGGTGATTTTTAATGGGGTTGTTATTTTTCGAATAACCGGTAGAAAATGCACTTGACAATTTACGAATATAGTGATATCATTTAATCTTGTAGAATGCCCCTAATGTTTTTTGCCTCACTATATTTTAATATCCGCGTATCCGCACGTCCATTTCCGCAGTATTAGTAACGCAGTTAAAGAATTGCGTGTGTTTATTTTAAGGAGTAAAAATGGTTCTTATGTCATCAACGCCCAATGAAAAGTCCACACTCCCGGTATTGCGAAAATCTTATGCCCGGTTGCCCCAGATACTGGAAGTGCCCAATCTGATTAAGGTTCAATTAGACTCCTTTCAGAGGTTCCAGGAAGAGGGAGTGAAGCAATTACTGGAAGAAGTATCCCCGATAAAGGATATCACCGGTAATAGACTTGAGCTTAGCTTCATAGCGTATGAGTTCCGGGAACAACGAACTGGCCACTCTGAAGAAGAATGTCGCGAAAGAGATTTGACATACTCAATGCCGCTTTACGTCAGGATAAGGTTGCTGGTCAAAGAAACTGGAGAAATTAAGGAGCAGGACCTGTTTTTCGGTGACATTCCGATGATGACAGTTAAAGGCACCTTCATTACCAGTGGCGCCGAACGCGTGGTGGTGAGTCAATTACTGCGTTCTCCGGGAATCTATTTTACAACCGAGGAAGATGCTATTACCGGCCAGGAACTCTGCTCTGCCAAATTAATCCCTACTCGCGGGGCATGGCTGGAGTTTGAAACCAGTAATAGACATGTAATCTCAGCCAAAATAGACGGTAAACGTAAAATTCCAGTGACCACGTTACTCCGCGCTATTGGCTGCGGTACTGATGAGCAAATTCTCAGTCTGTTTACTGAGGAGGACAATGGCCAGGACTACCAGTTTATCCCGATAACTTTAGAGCGTGAACCGTTAATCAAGAATGAAGAGGATGCCTTACTGGATATTTATAAAAAAATGCGTCCGGGAGAATTACCTAATATTGAAAACGCAAAAAAACTAATAACAAAGCTGTTCTTCGATCCAACACGCTATGACCTGGGAGCAGTTGGTCGTTATAAGCTAAATAAGCGACTGGGCCTTGATGCTGATTTAAAACAGCGGGCACTTAGTAAAGAAGATATAGTGCAGATGGTAAAGCACATTATTCTGGTCAATAATGGTAGGGATACCGTTGATGACATTGACCATCTGGGTAATCGGCGAGTTCGTACTGTCGGCGAGCTGGTGCAAACCCAGTTCCGGGTTGGTTTTTTACGCCTTGAGCAAGTGGTTAGAGAGCGTATGAGCATCATAGGTACGGAGGCGGTTACCCCGAGTGCCCTGATTAACATTCGCCCCATAGTTGCTACGGTCAGGGAGTTTTTTGGCGGCTCACAGCTATCTCAATTTATGGACCAGACAAACCCGTTAGCGGAGCTGACTCATAAACGCCGACTGTCGGCAATGGGTCCCGGGGGATTATCTCGTGAGCGTGCCGGGTTTGACGTTCGTGATGTCCACTTCTCACATTACGGCAGGATTTGCCCCATTGAGACCCCGGAAGGTCCCAATATTGGTCTCATCGGCTCTCTGTCAATCTACAGTATCATTAACAAGTATGGCTTTATTGAGACACCGTATCGCCGGGTTATTGCCGAAGTGAATAATACCCATGAACAACTGCTGGGCAGGACAATCCGTGAAGCAGTACATGATGCCGATAATAAAACCATAGCCAGAGCTAACACCCGCATTACTCCCAAGCTTGCTACGAAGCTATCCGAGCTATCTCCAAGGACTATAAAAGTGTTGCCTTTCATCTCCAATGAGGTTATTTACTTATCAGCAGATGAGGAAGAGAAACATACTATTGCTCAGGCTAACGTTCGGCTTGACAAAAACGGCCAGTTTATTGAAGAGAAAGTTGAAGCCAGGCGGGGTGACTACTACCTGTTAGAGGCACCAGACGCTATTGAATTAATAGATATATCACCAATGCAAATAGTCAGTGTTGCCACGGCACTAATACCCTTTTTAGAACATAATGATGCCAACCGTGCTCTAATGGGAGCTAATATGCAGCGACAGGCAGTCCCGCTGCTCGTCCCTGAAGCGCCCCTGGTAGCTACTGGTATGGAAGTGGAAGCGGCTAAGCACAGCGGTCAGGTCATTTTTGCCAGGAATGCCGGAGTGGTAACTGACCTGGCAGGTGCGGGTGATGATGATAGGGGTGCTAAATGCCGCATTATTATTACCAGAGATGATGGAGAAAAAGACCAATATGATTTAATGAAGTTTGTGCGAACTAACCAGGGCACGTGTATTAATCAGCGTTCTTTGGTGAATGTCGGTGACCGTGTGCAGGCAGGACAGGTTCTAGCAGACAGTTCAGCTACCGATCAGGGGGAGCTGGCCCTGGGGCAAAATGTGGTCGTCGCTTTTATGAGCTGGGAGGGCTATAATTTCGAGGATGCTATCATTCTCAGTAGCCGTTTGGTGGAGGAAGATAAATTTACTTCCATTCATATTGCCAAGCATGAGGTTGAAGCTAGAGACACCAAGCTGGGCATCGAAGAAATAACCAGGGACATACCTAACGTAGGCGAAGAGAGCCTGCGTGAGCTGGATGAATATGGCATCATACGTATTGGCGCGGAAGTAAAACCGGACGATACGCTGGTAGGTAAAATTACTCCAAGAGGAGAAACCGAGTTATCAGCGGAGGAAAAACTTCTGCGAGCTATCTTTGGTGAGAAGGCACGAGAGGTGAAAGATACCTCCCTGCGGGTGCCTCATGGTGAATGGGGTAAAGTAATTAATGTGAAGGTTTACTCACGCGGAGATAGTAAAGATAGCAGTGATGACCTGCCACCGGGAGTAAATCAGTGGGTACAGGTATGGATTGCGCAGAGGCGAAGAGTATCTGTAGGAGATAAGCTGGCGGGACGGCACGGCAATAAGGGGGTTATTGCTCTGATAGCACCCCAGGAAGACATGCCTTTTCTACCTGATGGCACTCCAGTAGATATTATCCTCGACCCGATAGGCGTACCATCTCGAATGAATATTGGTCAGGTCCTGGAAACACACCTGGGTTGGGCTGCTAAGATGCTAAACTTTAAAGTGCGTACTCCGGTTTTTGATGGAGCTGATGATAAAGCTATTGAGGATGCGCTGGCCAGGGCCTGGTTCGCTCAAGAAGCAGCCGAACTCAATCCCACTTCCGATGGTGGCAACCCTTCTTTGCAGATAGAAAAGATTAAAGAATGGCTCGGACGCCGGGGTTACGACGGAGACAGGTTATTTAGTGATGATTATCCCGGAGAAGCAAGGGAGGTTTGCCTGCGTCTTTGGCTTGAAGACCGGGGCATAGCTAGCCGGGACCTTAGCCCGGAAAAATTGGAGGAAGCAGTAGCAAAAGTAAAGATTGAAGAGAGAATTGTGCCCCCTACCTGGGGTAAGACAGTACTCCGTGACGGACGTACGGGAGAGCCATTTGACCAGCAGGTGACGGTGGGTAGTATCTATATGATGAAATTAATTCATCTGGTTGAGGATAAGGTTCATGCCCGTTCTACCGGTCCCTATTCTTTGATTACCCAGCAGCCGTTGGGTGGTAAGGCTCAATTCGGGGGCCAGCGCTTCGGTGAGATGGAAGTCTGGGCATTAGAAGCTTATGGTGCCGCCCACAGCCTTCAGGAAATGCTGACCATAAAATCTGATGATGTAAACGGTCGGGCGAAATCCTATGAGGCAATAATTAAGGGTGACGATACTCTCCATCCTGGTGTGCCTGAATCATTTAAGGTTCTGGTGAAAGAATTACAAAGCCTGGGGCTAGCCCTTGAGGTGATTAGTGAAGAAGAGGTGAAAATAGACACCGCTGAAGCAGCCATAGAAGAGGAGCCAAAACAAGAGGAGCCAAAACAAGAGGAGCCAAAAGAAGAGGAGCCAAAACAAGAGGAGCCAAAAGAAGAGGAGCCAAAAGAAGAGGAGCTAAAAGAAGAGGAGCCAAAACAAGAGGAGCTAAAAGAAGAGGAGCCAAAAGAAGAGGAGCCAAAAGAAGAGGAGCCAAAACAAGAGGAGCCAAAACAAGAGGAGCCAAAAGAAGAGGAGCCAAAACAAGAGGAGCCAAAAGAAGAGGAGCCAAAACCGGACACAGTGCCTGGTATTATTGAAGATTCGTTTATAGGAGAAAAAGAAGAAGAAAATGCTTGAAGTTAATGATTTTGAAGCGGTTCGTATTTCTCTGGCTTCACCGGAACAGATCAGGAGTTGGTCTTATGGCGAGGTTGTAAAGCCGGAAACTATTAATTACCGCACTTTGAAACCAGAGCGGGACGGCTTGTTTTGCGAGAGAATCTTTGGCCCTACTAAAGACTTTGAATGTTATTGTGGGAAGTATAAGAGGATACGGTATAAGGGGATTATTTGCGATAAATGCGGTGTAGAAGTAGCACGAGCTAAAGTACGCAGAGAGCGTATGGGGCACATCGAACTGGCGTGCCCGGTTAGTCATATCTGGTTCGCTAAGGGAATACCCAGCCACTTAGGACTATTACTTGACCTGTCGCCGCGGAGTTTAGAGCATGTCTTATACTTTTCGCAGTATATTGTAATCTCAGTTAACGAGGAAGCTCGTCAGAAAGCGATTAAGCAACTGGAGGAGCAGGTACAGTTGGAGATAACCGAGCGCCAAAACGCGCTGGAGACTCAAGTCGCTCAGATGGAGCAGGAGCAGGCCACTGTAGAACAAGTAAATCAGCTCAGGCGTGATTTTAATGAGGAAAAAACAAAGCTGGAGGAAAAACTTCTCACTGAAATAGAGGCGCTAAACAACCTCAAATTTCGGGCATTGCTTGGCGAAGGGCAATATCATGAGCTCAAGCAAAGATATGAGCCGGTTTTCGAGGCGGGGATGGGTGCGGAAGCTGTTCTCAACGTTATTAAGGGTATTAACCTTGATGAAATACGTAACAACCTTCTTCTGGAAATCCAGTCTTCTTCAGGTCAGCGACGCAAGAAAGCAAGCAAGCAACTGCGCGTCGTAGAGGCCTTTCGCAGTAGCGGCAATAAGCCGGAATGGATGATTCTGACAGTATTGCCAGTTCTCCCACCTGACCTTCGGCCGATGGTTCAGCTGGACGGTGGCAGATTTGCCACCAGTGACCTTAATGACCTGTATCGGCGAACCATTAATCGAAATAATCGATTGCGCCACTTGATGGAAATCGGGGCACCGGAAATAATCATTCGTAATGAAAAACGGATGCTTCAAGAGGCCGTTGATTCCCTTATTGACAATGGAAGGAGAGGACGAGCCATTTCTGTCAGTGGAAATCACAAATTAAAATCGCTCTCGGATCTGCTTCGGGGTAAACAGGGGCGCTTTCGGCAAAACCTGCTGGGCAAGCGGGTTGATTACAGTGGGCGCTCCGTAATTGTTGTCGGTCCTGAATTAAAACTGAACCAGTGTGGTTTACCGAGGCGGATGGCCCTGGAATTGTTTAAACCCTTTGTTATGCACAGACTGGTGCAGAGTGGACAGGCGCCAAACATTAAGAGTGCCCGACGATTAGTGGAAAGGTCTAAGCCGGAAGTATCTGACATATTAGAAGAAGTGGTCAAAGAGCGTCCGGTACTTCTTAACCGGGCTCCGACTTTGCACAGGCTCAGCCTTCAGGCTTTCGAGCCGGTGCTTATCGATGGCAGCGCCATTCAGCTACATCCCCTGGTCTGTTCTGCTTTTAATGCTGATTTTGATGGTGACCAGATGGCGGTTCATGTTCCCCTGTCCAGAGCTGCCGTTATCGAGGCTAGAGAGTTGATGCTCAGCCAGCATAATATGTTACTGCCAAGTAGCGGTGAGCCAACAATAACCCCAACCCTGGATATGGTTCTTGGTTGTTATTACCTGACTAATATCCGGGCCGGAACCAAAGGAGAAGGCAAGATTTTCGGTAGTGCTGAAGAGGCAAAGATTGCCTGTGAGCTTGGAATGATTGACTTCAGAGCAGAGATTGAGGTAAGGGATAAAGAAGATGGTGGGCAAAGGACTAAAACCAGTGTCGGTCGCATACTATTTAATGAGGTATTGCCTCCGGAACTGGGCTTCCACAACCAGATAATCGATAAATCGACCTTAAAGCAAATAGTTGCTAATTGCTGCCATCTATTGAGTGATGAACATACGGCCAGGGTACTTGATGATATAAAACAACTGGGTTTTCACTACGCTACCAGGTCGGGAATTACTATCGCTATGAACGATATCGAAGTTCCCCAGAGTAAGTCCAAGCAAATAGAAGAAGCTGAGGAAAGAATTGCCATTATTGAAAATCAATTTCATCGTGGCTTGATTACCGATGATGAAAGGTATAATGGTATCGTGGGTGTTTGGATGGAAACCACGGATAACATTACCCACACCATCTCCAGTACTCTTGACCGTTATGGCGGCATTTACATGATGGCGACATCTGGAGCCAAGGGTAATATCTCTCAGATCAGGCAGATGGCAGGCATGCGCGGATTGATGACTGACCCTTCAGGAAAGATTATCGAATTTCCGATAAAGACGAGCCTTCGAGAAGGTCACAGTGTTCTGGAATATTTTATTTCCACGCACGGCGCACGCAAGGGCCTGGCGGATACGGCTCTGCGGACTTCGGACAGTGGTTATCTTACCAGGCGTCTCATTGATGTCGCCCAGGATGTTATCACTTTCGAAGATGACTGCGG
>SDBT01008579.1_pt1 | contig 16681 bp, 16 predicted proteins | sample 2277101 | NCBI WGS metagenome assembly SDBT01 (sample SAMN10404973, study PRJNA504765) | marine sediment metagenome | isolation source: marine sediment core GS10_PC15, 103 cmbsf | place: Arctic Ocean: Southern Knipovich Ridge | collected 2010 | reverse complement strand
CTTCACTGCGGTCGGTTGGGATTTTATATTCACCTGGGACATCTGTGAGGGGACGAATTATCCGAAACTCGCCTGGCAAGTGCCGGTATTGGGGGATTTTGGCTGTCCTGATGGGGTGGATGGTATTGACCTTGGGGTGTTGTGCGAGGAGTGGCTGTTCCAAGAACTGTCAGCCGATGTTTGGCCGGAGGGTGGTGACGGGTTTGTGAACTTTTTGGACTGGGCAATTTTCGCGGATGAGTGGGGTGTTACGGTCGACTACGATGATTTGGCGGATTTTGCTGAGCAGTGGCTAAAGAGTGGAAGCAATTACCTAATTACCGACATAGCTCCAGGGAGCGATGGAGACGGAATAACTAACGGCGTGGACTTTGCGGTGTTGGCAGATAACTGGCTGGCAGGTCTATAAGGGGTTTATTGGGACAAAAGGACGTGAGTTGGGTGAGAAGTAATTTAAGAAGCAGGCGAGGGGTGGTTTTGGGGGTGGTGTTGGTATGCGCGTTTGGGGGAGTTGTATTTGGGCAGCCGTGGGATGGGAATGGAGTTGAGGGTGACCCATATCAGATATGGACGGCGGCGGATATGCAGGCGATTGGGGCGGATTCGAATTACTTGGATGCACATTTTAAACTCATGGCGGATATTGATTTGGGTGGTTACACGGGAACGAGTTACAATATCATTGGGAATAGTACGAGCCCATTCAGCGGTGTTTTTGACGGCAATGGTCATATAGTTTCAAACTTTACTTATGATTCAAACGGGACAAATTACATAGGGGTTTTTGGAGTTCTCGACGGAGAGAGTGCAGAGGTCAAAGATTTGATTCTGGTAGACCCAAATGTTGAGGCGGGAACGGGTGATTACGTTGGTGCGGCGGTTGGATGGCTGATAAACGGGACGCTATCTGGTTTCTGTGCCGAAGGCGGCATTGTTTCGGGAGCCGAACACGTTGGCGGCTTAGTGGGAAGGAATGACGGGACGGTGGCAGATTGCTATTCAAGCAGCGACGTTGCAGCAGGTGGACGTGATGATATGGGCGTCGGCGGTCTGGTAGGTTCGAATTATCTTGCCAGTGCGACGGTCACCGGCTGCTATTCGACGGGTAATGTTTCGGGAGACAAGGGCCTCGGTGGGTTAGTAGGGTCGAACTATCGCGGCACGGTAAGCAATTGCTATTCAAGAGGGAGCGTTTGGGGCACTGACGATGATATCGGCGGTCTGGTAGGGTATAGTGGTGGATGGATTGTCAACTGCTATTCCACAGGCGCCCCGGGGCCAGGTTGGGTCGGCGGCTTTGTTGGGTTTAACGGAGGTACGATTTCAGGCTGTTTTTGGGACAGTGAGAGCAGCGGTCGCAGCAACATGTGCGAATATGAATGGGTCGATGTAGGAGCAAGCGGCTGCGACGACGACGGTGGCAAGACAACGGCAGAGATGCAGGATGCGAACACGTTCCTTGATTCTGGTTGGGACTTTGTGGGGGAGAGTACAAATGGGACGGAGGATATATGGCGGCTGTGTAGTGCGGGAGTGGATTATCCAAGGTTGGCGTGGGAATTCTTTTTCCTGGGGGATTTTGGCTGTCCGGATGGTGTTGACGGGATTGACCTTGGAGTGTTGTGCGAGGAGTGGCTGTTCCAAGAACTGTCAGCCGATGTTTGGCCGGATGGTGGTGACGGGTTTGTGGACTTTTTGGATTGGGCGATTTTCGCGGATGGCTGGGGTGATACATACGACATATTTGATTTGGCAGATTTTGCGGGTGAGTGGCTGAGGAGGGGGATCAGGGTCGCTGACATCGCCCCTTATGGCGGAGACGGGATAGTTAATGTGCTCGATTATGCGGTGTTGGCAGAAAACTGGTTAGCGGGGATTTGATAGCGTTTAGCCGGTAGCGTGGATGTTAGCGTTTAGCGTGTAGCGGATAGGATTGTAGATTCGGTGCTTGTGCGGGAATGACAAGGGGATGTGGGGGTGGTTAGACAGGCGGGGTTTTTTCTTTTTTTGGGGTGGTTTGCGTGTTAGACTGCGTCAGTTCGTAGTTCGTGTGTTTCACCCAAATATACTGATGCAGTTGTGGTGAGAAAATCGATATAAGAAAGGGATTGGTAGACGGCACAGGTTTGTCTGAGTGGATTATGGAAGGTCATAGCAGTCAAGCGGTTCTGAGAGATGCGGCAGCCGGCCCGGGCAGCGCTATCGAGGTGGCAGGCAAGAGGTTTCATTTTATCGGTGCAGGCGGGGTTGGGATGAGCGGGCTGGCGAAGCTTCTGTTAAAAAATGGGGCGATTGTTACCGGTTCGGACCAGATGGCAAGCGGCGTTATAGAGAATCTATGCCGGTTAGGCGCGGAGGTAAAAATCGGACATAATGCCGGGAACTTTGGCCCGGAGACGGAGGCAGTTGTTATCTCGGCGGCAATTGAGGGAGATAATCCGGAGCTGAAGCTGGCGCGTGAAAGAGGGTGCAAAATCTATAAGTACGCCGAGATGTTGGGTGAATTGAGCAACTGCTACGAGCCGATAGCGGTGGCGGGTACTCACGGCAAGAGCACAACGAGCGGCTGGCTGGTCTATTGTCTCAAAGAGGCCGGGGCCGACCCAAATTTTATTATCGGGGCCGATATCACTCAGTTAGGCAGCTCTTCCGGGGTGGGCAATGGTAAATATTTTGTCGCTGAGGCCTGCGAGTATGACCGGAGCTTTCTTAACATAAAGCCAAAAATCGCGTGTATCCTGAATATCGAGCAGGACCATCTGGATTACTACAAGGATGAGGAGGAGATAGTCGATGCCTTCGGTGAATTTGCCGCTGGCATAAAGCCAGGTGGGGTGCTGATTGCCAACGGACAGGACCCAAATGTGGCGAAAATAATTATGGATTTCCGCTTGCGCGGGAATGACAAAGGAAACAAAGGTGACAATTTTGTGCGCTGCGAGACTTTTGGGATTGGAAAGAAGTGTAACTGGCGTGCTCAGAATATACGGCTGATTGACGGGTTTTATGCCTTTGAGGTGTATCATGACAGTGAGCTTTTAGGGTCGACGCGAATTAGCCTGCCTGGCAGACACAATGTGCTAAATGCTGTTGCTGTTGCAGCTATGGCGATTAGCATCGGGCTTCCGGCTGAGCAGGTACTTGAGCTGTTAGGTGAATTTACCGGTATGGACCGGCGTCTGATGCTGAAAGACCGGGTCGGTGAGATAACAATCCTCGATGACTATGCACACCACCCGACGGAGATTCGGGCATCACTTGCGGCGATGCGGCAGAGGTATCAGCCGAAGCGGATTTGGCTTATTTTCCAGCCTCATCAGTACAGCAGGACGAGATTTTTGCTTGATGATTTTGCGGAGAGCTTTAAGCTGGCCGATGTGACTATTGTGCCGGAAATTTATTTTGTCCGTGACTCGGAGCTGGCCATGAAGGAGATTAACGCCCGCATATTGGTCGAGAGAATCCGGGGCAATGGTACGGAGGCTGTGTTTATCGATGGTTTTGGGGCCATTTGTGATTATCTGAAGAGCAAGGTGGGCCCGGGTGAGCTGGTGGTTACGATGGGTGCGGGTGATATTTGGAAGGTGGCAGATGAATATATTCAGTGGCTTAGAGCAAATAGTTGAGACCAAGTATCCGTTGGCCAAGTGCACGTGGTACGGTCTGGGCGGGCCGGCTGATTATTTTATAAGACCGGAGACAGTCGAGCAGCTCAAGGAAGTGGTGCAGCGATGTAATGAGAACAAGATTGCGATTTATGTGATGGGTTTCGGCTCGAATCTGCTAATCAGCGACGATGGCCTGCGGGCGGCGGTGATAAAGCTTGATGCGGAGGAGTTTGTGCGGACGCAATTCGACGGCGAGCAGCTTACAGCCTGGGCGGGGGCGGAATTGAATGCGCTGACCTTAGCTTGCGTCAAAGAGGGGCTTTCAGGCATCGAGGCCTTGACAGGCATACCGGGCTCGGTTGGCGGGGCGGTGAAGATGAATGCGGGGGGCAGCTTTGGAGACATCGGCGCCGTGGCCGAGAGCGTAACGCTGATGGACAACGAGGGAAACATATTTGAAAAGAGCAAGCCCGAGCTGGTGTTTGATTACCGCCGGACGAATATAATCACCAAGTTTGTTCTGAGCGCGCAGCTTAGCCTGGTGCGTGCCGAGCCTGAAGAAATCATGCGGACGGTGAAGGAGATATGGATATATAAAAAGAACAGCCAGCCTCTTAATACTAAGAATTCCGGGTGTATTTTCAAAAACCCAAGGGGGATGTCGGCAGGCGCTTTGATAGACCGGGCCGGTTTGAAGGGTCTGCAAATAAGTGGAGCCTCGGTCAGCGAGAAACACGCAAACTTCATAATAGCAGGCAAAGGCTGCAAGAGCCGCAATGTTATGAGGCTGATAGAAGCCGTGAGAGAGAGAGTTAAAGAACAGTTCGGCGTCGAGCTGGAACTTGAAATTGAAATTTGGTGATTGGTAAATGGAATCGGTAATTGGTAGTTGATAGTAAATTGAAGGTGTGTGTTTTGATGGGGGGTGTGGGTGGGGAGCGCCAGATTAGTGTTAAAAGCGGCAACTGCGTTACACAGGCGTTGAAAGAAACATCGCTAAATGTTGTTTGCTCTGATATCGGCCCGGAGAATATGGATATAGTTGAAGACGACAGCATTGATGTATTCTTTATCGCGTTGCATGGCAAGTTTGGTGAGGATGGGCAGCTTCAACAAATACTCGAAGACAAGGGGCTTGTCTATACCGGCAGCGGCCCGGCGGCGAGCAATCTGGCGTTTGACAAAATGGCAAGCAAGAAGGCTTTTGCTGAAGTCGGGCTACAGACGCCGGCGGCGGTTGAGTTTGACAGCGACACCGATATGCGGGAGCTTGAAAAACAGCTTGAGCGGTTTGCGGACGTTTATGTGATAAAGCCGTTAAGGCAGGGAAGCACTATCGGCGTCTCTATTGTCGATAATCCGCGTGAAGCTATTGCAGCTGCGCGGCAATGTCAGAGCGAGTTTGGCGACTGTATGATTGAGCAGTATATTAGCGGGCGGGAGGTGACGGTCGGCATACTGGGTGACGTGGCGCTGCCTGTTATCGAGATTAGGGCCAAAGCCGGATTTTATGATTATCATGCAAAATACCTTGATGAGCAAACGGAATATTTATTCGATACGATTGAGCCGGAGCTGGCTGGGAAGATTCAGGCAGATGCGATTGGGTGTTTTAATGCGTTGGGTCTGAGGCATTTTGGCAGGATAGATTTTGTTCTTGGGGACAATAAAAAGGTGTATGCACTTGAGGCGAATACGATTCCAGGGATGACAAGTCATTCACTTTTGCCGAAGGCGGCAGCAAAGGCAGGTATTTCGATGAGTGATTTGTACGTAAAAATCATTGAGGCGGCGTTGGGAGATAAAAATAACCGGCGGGTGCTTCTTAATCGGACAGCGAGCGGTCAGACATAGCCGTGGCCAAAAGAAAGCGAACAAAACGCAAGAGCAGAAGAATATCATTTAAGCTCGACACTTCGAAAAGAAAGAAAAAGCCCAAGACCAGTTCGGGGCCGAGTCTGATGACCCTTTTGAAAGTGTCGGCGGTGGTGATAATTTGCGCCGTCGTTGGGGTCGGGTTTGTGCTTTTGGACAAATACGTAAAGAAGGCGGTGCCTGTCTCCGAGAGGGCGGCTGGTCTGGAACTGGTGGATGTACCGGTGTGGGTCAATGAACTGCTGGAAGAGAGGATGTATGAGGCGGCGGTAGCTTCCGGGGATGATATTAAACCTGACGAGGGGACTGCACGGCTGGTTCAAGAGAATATTGAGCGGCTGGTTGGCTGGGTGGAGGATGTAAGGGTACAAGCTGTGCACGACCGGCTGTTGATTGAGGCCCGGTGGCGCAAGCCGGTGGCCCTGGTTGAGTCGGGTCGTGACAAATTTTATGTGGACGGTGAGCTGGTGGTGCTTGATTTTGTTCCCATTTCGAATCTTCCCATAGTGAGGATAAAAGGGCTTTCGGTGCCGAGTGAGATACCGCCGCCGGGACAGGTTTGGTACAGTGACGACCTGGCTGCGGGTGTAACCATATTGGGCAAGCTCGAGAAGATGGATGAATCTGTCACGCCGGACAAGCCGCTGCTTTATGAGATTGGCAGCATTGATGTGAGTAATTTTAATGGTCGCCGAAAGAGTCGTGACCCGCATATCGTTCTTTATACGACGGACGATACCGAGATTATCTGGGGGGCGGAGTTCGGGATGTGGCAGAGGTATCTCGAGGCGCAGGACGAGGAGAAATTGGCGAAGCTTTACAGCTATTACAAGGAGTTCGGGACGCTATTAGGTGGTGCTAAGTACATAAATCTGCGTGACCCGCAGGAGATGATACCCATGCCGACAGACAAGTATTAGGCCTTTTTGCCACTAAGACACAAAGACGCGAAAACTTTAGACACAGATTAACAAAGCTATTTTTTTGACGGGGACAACGACGACATCTCATGTAGTTCCGTTCGGCTAACATAATGATGTACGCCGCGCTTTGGGCTGATTTTATGCCGGCATTGTACACATTCCTATTGCCAAGCAAAGCCCGTTCTAAAAACAATCAACGGATGATAACGTGGCGATCACCGGTGCGAGGTGCGAGCGTCCGGTGCATTGTCTTCGTTGGGTTCAGCTTTGCTGCACTTCTTGAAGGTCACCATGCCAGCCATACCCATGACCACGACGAGCCATGCCACGACTGGGCTGGTCAACGGCAACAGGTACCACGGCACAGCGAGACTTATTGCGCAGTACGGGCCAACCGGGAGAGCAGCGTACGATGCGCCGGGATAGTGTCCTTCCTTGAGAAGGCTACCATCTTCGGCAAAGACAAGATGCCGGTCTCCCCCGGCGATAAAGACTTCCAGCTCGTCGTTTTCGGTGATGTGGAGCTTGAACACTCCCCCGCCCGCGTTTACAAACCAGCCGCGAAGGAAGTTGCCCTCGCTGTCATACACTTGGATCCTCCCCGCGCGAGTGTGTGGAGCGTACCGTCGCCCGAGGGAGTCCTCGACGGCACCGTCGGTGAAGAATATGGGCTACTCGAATCCTTCTCCAAGGAAAGGCAGACCGCCGCACGCTCCAAGTGCCTGTCCCAGAAAGGCAACCCAACCGTACGCCATCAAGACCGCGAAAACGCACGCGAACACAATTCCTTTGCGTTTCTTCTGCACGCTTTCCAGTACGAATACAAGGGCGCCGAGAGGGCCCACAATTGCGAACATGTAGAGCAGCAGTGCCGCCATCGTCTTGCCGAACATAATAATATACAACGCTTTTTGTTAACAATTTAGTCTGCGGGAAATAAGATGTCAACGTATGTTCAAAACGTTCATCATTTTCTGAGAATTTTTTAAGTTTTTGATATTACAAACTTTATGGATTTACGATTTTTGTGGTTTTGTGAGATATTGAGGCTTTGGGTTGTAGCCTGGTTATAGGTGAGCCAGGGAAGCTGATGTGGACAAACTGGACAATCCAGCCAGCCCAATCAAAAGCAGAACTGCCAACAAGATGGATGATATTTGTGTTTTCATCTTGTTTGTCTCCTCTAAAATACAGCTATCTGATATCACTCAAAATAAAGGCACTGTATTTGAACCTAAAACGCGTCTGCCCTGAGTTTCCCTAAGCGTTTCGGTTTTTATTACCAGAACAGCATCACTTGAAACGTAAGGGAAATTGTTGTATAAGATACCAAGATTATTAGACAATAATGCTGCTTAAGAAAAAGGATTGGTGTGCAGACCAAAGCCATAATTTTTTTTCTCAACTTGGAACTGCTTGTAATTGTGCTTGTAGCAGGCTGTGGATTTATTCATCAGAGTCCACATCAAAACCATATCCCCGACTCAAAGGGTAATTTAGATGAGATAGTCACCGACCTCACCCCTCAAGGCTGGAAAATTCATGAGAAGATATTATGGTTCACTCCCGAAAACCTTTACGAGCTTATCAACGGCCGAGCGGAATTTTACCTGGCTTATGACATGGTTAGAATGAACTTCACCCGTTTCGAAAAGAATGATGATTCCGATATTTTCATTAACGTATCAGTCTATGATATGGGCGCACCAGCTAACGCCTTCGGTGTATTCTCTACTGAACGCCCACCGGTTTCTAAAGAACTTAAAGTTGGCCGAGGCGCCTATCGCTCCGGAACAGATTATTACATGTGGAAAGGTCGATACTATGTTCAGATCATACCTTCCAGCGACTCTGTTGAGCTCCAGCTAATCGCAATGGAATTGGCTAAAGAACTGGATGACTCACTTTGGGACTCTGGTGTACCAGTGTGGGGTCTGTCAGCACTGCCAAAGGAAAATCTTATCCGGCGGTCTGTTCGCTACTATCTGGTTGATGCTATGGCGCTGGATTTTATGAAAAATACTTACATGGCCAGGTACAAAAGAAACCAAACACATGTGACTGTATTTCTTTCACGCCGTGACTCTGTCGAAACTGCCCGGGATGTCATAACTACATACGCCGAACATGCTCATTTGTACGGCCGGAACAGTGAACAACTCAATATAAATGGCGTTGAGCTGATGTCTTTTGATATGGGTGACATTTATGATGTTGTATTTCAGAAGGGTACTCTGGTTGCCGGCGTTACTGAAGTCCAAGACCAGGATGTTGGCATTCAAGCGGCTGTTGATTTATGGAGACAATTGCAAACTGAATAATAACGATTATAATCTTATGCGGTTTTGCCGTACTTTTGGAGATGTATTATGAACCGGGAAAATGACTATAAATTAAATCGCCGTCAGTTTAACAAACTTATTACAGCAGCTGCGATTGCCGGGCCGTCATTACTTAACTCTTCAGCAACAGCTTCAAAAACCGTGACCAAAACTGATGAACTGATTCATCGCAACGAGCGTCCCTCTATGGCATACTGTAAGCTTGGCCGTACGAATTTCATGTCGTCTCGGCTGGTTTTCGGCTGTGGTGCTGCTTTAGCAGGCGGCAAAGCTGTTCGGCTCCTGGAACGCGCTTTCGAAGCCGGAATTAACCACTTCGATAACGGCACTAATGTTTTTTATAGAGGAAGCGAACGCACTTTCGCACCGTTCATGAAAAAACATCGACAGGATATCTGGGTCGCTTCAAAAGCACCTCTTGAAGCTGCAGACCTCGACCCCGATGACTCTGTGACCGTTGAACAAGCAAAAAAAGCCGCTAAGTCCTGGACAGAACTTCTTGATGCAAGTCTGAAGGACCTGAAGACCGAATATGTTGACGCTTATTATCTCATGGCTGTCAATAATCCGAAGTTAATCAGCAGCGAGGAAATTTACAACGCGTTCTTGGCTGCAAAATCCGCAGGTAAAGTCGGTTATTTCGGCCTGAGCACCCACCGGAACGCCAATAAAGTTTTAGAAGCTGCAATCGAAACTGGTTGGTACGACCTCGCGATGATAGGCATTACACCTGCCGGTTGGTATGACTGGGACTCGAAAAGCCTTGTGAAAGGCACGCCTGTATTGACTAAGCTCAAGCCGCTTCTCAAAAAAGCAACAGATGCAGGTATCGGACTGATTGCAATGAAATCGGTCAGGTTCCTGGCACCTCTCAGTTCTGCAGGTAAAGGAAATCCTTCTGCCTTTGACAAGGTCTACAACACAGCACTTGCCAAATCCGAGCTTAATCCGTTTCAAAGGTCTTATGCCTACGTCCTTGAGCACGGAATGGATGTCGTAAACTCTGATATGCAGAACTTCAAGCACCTTGAAGAAAATATCATCGCCGCAGCAACCTCACATAACTATGCCGGCTGATGTTTCAGGACAAGGTTAAGTCAAACATCTGTCCTAACCTGAAAATTCGCAGTTCGAGTCTCATCGGGACAGTGATTTGAAGCTTGAATTCAGGGGGGGAAATTTATTATACACAGCAAAAGGCAACTCGTCTCGGAATTGGGTGTATGAGCTGGCATTTCATAGCAGAAAGGATATGAATCATGGTGGAGAATCTGAACAGGCGGAGTTTTTTAAAAAAAACGATGATAGCAACAGGTGTAGCGGCGGGCCTTAGTAGTTTCGAGGAGAAGGCACTATTAGAGCACCAGGCGATGGCGGCAGAAACCGAGCCCTCAAGCCAAAACCAAGAAGAACCAATTAAGGGCCTGCCGAAGGGAAAGATAGGCGATGTCGAAATCAGTAGAGTCATTATTGGCAGCAATCTCTTTAGCGGCGGTGCGCACGCGAGAAACCTTAAGTATGTTTCTGAACTAATGGCCAGGTATTTTACAGAAGAGAAAATCCTGGATACTTTGCAGCTATGTGAGGAAAACGGCATCGATACGAACATCGACGGGGTCGATGTTGTAAACAAGTACAACAGAGAACGCGGCGGCAAGATGCAGTGTATAGCACAGCTCGATCCCGGCCACTTTGACTGGAGCGATGACAAAAACACTGACGGTACGATATCAATCACAAAGAAAGATATCAGAGAGATAGTCGAAGAAGCTGCCAGGCAAGGTTGTGTTGGAGCGCACCTGCTGGGCTGCCGGGGAGACAGGTGGGTCAAGATAAAACGGTTTGACATGATAGAAGAGTTCGTCTCTTGTGTGAGGAAGAACGGGATGGTCGCCGGCATAGGCGGTCATGATAAGCGTGTTCCCATGGAATGTGAAAAGGCCGGTATAGACTGCGACTACTACTTCAAGACTATACACCCTGAATCATACTGGGGCGCGATTGACGAAGAGGACAAAAAGCCGTTCGTTGTTGATAGCTTTGGTCCTGATGACAACGATTGCATGTGGGAGCTTTATCCTGAAGAGACAATTAATTTTATGAAAACCGTGAAGAAGCCGTGGATTGGATACAAGGTTCTGGCAGCAGGGGCGATTCATCCAAGTGAGGGATTTAAGTTTGCATTTGAAAATGGGACGGATTTTGTTTGTGCGGGCATGTTCGATTGGCAGGTGCGTGACAATGTCAAAACTGCAATTGAGATTTTAGCAGCCAAAGAAGTTAAGAATAGAGCCCGGAAATGGACTTAGCGGCGTAGCTCAGCATGTATAAACGGAGAATCACGGATTAATGAAAATTTAGGGTTATCGCAGTGAGACCTCGGAAGATTGAGAAAGTGCAGTTGAATCTTCCTCCGCCGAGAAGGCCGGATACACATATAATCAAATTTGCCGGATGGCCTCAGCCTCTTGGCATTTTATCCATAGGGGCCTACCTTGGACTGAACAATCCGGATGTCAACGTAGAAATTCCTGACGGGAATAATGTTCTGACTCTGGATGAGGTAATTGATAAACTCGATGCTGATGTTGTAAGTATTACAGCAACAGGTGCCAGCTATGAGCACGCTATTAAGGTCGCTGAGATTGCCGGCGAAAGGGGAGCATCGGTTGTTTTAGGTGGTGCGGCGGCAACGCCGTTGGCCAGGGAGATTCTTAAGCATTATGATTATGTAGATGCTGTGGTCCGCTATGACGGCGAAATTGCTTTTTCAAAATATGTTAGAGGTACGCCATTGGGTTTGATAGAGAATCTTGTTTACCGGGAAAATGGTGAGATAAAAGAAAATGCTGTAAAATTGCCTGACCTTAATGAACTTGTGCCGCCCGACCGTGGCTTTGTAAATATGGAGACATATTTTGAGAAGAGCAAAGCCCCTGAATATCCTATCTGCGAACCCTTCAAAAGGCCTATGAATATCTATTCTCAGAAAGGATGTATTTGGGCGTGCCAGGAGGAGGGTGGTTGTATATTTTGCTCGATTCCATATTACGATTTGCGGTTAAGAGACCCTAAACTTGTCTGGGATGAAATATCGTTTTCAGTGGAAAAATATCAAACAGACCTTATCTGGGACCCGTCTGATAATCTTATAGGTGACAAGGAGTGGTTCAAAAGTTTTTGTGCAGCAAAGCTGAAGGCATTAGACATTCATTACACTAATTATGTTGATGCTAAAGGTATCGATGAGGAAGTCGCTCGTTTGCTGGTTGAGACCGGCTGTTGTAGTGTTTTTGTTGGTATGGAAGCGGGTGATGCTACGATGTTGAAAAATATGAATAAAAGGTCAACGGTTGAGGATAACATAAGAGCTATGGAGATATTGCGAAAGTACCGCATCGGAGTAATAGTCGGTGTGGTTGCCGGAGTACCGGGTGAAAGGAAAGCGAGTTTGGCCAGAACGCTGGAGTTTCTAAAAAAACTTTTGGAATTTGATAATCTGGACAGGATAGAGTGGGGCAGTTTAGTTCCGTTTCCCGGCTCTAAAGCAAACAGGATGTTGCGTGAGCATTCGGCGCTTAAGGACAAATACAGAAATTTCGGCGACAAGAATTACATGCGTGATTTAATGAGCATGACAGAAGACTGGTGCAGATATTTTTGTGAAATCGATTTTGGCTACATTCAGAAAATGCAGGAAAAGATAACTCAGGCAGGGTTAGTGCCATATGAGATGACCAGATACCAGAGGCGTTCATGGTCTGGTACACCCAGCAAGGTGTTCTTATAAAAATATTTGAGTTTAGAAAACAGTAGATTCAAGCCAGTATTCGGTTCCTCGCCGGAGCAATTCAAGCGGTGTATTTTGGCAAAGACTCAGTAGCTTAAAAGTTATTACAAGACAATGACTGACCTGCACTAAATTGTCGGAGAAGATTGGCCTGCTCCCCAAAAACTGATCCGGTACAGAAAAAAGCTGCGAATTACTCACAGTTTGCTCTCACCCATCCAAGGTTCACGGCATAGGTCATTTAGTCCAGTTGCGAACGTATGTTCAATCTTCTTATACAGTATTTGGTTGCTGTTCATTCGGACAGGGTAGAAACAGGCTTGGGTTTCAAGAAAACGGTACACGTTAGGGTGTGCAAAAGCTGCATCGCCACAGAAGAACCGTACAATATTATAAACCCGTGCCCCCTGTGGAACACTGGCCCTGAGCCAACGTTAGACGTCACGCTGAGCGAAGCGGCTGTTGAATAGCCTCGATACTCTCTATGTGACCAATCTTTGTTGGTGCAGGAGTTAATACAGAGAGTGGTGAGTTAGGGGTTTGGAAAGGTGTTTAGTGCGGTTGGGAGGTCGGAGTAGCGGTAGGGAATTTGGAATTGGGTGCAGAGGGATTTGAATTTTTTTAGGGTTGATTCGGTTAGTCTACTTTGAGGGTCTGGTTCGGTCTTACAGGAGAAGATTCTGCAGGCTGCGAAACGGTAATCGTAGATTGTGCATTTACCATCGGTGTTATAGGGGCATCGGCTGGTGGTCATTGGTTTTAAGTTCCGATTGCCCAGCTTCGCTGTTAGATAGACCAGTTCGGGCGGGGTTACAAAAAGGCGATGGTCGAAGGCTTCGAAATCGCAGCATTTTCCGCAGGCGTCGCATTTGCCGGCGGGATGCGATGATTGTCGGATTTGCGAATCGAGCCAATTGTAAATTTCAGCTACCTTTTGCAGGAGCTGAGGGTTTGTCTTGGATTCTGCCACCATTTCTTCTGTGATTTTATTTTTTGTATTTGTTCAAGACTGTAGAGTCTTCCGCGATTTATACCGGGGCATTTTTGAGCTGTCTGGTTCCATGCGTTTTGGCTTGTCAGGTTGTCCGGCCAGAATGGCCAAGTCCTGCACTGGTTCGGTCGGACGGGATAAATTGGACATTTTCTTTGGCCGTTTTGTTGCTGCAGGAACATACAATCTCTGGTGGCCGGCTTCTCAATGACCGTCGTCCGCAGGCCGACGCGCCTCAGATATTCTCGGCGTACCTGTCCGGTTGGCATTTTTAGGAAATCGGCGATAAGCTCGATTTCTCGCCGAGTGACCCAGATGTAACCGGCGCCGGGGCCGGAGCAGCACCTGCCGCAACATAGACACTCAAAGTGCAGGCCTGTAACATACCAAGGAGTTTTGTTTTTATTTTTAGCCACTGATTTCACAGATTAACACTATTCTGGTTTATCTACGGATACCAACTCGATCCGAAATTGAAACTGTCGTTGGGGTCAAGGCCCTTTTGTTCAAACTCTGCCTTCAGATTCTCTGAACACTTTTGAACAATTCGCGAGACAACCTCGCAAGGCATATACAATTCCCATGTTTTGAAAGAGCCATTTTGCTCTTGCTCTAAGCAACCATGATAATACGGCGTTGAGTTGTCGTCTGAGATGGCCCAGCCCTTGCCTGGATTCCTAAACTCATGGACCGCAAGGTTGCGCATCCGCCAAAGAAGCGAAGGGTATCTTGCTCTCTCAATTTGCGCGTGCCATATCCCGCACCTGAACCTATCAAGCTCATTTAGATGTGGATCTGCTTCATGTGGCCGAAGTATTCTACCATGAGGCCACTTGCTGATTCTGGTTTCAACCTCTCTTTTCAAATCCTTGCACCCCTCTGCTTCTAAAAGAAGATATCGTAATTGTGGGAGACTTACATAATCTTTACACTTCCAGCCTGAGTAGTGGTCGATAAGGTCCACAAAACGCTTTTGATTCTTCCTTTCTTTAGGAAAGGCACATTTGGATAGCGTATCTAAAAGCGACAATAAAAGTATTCTGCGAAAACGCTCAAGCAATTTATCAATCTCTTCTCTTTGGTTCGCAGCCAATCCAAAAAATGATTCAATATTTTCTTGGGTACTCATAGAGCCGCCTCTGTTTACTTTCATGTTTTTCATTTTTTTCTGCTTTGGAAGAGTCCGTCACCATTTCAGGACGGCGCCGGTGTCTGCGCTTGTTGCCATCGAGGCATACTTTGCGAGATAGCCTTTTGTGATTCGTGGTTTAGGTGGTTTCCAGTTCTTTTTTCGCTCGGCTAATTGCTGGTCGGAGAGTTTGACGTTTATTGAGTTGTTTGAAATGTTGATTTCGATGATATCGCCATTTTTTAGCAGTCCTATTGGTCCGCCGACAGCGGCTTCGGGACTGACGTGTCCGATACAGGCACCTCTTGTTCCGCCGCTGAACCTGCCGTCGGTAATCAGCGCGACCGATTCGCCAAGACCGGCGCCTATGACGTAGCTTGTGGGGCTTAACATCTCCTGCATGCCCGGGCCGCCCTTTGGCCCCTCGTTGCGAATGACAATGACATCTCCGGCTTTTACTTTACCTGCCAGGATGCCGTCGCAGGCGTCTTCCTGGCTCTCGAAGATAACTGCCGGGCCGGCGTGTGTGAGCATTGCGGGCGCGACACCAGCGCTCTTTACAACGCCGCCATTAGGAGCGAGGTTGCCTTTAAGAATAGTCAGGCCCCCTGTCTTTGAATATGCTTTTTCGAGCGGGTGGATTACTTCTGTGTTTTTGATTTTGGCAGAGGCAATGTTTTCGCCGAGCGTTTTGCCGGTTACCGTCGGACAATTGGTATTCAGCAGATTAGGGAGTTTGCTGATTTCTTTTAGTATCGTGCTTATGCCGCCGGCGGCATCGACGTCCTCGACGTGGAAACTGCTCGAAGGTGATACTTTGCAGATGTTGGGACATTTTTGTGAGATGCCGTTGATGCGGTCAAGGTCATATTTGATACCGGCTTCGTCGGCCAGGGCCAATGTATGGAGGATGGTATTTGTCGAGCCTCCCATAGCCATATCCAGGATGAGGGCGTTGTCCAGCGACTTTTGAGTGATTATGTCCAGCGGTTTGATGTCGTTTTCGATAAGGTACATAATCTGGCTGCCGGCGGCTTGATAAAGCTTTTTTCGTTTTGGGTCGACGGCGAGTATTGTGCCGTTGCCGGGCAGGGCCATTCCGATCGCCTCGCACAGACAGTTCATTGAATTGGCGGTAAACATTCCGGAGCAGCTTCCCCGTCCCGGACAAGCCGTTTGTTCGAGTTCTTTCAGTTGGGCCTCGTTGATTTTTCCAGCATTGAATTGTGCGACGCCTTCGGCTATGCTTACAAGGTCAACTGCTTTTCCGTCTTTTGTTTTTCCTGCTGCCATAGGCCCGCCGGATACGAAAATCGTCGGGAGATTCAGCCTGACCGCAGCCATCAACATACCCGGTATGATTTTATCGCAGTTGGGAATACAGACGAGGGCGTCGAAGCAGTGCGCCCGTGCCATAGTCTCGACGGAGTCGGCAATAATCTCGCGCGAAGCCAGCGAATATTTCATACCGGTATGTCCCATAGCAATGCCGTCACAGACCGCTATGGTATTAAATTCAAAAGCTACACCGCCGGCCTGGCGAACGGCCTCTTTGACGACCTTGGCGACCTTATTTAAGTGGATGTGCCCCGGGACTATCTCGCAGAAGCTGTTGGCGATTCCGATGAACGGCTTGTTTATGTCTGCATCGTCAAGGCCGCAGGCGTGAAGCAACCCTCTGTGGGGTGCTCGCTGAAAACCTTTTTTGACCGTGTCGCTTCTCATATTTTTCTTCTCCAGGAAGAGCTCGCAAAAAACAGGCTATTTTGCGATAAGTTATAAAACGGGATTCCGGTAAGCTCGTCAAATACAGACTGCTTTTCCATATCCATAATTTTATGCGATTTCGGCCTAAAATGCAATAATTTAGTCCTTTTTTCCTTGTATGCCACGGGGATACTGTTAGGCACTCTAACAAAACCTAATGATTGAGTAATAGTTTAGCCGATATAACATCTGGAAGCAACGGTAACATGATGTTATGGAGGACATTATTATGGCTAAACCACTACTAACAGATGAA
>SDBT01008578.1_pt1 | contig 16681 bp, 21 predicted proteins | sample 2277101 | NCBI WGS metagenome assembly SDBT01 (sample SAMN10404973, study PRJNA504765) | marine sediment metagenome | isolation source: marine sediment core GS10_PC15, 103 cmbsf | place: Arctic Ocean: Southern Knipovich Ridge | collected 2010 | reverse complement strand
GCTTCATATACTGCGATCTAAGCCACTTAGAGCACGCACCCCATACGCTAGCATGTCCTGATTTAGCCAGTTTCGAGCCATTGAGCTATGCATGGTCAAGCTGTGTAGTGCTGCCATTGCTACGATGTGCACGGGTTGAGGGCTTCGCATAAAAAGAAAAAGTACCGTTAAGTCGAAGCGTTTTGTTTTTCGAGGTTTTGAGGGTTCGATTCCAGGATCGAGGCCTTGGGGCTATTACTCTACATAAACGCGGTTCGTTCTTGCATAACCCCAAAAATTTTGAAAATCGTAGCACCTTCACTTATAAGATAATCCGTCTTATATCCTCGAATCCAAGCAACTTAGATCAAGACGTAGAAAGTTTAGAAATATGTAGACAGCTTGGACTAGCTACGCTACAGTTCAGTCATCGCTATCTGTGGCGGACAAGTCGCCTCGCAACGAAGTTGTTGCCGAGCGGCTTACACAGATGACTAATTAATATATCAGCATAGGAACGACCCATGAATTTACTCAACAGTCAGCTACCGAGCAGCACTGAGTCAATGTAGCATCTCCTGGATGTAGCTCAGCTTGGTAGAGTAGTTCGTTTGGAACGAAGCGGTCGCAGGTTCAAATCCTGCCATCCAGACCAATTCATAGGAGTTAGTGTAGCTGGTTAACACGTGAGGTTGTGACCCTCTCATGGTAGGTTCGAGTCCTGCACTCCTGACCAATCAATGCACCCTTAGTCCAATTGGCAGAGGCGCCGGATTTAGACTCCGGATGTTCGGGGTTCGAGTCCCTGAGGGTGCACCACTTTCTAGAAGATACCCCATTATGATAAAGGGCAAATAAAAGTGTATAATTAAGAAATGAATTTATGGACATTATGCTGGTTCGCTCATCGATGGGATAGGCTTGTTGATAATGGCGCGCCAGAATATATATGCCAATGCTCACGATGTGGGAAATTACAATGGTTCAATTAATGGAGATTACATCGGTATGACAGACGAAAACGCACCAGAAGGACTTAAGCTACACGATGATTTTGGCGACCCTGAAGCTCTATTAAATATCAGAGGCTGGCTCAGAAGCGCAGTTGAGGCAAAAGGCGCTGAATTTACTGGGGGCGGTATAGGAATGGGGGCGGCAGACATTGATGTCGATCTTGAGGGAATGAGGTATAACATCAAAATAAGTCCTCGCTAGAAATAACACCTCTTAATGATCACTGACCACCATTACTCAGGTCCGAGGGCAGCATATAAAACACTTCCTTTTTCCCGCATTTCAAGACTAACCGTGAAGTCATGTTGAGCCATTACCATCTCGGCTAACATCAAACGCCGACCGGTTCTGCAGTCCAAAGTCCAACCATGAGAAACGGCGTCGTTATCCCACTGTGCTACATAGTGCAAGCTGCGGATCTCGCCAGCCTTAGCACGTTTGAGTAATTTCTCAAGCAAGTCGATCGCACTCTGGTTGGGGGTGGTGTCCTTAATATCATGTAGGCTCACAGTCGACTCCTTAGCATTTATCGATAAGTGCCGAGTATAACATTGCTAATTTAAAAAGCATTGTTTATACTACGATCTATCTCATTAAAATAAGGCGCCCGCCAATGCTTGACGATTTTCGTGAAATGCCTCAGTACCTATGCCATAAAGTTGTCGGAGCCCTGAAGATTAAAGCAGTAGACGAGCAGCCTCATGGTATATTGTTGGAGTTTACTGATCCTGACTATCTGCAGCTATTCCTACCTACAGACTTCGTAACTCGGCACAACCCACAGCCAAGTGATTACCTCGTGACGTACAAGGACGGGTATACCTCAATATCACCTGCAGATACATTTGAAGCTGGATATACCAAACTATAAGGATTGGCTGAACAGTGGCAGACCTACCGACAGTCCGAACTCACTCGACTCGACGCGCTCAGTCAAAGCCCTTAACTGGCTACATTGACCTGGATGTGCTCGGGGAAGACCCAAGTCACATCCCGACAAAAGAGGACTTTGTGGCGGCGTGGGGAGAACTCGACGCGCTCGGGAAGCAGACCGTATCAGCGTTGTTGCGGGGTGAGACCTTCAGGGACTACATGCGTGAAATCAAGAAAGTTGGCATCACTGCAACAGGCCCTGCCAAGGCTCGGATGAATCCAAAGCCGGTGATGCGGGCATTTTACTATGGCCTGGTGGCGAAGATGTCATCTCACGAGGCTAAAGTAAAACTGATTAAAAATGTTATCACCCCCACCACAATGATGGAAGTTACTCAGCGGCAGATTGAATCGCTGGTGATGACTGATGAAGGTCATTTGACTGAAATGGCGGCGAAGTTGAGAGTCGATGGTGATGGGAAACGAGCGATATTGCAGCGCCTCGTTGCTTATGGGATGCAGACTAAGCAGATGGAGGCGCCAATTGTTGACGAAGCGGGTGAGGTGTTGGCGAAGGCAGTATATGGCTTAGCAGATCCAAAGGTGGCCTACTCAGCAGTGCAAGAATTGAATCGGATGGACCATGAATATGGCGAGGACGATAAAGCTACGAGCTCTATTGAGGGTCAAGCTGAGAGAATTCGTCGTTTGGCGGTGAAGATGGCCCACGCCCAAGAGAAAAAAGATCGTGAGAAGGTGAATATCGCGAAGGCGATCATGCCGAGGGATCTCACGTGAGTAATTCAGCAGTAATACCACCTCCACCCCCGCCGGCGGTCCCGGGCACGGTCGTCGTTCCTGTAGCACCTAATACCATAGCAATGGTAATCCCACCTCCACCCCCATCAGGATCTGAGGTCTGCGAAGCTTCTGCGCTATTAATTGAGGCAGCTGATGTCCCCGTAGCGGAGCTGATGGAGGAGGAGACCGATGAGGGTAGAACAGAGCGGTATAAGGTCGAAATTGATACATTTGTCGCAAAATGCTTGAATAACTACGAGTATTTTGCTGAATCATGCCTTAAAATCAAGACAAAAACCAAAGGCATTCAGCCACTTATATTCAATGTAGCTCAGCAATACCTCAATGCTATAGCCCAGCAGATGATCGATAAGTACGGAATGGTGCGGATTGTCATTGTGAAAGGTCGGCAGCAAGGGCTGAGTACGTGGGTTGAGGGCCGAGGGTATTGGAAAACCAGCCAGCATGAGGGTGTCAAGGCTTATATCTTAGCGCATGAGGGTGAGGCCACGAAGAATTTATTCAACATGGCCAAACGGTACCACGACAACTGCCCTGCAGAGATGAAGCCGCTGACCAAGAAGTCAAATGCGAAGGAACTCCTCTTTCACGAGCTTGATTCTGAATATGCGGTTGGCACCGCGAAAACCGGTGACACAGGTCGATCGCAGACAATACAATTTTTTCACGGGAGCGAGGTCGCGTACTGGGCTGCAGCTGAAGAGATAAGCTCCGGCGCCATGGAGGGAATCCCCGAGGAGCCAGATACTGAAGTTTATATGGAGTCGACTGCAGCAGGGCCGGGCAACTATTTTCATGGCTTGTGGCAGAACGGCTGCTATGCTGAGGACGAGCCACATGCTCACTGGAATGGATACTGGCGTGTGTTCATCCCGTGGTATTGGGAGCCTAGCTATCGCCGGAAGCCGCCTGAGACGTTCGACCTGACGGAGGAAGAGAGTACAATTATCAGGTTGCACAAATTAGATCTTGAGCAGATGGCTTGGCGCCGGCATAAAATATCGAACATGAAGGGTGATGTTTCTCGATTTCAGCGAGATTATCCGATGACAGCCGCGGAGGCATTTAACTCCAGCTTGTCGAATGTACTCATCAAGCCTGAAGTAGCACTGACTGCCATGCAGGCCGGGCGGGACGAGGTCTATGCGCCGATTGGAAAAGCTGTACTCGGTGTCGATGTGGCACGGGAAGGGGATGATGATACAACCCTCGTATTACGTCAGGGCAGAACGATCGTATGGTACACACGGCTTAGCAAAAAGACGACACTTGAAGTGGCCGGTGCTGTAGTTACAGCTACTAAAACATTTCATGTTGATCATATCTGCATCGACTCCACCGGCGGCTATGGTGCGGGGGTGTTCGACGTCCTAGTAGGCTGGGGGTACGGCCAGAAAGTCACACCGGTTAACTTTGCAGAGCGAGCCATCGACGATGATCGTTATAAGAATCGCCGTACTGAGATGTATTGGCTATTGAAAGAGTGGCTTGAGCGTGGCGCTGGCATACCTAATCGAGACGAGTGGCTGACAGAACTTTGTGCAATAACCTATAAACATGAGCCAACTACTGATAAACTCATGCTTGAACGAAAAGATGAGATCCGGAAACGGATAGGCAAGTCAACAGATATCACTGACGGAGCTGCGCTAACCTTCTGCATGCCATCTATAATCATGAGCGATAGCTCTGAGAGCTTTGACCCATTTCGAGAATATGGAGTCGTATAACATGTCCAATAAGAGCAAGAACAGTAAAGTAACACTTATGAGTAGCTTCTCCGGTGAGGCGGTACATGCAGCACCTAAGGATATTCTAGAAGAGGCGCTGAAGGATGTAGGTGAGGATGGAGTGTGGGCTGACTACAAAAAGATGCTAATCATTGCTATTGACACAGATGACGGCGTACCAGATATAGATCTTACGAACGCTGGACTTACACCTTGTACCATGTTAGTAGTATCAAAATTATTAGAGCTTGAAGCGCTATACCTCATGGATTATAACCCAGCTGAGGAGGAAGACTAACATGACAGCACCACTATCACCCCGCGTCACCTTTAAAAAGATCAGTGCAAAAGCGACTGTCGTACAGCTCGAAGGTGTCGAACGTGCTTACCCAGTTTATCGTTTTGGCCGCCGCACTCGGTTCGAGAGGCCTGAAGTGCCTGGGCAACCCTATCGTCGATATAGAGACTTTCCATGAGTGAGATTAAAGAAACTGTAGTCGTACCGAGCTTTGCACTATCTCGGGAGCGGCGGATAAACCGTGAAGCCCTAGCGGCGAAGAGGTCGTCCGGTGAGCGCCAAGCCTTGAATCTAGAGATCGCCACTGATATAGAAGATCTGAAGTATCGACCTCTAGATGCTCAGTTGGCGATGACAATAGGCAACGAATTTGTCCGACAATATCCAGGTCGAGGATGGCAGGTCGAGGCCGACATTCGCAATGGCATTGTCAAGGTCTACAATACACACATCTCCGGCAAGTTCGGATGGATCTGGAAGACCGCAGATATTAATTTAGGCAGGATCGCCTTCGACGTCAGGAAAATTGGTGGTGAAATGTTAGAACGATCTAAAATGAGTCGCGGAAAGTTCAACGACGAGCAGGTTGCCGAAGCTAGAGCCACAGGACTTATATACGAAGGGGTGCATCAGAAATGAGTGGAATTAATCCTACTGACGTCGATATACCTTTAGAGAACACGAGCACTGTTGCTGAGTCCGATTCTGTAGGTGATAGCCGAGCAGCTTCTGGAGATACTCACGATGAATCGTTCTGGATACAACTAGCAGAAGCGAATTTCACTACCGGTAGAGATTACCAAAATGCGTCGCTAATTAATCAGTGGGAGCGGAATGCTGATCACTTCAATAGTCGGCACTTCCGTCGTAGTGCGTTCAATACAAGGCTCTACAAAGGTCGCAGCCGCCTATTTCGTCCACTGACCCGCGGCGCTGAGCGATCAGGTTCTGCACAGTTCGCTGCAGCGATGTTCTCAAATCAGGAGATCATTGATGTCACTCCGGAGAATCAGAGTGATCCAGAACAACTAGCCTCAGCTCGTATGATGACGCAGATACTGCAATACCGCTTAGAAAAGGCAATCCCGTGGTACTTGACAGTTATGGGCTCGTGGCAAGATACCCGCGTCTATGGGCCCTGTGCTACGTATACAACTTGGGAGTTCGTTGAGAAGGAAGTTGATAAGTACGTTCCGGTACCTGGACGTCCAGAGCTGCAAATCCAGACAAGAGAACGTAAGGTCATATCAGATAAGCCAGTCCTTGAAATGATCCCGCCTGAAGGGCTGCTGCTAGACCCTGCTTGCGATTGGAGAGATCCAATTAAGTCAAGTCCTTATGTTGTGCGGCTAGTACCGATGTACATTGTCGATGTCGAGTCGAAGATGAATAACAACGACTTGAAAACCGGCGCCCCTCAGTGGAGGTGGCTGTCTAGAGAGGCAATGCTATCCACTCAAAGTGATCGATATAACACGGTTCGCCAAGCTCGGGAAGGTGATAACCGCCCTGATAAAATGGACTCTCAAGATCGCATTGAGTTCAAAGTCGTATGGGCGCATGAAAATTTCGTAAGACTGGACAATGAAGAGTATGTCTACTGGACAATGGGCTCAGAGTACATGCTGACTGAGCCGGTACCGCTGAGAGATGTATACCTCACCGGTGAACGACCTATTACATATGGGTTCAGCATCATCGAAGCTCATAAATACTCCCCATCGTCAGTTACTGAGCTTATAGCAAGCCTACAAGCAGGCATTAATGATATTGCCAACCTTCGGATTGACAATATTCGATTAGCATTAAATAAGCGCTACATCATCCGCCGTGGTGCTCAAGTAGATCTTGATGCACTAATGCTGAGTGTACCTGGGGGTGGGATATTTACTGAGAATCCAGAGCGAGATATTAAAGTTCTAGAGACTCGTGATGTGACCAGCTCCAGTTATAAGGAGCAAGAACGTCTGGAGACAGAAAGTAACGACATTGCTGGCGTATTTATGGGTTCGTCTATTCAGAACAATAGAGCTCTAAATGAGACAGTAGGTGGCATGGAGATGCTGGCTGAAGGAAGTAACGCGATAAGTGAGCTCGACATACGTACGTTTGCTGAGACGTGGATGAAGCCTCAGCTTGAGCTGCTAATGGCCTACATCCGCGCCTATGAGACGGATGAAGTTGTACTCGCCATGGCGTTTGAGGAAGCGCATAAAAAATCAGGCTTCGACATCCCGAAAGATAAAACTCCAGAAGAATATCGAGATACACTCGTCGCTAGAATCCGCGAGGATAGAATGACACTTCGTGTCAATGTAGGACTAGGTGCTACAAGCCCTCAACGCAAGGCTCAAACACTAGTAAGTACTATCGATGTAATCTCAAAGAATGAGGAGCAAGCCGCTAAGATCGATTGGGATGAAGTGACAAAAGAATTATTTGCTATCAATGGGTATGACGATGGAAAACGATTCTTACTAGCTGAAAAAGAGGGTGAGGAGCTTACTGAGGAAGATCTGCAAGGCGCCTATGAGAAGGGCATTTCAGAGGGAGAAGACCAGCATAAGATGGCGAAAATAGAACTAGATCGTGAGGTCGCATTTGCGAAGGTGGACCTTGAACGCGAGCTAGGCTACGCACGAATGGCCAGTACTGAAGGCCTGACGCTGCAGCAGTTGCAGACGAAATTAGATGTCGAAGCAGTTAAGGACCGCACCAAGCGTGACACTGCTGCGATGACAGCACGGACGCTATCAAACGAAATGGATTATAAACGCACGACAGGCAAACCAGGGCAATAACTATGAATGATCTAGACCACGGCGGTAGCGACGAACTATCTGAAGAGCAGATGGCCAACATTGAAGCACAGTACAGCGATCTCACGAAGGAGTTTGAGAAAGTTGCTCAAGCATCTAATGAGATGCGAGCCTGGTTAAATACATCGCTGGGTAAAGCAGTACGAAAGACTATATGCATCAATAAACTGAACTCGTCACAAGGTGCGGTCAAAGCAACAACTGATGAGCTAGCAGCGGAGGCGCGATTTGACTACCGAGTATGGGAGACAATCGAGCGTGTGTTCACTACGATTATTGTCGAAGGTGAAGAAGCTATAAATCAGCTACAAATTGATGAAAACAACTATAACCCACAAGCAGAGGTAGCAGCTAATGCCTGATTCAATTGACATTCAAGAGCCCGTAGCTAATCCACGAGATGCAGCGCTGGACGCTATTGCCGAGCAAGTCCGACAGGCGCGTGATATAGAGATAGCTGAAAATAGCATCACAGTACCTGATCCAGATGCATCTACGGTGGTACCTGATCCAGAGCTTGATGTAGCACCGACTCTGATTGAAGGTGCTACCGATTTAGACCTAGCTGTTGACAAACCTATAAATACGAGCGATACTCCAATTATCGAACGTGATGGGAAGCAATTTATACAGCTAACTGTCAACGGCGAAACCAGTGAAGTTGAAGTAGGTGACGCAGTAGTAAGATTGCAGAAAGGTGAGAATTCTGATCTGCAGACAAAGTTAGCAGTTGAGGCCAGGCAAAAAGCAGAGTCTGAAACAGCTGCACTGAAGGCGCAACGTGAGGCGGTATCTACCCAGCCGGATGACCCCGAAGCACGAAGAGCTGAAACGAAGACGCGAGTAAACGCCGCACTTCACAATTTATATGAAGATGGAGATGTAGAAGGATCGACCGATACGCTTACAGATTTATTGATGGAAGCAGTACCAGCCTCATCAGCTCCAGCAGTACCGGAGCCAATATCAGAAGCTGATATAAACACCATTTTAGATAAGCGGGAAGATCGGAAATCCTTACAAGATGCGTTCAGCGGTTTTAAAACTGACGAGCGTTTCACAGAACTTGCAGGCAATGAAGATCTCATGTCATTAGTGGATCGTCAGACCGTGAAAGTTCAGGAAGACGAGGAGTTCATGGCTAATAGCCCAAGCTACTCGGATATCTTTACAAAGGCTGGGGAGAACGTCCTCGCGATAGTAGGCAAACCAATTGCCGATCTAGAGCCAGAACCGACACCTGTCACTACAGACAAAGTTTTAGAACGCAAGCGGAGTCAACCCGCAGCAGTAGCATCTAGAACAGCTCGTCGCTCAGTGCCAGAACCTGCCAAGCCTAAGACTACATCAGAAATTATTGCTGAAACCGCGAAATCACGCGGGCAAACTGGCTACGGCTAACAGGAGAATACAAATGGCAGGTCAACTCTGGAGTGTAAATACACTGGGTGGATTCATGTACTCAGACGAATTATCTGATTACTTACGTACTGAACTGCAGCCTATGAGCCGCTTCCGTCAGTTTTGCGATGTGAAGGAAGGTAAAGGCAAAGAGAAGGGCGAGCTATTCAACTGGAACGTCTACTCGGATGTCCAGGACGATGGCGGTGCAGTCAATGAGACTGATGCCACCCCTGAAACAAATTTCGTCGTCACTCAAGGTCAGTTGACTGTTACTGAGTTCACTAACTCTGTACCTTTCACTAAAAAGCTTGACGATTTAAGCCGCCATCCAGTCAAGGAAGTCATTCAGAAAGTACTGAAAAATGACGCCCGTAAGACTTTGGATCGTGCAGCACACGTCCAGTTCGATGCCACTGTTGTCACTTTGACACCTACAGGCGGGACCGACACATCTGCAGTCACTGTGGAGACTGGCGGTGAGACTATCACCAACAATATTGCGATGAGCAAAGAGCACATCAAATCAATTGCGGATATCATGAAGGAGCGCGACATTACTCCTTACTTCCAAACTGATTACTTTGCGATTGCTCGGCCTACAACTCTACGTCCGTTTAAAAACGAGCTGGAAACCATTCACCAATATACTGAGACTGGCTTGCAGCTAATCTTCAATGGTGAAGTAGGGCGTTATGAAGGTATTCGTTTCGTTGAGCAGACTAACATCCCCTCGGATGCCTGGTCCAATGCGAAATCAGATGATGCTTACTTCTTCGGTGCTGACACTGTTGCTGAAGCGATTGTTGAGCCTGAGCAGATCCGTGGTAAAATCCCTACTGACTACGGTCGTAGTAAAGGTATTGCCTGGTACTACTTAGGTGGGTTTGGTATCGTCCATAACTCATCTGACGGCTTGCAGAACCGTATCCTTAAGTGGTCTACTGCAGCATAATTAGGGTGTAAATTATTACTGGAATTGGAGAGTAACAATGGAAACTGTAAAAGGGCACAGCAAGGCGGAAGCCGTGTATAGCCACAATAAGTCAGCGAGCAAAGCATATAGCCCTAATGCTGGTGAGAACCACATGGCTTATGATGCCAGCTCGTCTCGTTCAAGCACTTCTGGCATCGGCGACTCAGTCGGTGTCCAGGATGGCCTGTCCCACTTGGAGGCTGCCCCAGTGAAGAATGCTGAGATGGTTACTGAAAATCAACGCCCTGAAGGTCGCCGTGAAAGTTTCGGTGATGGCTTCGTGGCTGGCTGCTAGGAGATAGCTTATGATTACTTACGATCAACCGTTTCGCATGAGCTACACGATCCCTGCCGCCGCTATTGATACAGCTGCTGTATTGCTAAGTGTTTGTGGCCCTGCTGGATTGAAGGGGCGGGTCTCCAACATCTCAGGTGTTGTCACTACGTCAACTACTACAGCTGCTAGTGAGATCCAGGTAGGTACGACTGCAGATGCAGACGCATATGCTACATGTGCCGTCCCTGTCCTTACAGCACCAGCGGTATTCAATACTTTGGTAGACCTGACATCCGACGACAATCTCATCCCAGCTGATTCAGTGGTGGAGATTGCATCAGACGGTGTCTCTGACGCAGGCGATGGAGACATTGTTGTAACTATCGACTGGTTCTAAGTCGACTCAATCGAGGCCTACTGACAGTGTTGGTAGGCCCATTTATACCTATAGGAGCTCGGTATGATCTATATGACTGGAATCTCAGGTATGGATGACACGATATACCTACCTAATCTTAAGTCCAATGTCGGAAGGGACATGGACCCCCATACTATCGCATCATTTGGCGACAACCCGACTCGGGTCAGAGCTACTACGACTCGCTTGGAGACTATGACGTCTGAGCAGATTGAGAACGGTGATATTGAGGAAGGCGTCTCTATGGTGCAAGGCTTGTACGAGCTTGATCCGATTAGCACTTTAACTGAGGGCAGTTCTGATGCCGTTTGATCCAAAGAAGCCGTTTGGCACTATTCACGGGTACTGCACAGTCTGCGAAGGTGCGAAATACGAGCAGGGCGGAAAGTTTTACGACACGCGTAAAAACGAAATAAGTCAGGGCAGTAAAAGCTCAGACGCTAAGATCCCCAAGGCTCCGGAAGTTCCAATACCTCCTGTGATTAACGCCGCAGCTCTTGAGAAGAAATTAGAGCATGCTAAAGAAAAAGTTAAAGCACATCCATCGCCTTCAAACAGAGGCGCTGTGACTAAATTTGAGAACCAGCTGAGTGCAATAGTAGCCTAATGGAGCTAAATAGAGATGACTGCAAGTACATTTCTCGAACTGTGCCAGCAGACTATTGATGATGCAGGTATTTCAGGGACAATCACAAACACGGTAGATCAAGAGGGTGAGTTTGGCCGCGTCGTCAAATGGGTCGAGAGAGCCACGACTGAGATAGAAGGACTCTGGTTCGACTGGGACTTCCTGCATGTCTTCCTCTCGCTGAACACGATCGCAGAGGTGAGTGACTATCCACCCCCATCCGACTTAAACCTCTGGGATATAAAGACGTTTGCAATCCCTGCAGATGAGCAGAGAATCGAATTCATCGATTGGACGCGCCAAAAGCTAGATACGACGCTGCCTCAGGATGGCGACCCGTATAAAGTAACAATCCTACCCTCTAAAGCATTGAGATTTTACGACACGCCTACTAATGTCAAAGAGATTACTGTTCAATACTGGATGCAGCCAAAGCAGCTTGTCGATAGTGAGGACGAGCCGAATATACCTCAGCAGTTTAGGGACATCATTGTCTATAAAGCACTCCAGTACTATGCAAATTTTGAAGCTTCAGATGAGACGAAAATAGCTGGCATAGAGCAGTATGCTCCGCGGCTGAGACAGCTGGAATCTAGTGACCTGCCATCCTTTAGAAACTCTGGCGCAGTCATCACCGGTACGGATATCGTCGTATCAGTGCCTCAAGATGATCAGTTCAATGACTACCTCTAATGGCATATAGGAAGAAAGAAATACAGTCAGTCATATATGGCGGCGGTTTAGACCTTGTATCCCCTCAGATACAGGTAGCCCCTGGGCGTCTAATCTACTCTAAAAATGTTGAAGCAGATCTCATAAATGGTTACTCCGTTATGGAGGGATTTGAGCGAGTTGATGGTCAGACATCTGCAACAGAGGGCGACTGGTTCGCTATAGAGACTGCAGATACGACAGACTTTGCCACTGGTGAGTTAGTGACAGGCGGCACGTCAGGCGCCACAGGGACGCAGCTAGAGCCTGGGACTGAAGCCCTCTACTTAGTCGGTGTAATCGGTACATTTGTAGATGGTGAAGCTTTAACGTCTCCGAGTGCATCATCAACAGCTACATCAGATCCGCTAGCAAATATATTATTTGATGATGATCTAGTCTACAACGATGTCAGGCTTGCGAAAGAAATTTACTATCGCGACTTCATACAAGTGGTGCCGGGCACAGGTCCAATTACTGGAATCCACCGCCACCTCGATAACTTATATGCATTCAGAGATTTTGATGTCGCTGAAGCTCGGATGTACAAGGCGACCGCGTCAGGATGGACGCAGGTCATAATGGGCTGGGTTATGTTCTTCGACAATAGAACAAATAAACCCGTCAAAGAACCTATTAACCCGTTCAACGATGGAGCAGGAAATACGGCGACATTCCTTGAGGTTATTTGGACGACAGTAGGGGAGACAGAAGGCTACGTTGTCATTGACGACTTCACAACCGGATTCGTCGTAGGTGCAACGATACAGCAAGATACAACGAACATAGCCACTGTTACTGTAGCACCGGTAGCGATTGAACTACTTCCAGGTGGAAAGTTTGAGATCATGTCACATAACTTCTCCGGCGGTGTAGATACTTTCTACATGTATGGCGCTGACGGCGTCAATCCAGCGTTTCAATATAGGCCTGATGCAGACGAGTTCATACCGGTATACACAGACCAAGAAAATCAAACTATTGATACGCCGGCGTTCACCGCAGCGTATAGAGATCAGTGGTTCTTAGGATTCACGCGAGGTGTCTTCCGAAATAGTGAGCCAGGAATCCCATTACTGTGGGATGCGGCGGCAGGCTCTACGGAGCTCGGCGTGGGCTCAGAGCTGACTGGATTTGATGCGACACCTTTATCACTAACGGTAACAACACGACGGACAACACATGCGCTGACAGGAAGCGTCCTTGAGAATTTTGAAGTAAATGTATCGAGTTCAAAGACTGGTGCAACGCCCTATACAGTTCAACACCTTGGCACTACATATATGCTAGATGATCGAGGCGTGATTGAGTTGCGCCGGGTACAGGCATTTGGTAACTTTGAAAATGCGACGGTGTCCAGATTAATTAAACCGCTTCTAGATGTCCTGCGGCCTGATATTGTCACGTCAGTTGTATCAAGAGCAAAGAACATATATCGACTGATTACAAGTGAGGGTCGAGGAATTTCGATGACGCTGCTGGATAACAATGTAGTGTCGTTTACTGAGTTCCATGTAGATCGCAACGTCAACGTAGCTACTAATCAAGAAGATGAGACAGGCAAGGAGCGCATTTACTTTGGCGGGTCCGATGGCTTTGTCTATGAGTGGGATACAGGGCGATCGTTCGATGGAGATGAGAAGGAAATGTGGATGCAGCCGGCCAACCACTACCTCCAATCTCCGACTATTTTAAAACGATTTTATCGAATGTACGTAGATACACTTATTAATGGGTCTGCAACACTTTCAATATTTGCGGAATTATCAGGAGCGTCAACTGATAAAGCGCCAGTAGATACAGCAAATAAGAACTTTACAGGCCTTAACTCTCAGTGGGATGTAGGAGAGTGGGATCAAGCCCTGTTCGACGCACGACTATCATTAGATGCCCACGTCGAGTTAGATGGGAGCGGAGATTCAATTAGTGTGATATTCTATAGCAATTCAGCCTCGGACGACATAATCACTTTAAAGGATGTCGTATACCACTTCAAGCGTAGGCGCCACCTGCGAGGATCACGATGAGTAATGACTTCTATGCCAAGCCCACCGACGCCCAGCCACTGTCGACGATTCGGTCAGCTCAATTCAATACGAATAATCAGTCGCTAGAGACAGGGTTTGATAAGCTCCTGTCGGAGGACGATACAAAACGCATCCAGTATGGTCAAGATGGCAGCTCGGTTGCAACACTGTACGAGGTTACGATACCTAAACTCCCTGGAGGTGTATATCGGGAAGGGCTAGAGGTAACGTTCACTGCAGTACTAGAGAATACAGGTACAGCTAATATCTCAGTCAACGGCGGCACTAATGAGCCGATCTTAGATGGCACTGGTGCTCAGCTGGTAGAAGGCAGTATCAAAGCAGGGCAGACCGTCACAGTCATTAGGAACGCAGGCAGTGCAGGCACTGGATTTCAACTGACATCTACTGTACTGCTGCAGTCGGACATCCAAGACGCTATTGATGCTGCGGACGCTGCTGCTGCCTCAGCAGATGCCGCCTCAGATTCTGCAGACGATGCTGCCGCTTCAGCCGTCGACGCTGCGGAAGCTAACATCAACGATAACATAATCATCAACAGTGCTTTTGAGTTTTGGCAGCGCGGAACTAGTATCTCAGTCGGAGGCAGCAATACATACACCGCTGATCGCTGGTCGGCAGTAGCAGCCACTACGAATCTATCAGTAGACTTAGTTCCTACTGACGCAGGGAATAGCTTGGTCATCAATGGCGCGACAAGTAATACCCGTTGTGACTTCCGTACTCGTATTGAAGCGGCGGATATGCGGGGTCGAGTCGATGCTGTTTATACGATTACAGGTCGCATATTCTCCACTGATGGTCGAAACGTAACTCTTAACCTCGGCGTACCGACAGTGGCTGACACGTTCAGCTCGATCACAACTAAGGCCACAACCACACTTTCTACGGTAGCAGCTTCATATACTGATTTTGAATTTACGTTCACCATACTCGCCGCCGATCTCGGCAGGGGTCTTCAGGTTGACTTTATATGCGGGGCTTTGGGGAATGCGCTGCAGATGGCTTGGCGTACTGTGAAGTTGGAGCTAGGCTCGGTAGCTACATCGTTCAAGACTCAAGGCTCAAGCGTCGGCGACGAATTGGCGCTGTGCCAGCGGTATTACTTTGAATCCTCGTCTACAGGGGTTTTCAGAGTTAGGTATAGAGTTAATAGTTTTGCCCCTGTGACAACAGCTAGAATATCTGGGCCTCAGTGGCCAGTTACTATGAGAGTCTCTCCATCGGTAAGTCTTGTTAATCTAACCACAAGCAACACGACCAACGAGGCAGTGGACTCACCTACAGTGGATGGTTTTAATATCGTTTATGATGAGGTGGCTAGTGATGTTATCGCATCACTCAGCTTTGAATATACGGCAGACGCAGAGCTATAAGATCATTATGAATATTGACAGTGCGATATACGCAAATAAAGAAGGGTCGTTAATTTCCGTGGTTGTTGGCGGGGATGCTTATTACGTACCTGATGTAATCGGTAATCGACATAGAAGGTTGTTGTCGAGCTGGGAGGCTGAAGGTAACACCATCCAGCCGTACATCCAAGAGCTCAAAGGATTAAGGGCTGAAAAGATCGCTGATATAAAGGCCGAGGGATTAAAGCGCATTCAGTCTAAAGTTGATGCCATTGACTCTATTGCAATGGCCAAGTTAATCTACAAACATATGTGGCCTCAAGCCAATGCTAGCCAGGCTCTACTGGATGGTGAAGCGATTTACAATTATGCAGCTACTAAGATAAGTCAAGCCACCGGCGCCACCAGAGCACAATTAGAAGGGTACGACCCTACAACTGATACTGGGTGGCCTCAATAGGCAGTAGTACTTGGCCGCGATAGCAGCTATACTGCGAGATATCAATACAAAGGGCTAGACTAATGCCAGCAATTGCAGAGCCAGTAACACCTGCAGCTCAGCCAGGATCAGAGCTGACTCAGGCGACACCTACACCTCAGGCGACACCTCCGTCAGCATCATATGGCCCGACTGAGACGCAAAAGAAAATCGAAGGCGGGTTAGTCAGTGCGTTATCTCAGGACAACGAAGTACTGGCGCTAGCTCGAAAAGAAGGTGATCGAAGTAGCTATGCTAAAGGTCTAGGCCCATCATCTTACTCTGCCCGCGCATCTCAAGGCGAGGCGATGAAGTATGCAGCTCCTTTAGTTACTGCCGCGGTCAAACATGAATCTAATTTAGAAGAAGCTGCGTTAGATCGGGAGCAGCAGACTGGACTCCTTGCGTCTCAGCTGGACGCAGAGACAGCAGCACAAGAGCGTCAAATCACCGCGGCGTCAGAATCCCAGGCAACTGAGATTGCGTTCAAGGAGGCAGCTCAGAGACTTGATATCGACTATAAAGAGTGGCTGGAAGGTATTACGTTTGAGCATGAACGGCTACTGTCCGCTGATCGTCAAGCATCAGACGCCTATACTGCCTATTTAGAGGGAGTCACTGAAATTTTTGGCAATCCTGATACAACCACAGCTCAGAAAACCGCTGCATCCAATGCGTTAAGATCAGGTACTATTGAGAATTTAGAACTACTTGAAATTACAACAGGTATTGATCTCAGTACCTTTTTACCTGTTGCAGAATCAAATGATCCGCAGCCACCTTGGATGGGGAATGCTATCTGGGGACTACGATGATACTGGTTTGCGGTAGAAAACAATTAAATATGATTAAGG